>Ga0209652_1003009_pt1 | contig 12678 bp, 8 predicted proteins | sample SaaInl74LU_5_DNA_FD_184641 | JGI IMG/M metagenome (GOLD analysis project Ga0209652, IMG submission 184641) | Marine microbial communities from expanding oxygen minimum zones in the Saanich Inlet - ESP_74LU_5_DNA (SPAdes) (version 2) | ecosystem: Environmental > Aquatic > Marine > Intertidal zone ...
GGTTTAAGATTTTGGCTAGTCAGGGCTAGAGGGGGGTTGCTTTGTGATAGTAAATCCGAGTATTATAATGTAGGGGGTATAAATATCTAACCCAAGGCTGGGACTTGGAGGGGGGTAAATCGAAATTGGGGTTACAGTTCGTGGTACTTCCCCTCGATGACGCACTTGCTTAGCAAGCGAGAGAAAAGAAAGAAATTCCTATGCCAGCTGGAGGAGCTAGCTTTCCTTTGTGAGATAGATAAGTGAAGCTGTGCGTGAAAAAGATGGTTGTAGAGATTTGAGTCCTATCTCCGGTTGTTAGTAACTGTAGTTAATATCAAGCATAACTGAATAGAAACACGTAAATAGCTCTCTTATTCACATTTACATATATCATGACTCTCCTCTCCTCTCTAAAAACACCTACAAAAAGAAGAGTACCTAACCCATGACAACAAAGGCACCGTGGCCATGAGATTGAAACTCTACCAACTTTCTAGCTGCTACCATTCGCCGCTTTACAATCAACTTTGATTGATATGAGGCTGGGAAGCTGACCACAAACAGTAGCATCAAGTAGACGTGAACAGACACAAAGAATAAGCTGTGGCTAAAGTTCATCGATGGCTCGATTTCAATCCCAATTTCATCTGGCACGATCTCTTGTGACGAAGAATCCTCGCTGTAAACGTCGAACTCTGGAGAGAAAGGCGACAGACTTGGTGATGGTTCTTCAATGGTCGATGTTTTCATCAAGGATGATAATATATCCATGCCCTCCTCTTTGAATGTCATCGCAATTTCGAAGAATTCCAAACGCTGCCTATCAAGCTCGGATCCCAATCCACGTGCAGTACCAACGACACTTCCAAATGCATTCCCCATGTTGGATGACACATCTGCAACACTTCCTTGCATCCATTTAGAGAACGTGCTCGCCTGAGCATTCGCCGTACTGAAGGAGTTCATCGCAGTATCAAAGAATCGATGCATCGGATTGCTGCTTTGAGATTCAACTTTCTTAGGAGCTTGAGATTGAGGTACTGCCGATGACATTCCTTTCACCTGAGCCAGCGGTGCCAGCAGAAAAGGAAACCCATCAGTGAAATGTGCCTTGGCGTCAAGACTAATTGGATCTTTGTTGATGTACTCTGCGAAGATACCCTTAGCAATTTCTGGCCGGGGAAAAATGTCCATTACGCGACCATCGAGCCTTACTTCAAAGTCACCATTCTTTCGCCAAGTAAACACTAGCTCAGTACCTCGAGCGCAACAAGATGGATCTGCTTTGTACTCTGGCGGTGCATTCTGTCCGCAAGAGCAGTTGCTGGAGTTTTCCTTGCTGCTAATCTTTTGAAGCATGCGATCATCTGCCATACGCTCTTCGAAACTTGACTCAATGATTAACGATTTCATTTCGTCAGTTAACAAAGACCAATCCGCCTCTAGACTCTTCCTCATCGCATCGGTGGACAATTGCATGTTTATCTTGATGAAGAGTGTTCTGTCAAAGAGTGCACCCACTGAAGTTGCTTCGTCTTCACCAGGTGATGGCATTGTCATCAAAAGATCGTAAAAGTCATCCCGGTTGCGGAGTTCTTCAGCAGTCAATGCGGCGTACTCTCCAAATTTTTGGGCCGCGAGGACATCTCGCTTAGACACGTAAAGTGCTGCTCCGTAAACCTTAATGTTGAATGCTGTCCTGTAATACTGACCAACTCCCATCAACGTGTGCCTTCCAGCTTCTTTCTTGCTCTGTCCCAAGTATGTACATAGATCTGTTGGGTATTCAAGGGATGTTAAGGGGTCAACCCAGACAAAATCCTTCGACGACTGAATGTAGGGGTGTATCGGAATCTTTCGAGGGCGATGAGGATTCGAATCATGGTCATCACTCCGTTCTCCTGAACCAGTACTATGTGGTGGTTTGTGAAGCAGTGTTGACTTTGACTTTCCACCATCTGCTCTTGGACTTGATGTTTTTTGCAGTCTCGGTTTGATGGCGCGTGGTGTTGTGGATCCTTCTATTGTTGCATCTTTGTTGCTGCCGCGCTGCTCGTGAAACGCGACGCCATTCATTGCAATCGGTGCATCACGGATATGAGAAGCACTTGTTGCTTCGTGTTTTTGTGATCTCATTGGATCTAGAGAGGCATGTAGCATGCTAGCAGTAGACTTGACCTCTACTTTGCGATTCTTGGCATTCTGACTGGTAGTGCGTGATCTAGGCAAGTGGTCAGCCAATTTCTCTTCTTTGTTGGCCGTGTTCGTCTGCACAGTACCTCCAGGTAATAACATTGAAGCCCCGTCTAATGTCTTCCATGGCTCCCAAGAAGATGAGCCATTCAATTCATTTGTTAACCCTGCATTTGTCTGCTGATGAACCTTTGATGTGGTGGATGGGTAACGCACTAGGGAAAATTCTACAATGGAATCCGCGCTGGTGTCTACGCTATTCTTCACGTCATGATTGCATGGCAATAGGGATGCGCTGGTGGAATTGCGGTGAACACATCCCAAATCAGTTGACGACTTCAATCGATTGTCAGCTGCAGCTTTGCCGGCGAAGAGTTGCCATCGGCTACTTCTCTGGTGAAGCTCAGTTTTTGTTAAGCCACGCACAAGAATTCCATCTCGATTGACATGCCACACCCACGCCTCTTCTGATAGACACGAACCTAATTTCATTGCAGGTTTTTGACCTTTGCCTGTATAATAAGATAGCAAGCATTCATCCTGATCATCAACTTTCTCTGCACTGTTTGTGTTCCAGAACAAGCGTCTTTCCTTCATCATTGCCCCTACAAATAAGGAGGAGTTGGCAGCTGCAGCGTCCAGATCTGTCAGTTGTAGTGCAAACCCTTCTACCTCATCTTCAAGTTCATATTCATAGCCGAATACTTCATCAACACCATAATGAGTTGGGTGTGAGAATTGACTGTTTTCTTCGCAAAAGAAAGGCCACACGCATACGGAAACATCGGAAGAAGGTATGATGTTGGAAGATGTTTGCTTCTTCAACCGATCTGTCTTCATCTTCTGTTGCCTCTCCTCTAACCTCTTTCTTTGTCTCAGCCTGTATCGCTTTTCTCTCAACTGCTTCTTCGTCAAGGGTCGTCGTCTTACCCTCCAAAGAGTGGCATCTCCGCAGTCACTAAATCCGCCACTAGGTCCTAAGCATTGCCCGTCGGTATTGTCTTGAAACCAGTACGGCTCTCCCAACAAATCAACTTCTGCGTTCCATCCCCACGCTCTTTCGACTCGTTCAACTATACCCCTCAATCCTTTCCGACTAGATTCTATTTGCAACCGTTCTAATAAGATGGCCATGGGATGTGCTCCCACAAAGGATGGTCGATGAAATGAAAACATGCTCGACATTAGTCTACCACCCTTACTACTGCTGCTGCCGCTCGAGTTGCCTCGTTTGACCGGAACATTGGTTGAAACTCCCACGAGATGCACCAAGACTAAGAATAGCCGTGAGGAACGAGTACGTTGTGCATTATTTGATACACCTACACGTTTTGGCTTCTTCAGCCTCGTCGACCGGAGAACTGTTCGGCTCGGATAGTGAAATGGTATGTGTACATCCTCTATCGGTGGAGGCGATTGAGGCGCCGCAGCATAAAATTGCAGGTTAGAAGCTTTTGTGTCTGCGTGGTGGCTAGCTTCTTTTTTCATTGTATTAGACAATGATGCAGCAGCATTATTTTGGAACTGAGGTTCTATCATTGTGCTTGACATGTTTTGCATATGATATGTTATGCAGCAAGTTATTGCCTTTTGTGCACTCCTATCCTACTTGATCAAATGTTCCTTCCACAACACAGCTCTTTCAGCGGCCAATTGCGTTCCGGCTAGCTTCCGGCTGAAGGCATCAATCAACGAACGTTTTTTCCCAGCATTGAAGCCCTCCTTCCTTCTTCATCTCTACGGAAGTCCACAGATGGTCAGATGGTTGTGCGTGTTCGCTTCGTCGCGAGGTTTGAATGATCTCCTCAACATCCCATTACAGTGAGAGTCTCGATTATCATACGGCTGACATCATTGACAAAAGCCCGTGCATAGTTAAACCTTCTAGGACTACAACACGCGTCAACAATTTTGTCGATGGCTCCACAGCACTAAAGCCCCTCACAATGATGCAGGAAGGACTACTGTCGTTCTATCAAATAGACTACAATGGCCACTGGCTGATGTGTTGTTCCCGGGGACATGGACAAAGAGAACCACACGGAGTAGTACGCCCTAGGACGAGCCTTTCTTGATGGGGGCCTCATCAATTCACTACACATAACTCCATGTGTCAAACAAGTGTAGTCTGCTCTGTACTGCTCAACAACACTTGACTCTGTTATCAAATCAGCCATGATGTACCAACAAGCAGCTCCCGACATTACTCAGACATCCCTACGTGGGAGGATCCTATCTGGATTTGCAATGGCAACAATGACCATCCTCTTTGTTCTCGAGACAAAGGCATACGTCGCCAAAGACATCTCGACAACCTTGTCGCTTGCAAACAGCAACTCAGAACAACGCATCCGACTGAATTTCAACATTACAATGATGGATTTACCATGTGATTATGCCACTGTCGATGTCTACTCCACAGTCGGCTTCCAAAAGAACATCACCAAGGACGTACGCAAATTTAATATCGATGAAGACGGTGTGCTGCAGCAGTACGAAGCACGAAACTGGCATCAAGATGATGTTGAGCTATGGGATCCAGCTGTCATTGAAACTGTTGAAGATTTACATGGCGATGGTGAAGATGCCATTAGCTTAGATGGAGATACATTCCCTTACGCCAAGGAAGAGTACCCCTTCTTATTCGTCAAGTTCTACACATCCAACTGCCCAAACTGTGACGACTTTGCACCTACGTGGGAGGCATTGGGTGAAATTGTCACTGATACCTCTATGCACATGGTTGACGACTTTATGGAGGAAAAGGGTATGGACTATTATCACTACTCGGACGAAGAATACGAGCAGGCTGTCAATGTTATGGCTCCAGTGTTGGTCACAAGATTAGATTGTGGTGCCTATCCTGATGTTTGCAAAGAGGAACAGATCCGCGCATACCCTACAACACGTCTCTTTGTGGATGGCAAGGCTGCTGGAGACTACGATGGACATCGCACAGTGATGGAGCTCGTGCACTGGCTGGTGCATATGGAAGCTGCGTATAGAGAACCTGGGCAGTTGAAGATGCACAATATATTCAAGCATGCAAGCCAGAGAACAATCCGAAGCGAAGAAGAAAGGATATGGAACGATGCCCTGATGAGATACCGTGCTCCTTCTCCCTTCTTTAACACTACTCGCCATCCTGGATGCCAGCTTGTCGGACATGTTATGGTGGATACGGCACCAGGAAAGTTTTTAATTCAAGCGCAATCTTTTGGTAAAGATTTTTCCGCTCACTTGACAAATGTATCACATATCGTTCACCATTTCTCCTTTGGGGACATTGAAGCACAAGAACGTGTAGAAAATGGTGGTTGGAAAGGCATCCCATCTAAATTTGTCCAATCATTGCATCCGTTGGATGGAAATGTCTACGTGACCAGCGGCCTCCACCAAGCATATCATCATCACATGAGAGTTGTTACCACTGAGTTTGAACACAGCCATCTCATCAAATGGGCTGGAGAAACAGCGAGGCGTGTGTATCGAATTCTTAGCAACACACAACTCTCCACATATCGCACATCGATTGTTCCTGAGGCAAAGTTTGAATATGATCTGAGTCCGATAGCAATGTCTTATCTTGAAGTCTCTCGTAATTGGTACGACTACTCGACTGGCTTGCTTGCCATAATTGGAGGCTGTTTTACAGTTATTGGGATGCTTGAATCAAGCGTAGCATTATTCTCCAAGGGAAATCGGTATTATTTATGATAGATTTGTAGCGTCTATGTAGCAATAATGATCAACAAATGCCTTATTTATTTATACGTTACATTGTGTTACATATCGCCTACGTGAACAGTCTGGATCTCGTTCCCCTTGGGACACAGAGTGTCTGAGTAGATGATGAAGCTACATTCCTTTATGACTTCAGCTTGAAATTGTTGATGTGGTATCACATTTTCTAGTCTGCGTGTTATTTCGAATTTTTCGTACGTATGATAGCTGTCATTGTTGGCTGAACATTTGAATGATAACAACCTTGAAAGATAGCTGTTGCAAGATGCCACCTCGCAATAGCAAGAGCATCCACGACATCGTGCCTTCAGCATTGGCGGCGGTGAGGAAAATAATTCAAGTCGACCTCCCGTACGAAGCCGTGCCTGCGGCTGAACTTCTTCAGACATCGTCTTGCTCACTCGATCTTTCACAATGGAGTATCATCCTAACTGACGAGTGCCTCGTAACAATAGCAGCTCAGCAACTCTCATTGTCCAGGCTAATGTTGACAGCGCTCAATCTGTCGGGCGCAGAAAAAGTCACCGATGCAGGCATACAATCTCTTTCGCCGTGTATTGCTGCGCTTCAGACGCTGCAGTTGGAGAATTTATACAACATATCCAGCGACGGACTAGCAATCATAGCAAAATACGGCAAACAACTACAACATCTTTCCCTCGCAGGATGCCTAAAAATAGACGGAGTCGGCTTTGCGGTCATTGGTGAGGGCTGCCGCGCACTTCAACATCTCAACCTCAGCGGGTGCAGACAGGTAAAGCCATGGGCCTTCATGAAGATCTTTGAGAGCTGCAAGCAAATTGTGTCCCTTGATATATCCTATTGTTCAATGATTACGGACGACGAAATCAAGATACTGTCCGAGAGTAGTAGGGGTCTTCGTCGAGTCAACCTACGTGAGTGCAAGTTGGTTTCTGATGTAGGATTGACCTTTCTTTCACAAGGATGTCCCGACTTGATGGAGATCAATCTCCGTAGAAGTGAGATGCCTTTCCGAGTCACCGATGTTGCGTTATTGCAGCTTGGCCAAGGATGTCAGTCTCTAGTTTCAATTAATCTGCACGGCTGTGAGATGATTTCAGATTCAGGCCTGTCCTGGATTTCGAGCTGGCTCAAAGATTTGAGGCACATGGATTTGTCTCATTGCAGCAAGATCACAAATTCAGGCATGAGATTGCTGAGCGAAGGATGCAAGAATTTGCAGTCCATTGTGTTATTGAATGTGAAGCGAATAGGCGACGTGGGCATTCGATATCTCGCAACAGAGTGCTCTCATATTGAACGCTTGAATGCATCGGGACTATGCATGCTGTCTGATGGAGTCGATAGAAAGTTTGCCCTCGAAGGTTTGCAATCTCTTGGGAACTCGAAATGTGCATCAACACTGAAGCATCTAAACCTCCATGCGTGCCCACAAGTGTGCAACCTTTCCCTCGTTGCAATATCGAATTTTGGAGCTCTTGAGTCCCTCGATTTATCTGGATGTACAAAACTGGCATTGGCAGGTGCATCGCACATTGGAAAGAAATGTAGACGCCTCAACTCCCTTTCTCTGGCATCGTGCGGAGATTGTGTGTCCAATGCATTGTTTGAAGCAATGATTCTGCGACTTGCATTTCTCAAGACCGTGAACCTCAGCTTTTGTAAGAAGATCTCCGATCGTAGCTTGAAAGCCTTGTCAAAGTGCCAGCATTTGCAGACATTGGATCTCACAGGCTGCACTGCGGTAACAGATACAGCTATTCTTTTGTTGTGTGAAGGGACTTACATCAGTCCTGGCTTGAGAAACCTATTCTTGGCCGGCTGCACGAAAGTCACGGATACTGCATTGAGTTGGATTGCTGATGGACTCAAAACTATTGATGGATTCCTCTCTTTAGAGACTTTGTCTTTGAAAGGAACTAAAATATCTCAATCAGCAATGAAAGGCATCCAAGATGCATTTCCATACTCGAGCTTGAGAAGTAATGCCTCGTACTTTGGTGCGTGGCCGCTATCTAGGATAGAAAACCGAAAGATCATCAAGCATTATCACAAACGAGCGTGTGCCGCTGCAAAGATTCAAGCCCTTGTGAGATCTCGCCAAGAAAAGGACACTCTTCAACGTGCTAGAGAAGAATACGCCAAGAAACGTGTAGCCGTCCGCATTGGGGCGCTTCTTCGTGGACGCAAGGCACGTGTACTGTTCAAGAAATTGAAGAAGGCCAGGAAGCAACAGCAAGTTAGTTGCCGGAAGCTTCAGTGTGCATTTCGATGCTATACTGCCAAGAAGGCTAGAGCCAGATTATACAAACAAAAGTTTGATCGGCTAAAGCCTCAAGCTTGCAGAGTGATACAAAAGCATTATCGAGGAGTCCTTGGACGTAGAAAGGCAGCAGGAGCAAGGCATGAGGCAATGCTGGAAGCGCAGAGACGCCAACAAGCTGCAGTGCAGCTCCAGACATGGTCTCGTATGCTGAGTGCTCTCAGGCTCAAGGCGGCGAAGAAAGAACAATTTCTACGCCGAGAAGCACATCGACTACAATCAGCTATCAGCATTCAGTGTTTATGGAGAGGATATGCGGCAAAACAACAGCTATCCGAGCTGAAAGTGGCATTCATGAAACAGCGACAGCTCGAGCTTGCTGCCTCATCTAGAATATATGCAATCTTCCGACATTTTGGCTTCCGGAAAGCAGTAAAAGTTCGTATTGCCAAGTCAAAGGAACGAGTCAGATGTGCACTCTCTATTCAACTCTGGTATCGTCAAGTGAAGGAGGACATACGACGCCGTATTGTTGCCGAGAGAGAAGAGCTTGAATTGAGGATTCAAGCGGCGTCGATAATACAAAGAAACGCCAGGAAGAGGGCGGCTTGTCTGTTGTTGGTGGCAGCAAAGAGGGCAAGAGACGAAATGCTCGCACTCAGAGATGGGAAGGCGCACATCCTCTGCCATTTTGGACGTCTATGCATCGCGAAAAATCGAATGCAGAAAGCTCGAGAGGAGTTTGAAGATGAAGTGAAGCGTGTGTATTTGCTGAGCACGTGGGCATCCACCAAGATATCAGCTGCCTGGAGAGGCAAGGTGGGCAGGGATATGGCCAAGGCAGCTCGCATCATTCGGGCACAGAGATGGAAGACTATGTGGAGCGAGAAGGATGAAATGGCATTCTACTACAATCTTGACACTGGTGAGACGAGATGGGAAAAGCCACAAGTTCTACTTGACATTGAGCCAAAGCCTGTGTGCTGCAATTGTTTCAACTTCCAGGCGGAGATGGAGTGTCGCGAATGCGAGGAGTTTTACTGCACAAATTGCTTTGATATTATTCATTTGGGAGGCAAAAGATCAACACATCACTACAAGACAGTCTATGACTTCTATGGACGGAGAAAAGACATCAATCTGGAACCCTGGATAGCCCTCCAAGACACGTCAATGACTGATTAAAAAAGATAAACCTACTCATTCTTTTAATAACTTGCATTTGTTGCATATAATCCAACAACCTATCGTCTTTTCTTTGATGAAATTGTGTGAATGCCCGACTCCAACATACCCACAACGGTAAAGGTACCACCAATGATAGCCATCAATGATGTAAAGTAATCATACCAAGCTCGCGATGTCTTCTCGTAAGATACGGCAATAGGTGATAGATCGTAGGTAAACTTCGCCTCCGGAACAATATCCGCCCTATACAATGAAAGCTGAGAACTCTGCAAGATTTGATATGCCCTATTCTTGTCCAGTGGTTTGTAAAATCCCTTCTTCTTGTCGTACTTCTTTTGTGTTCCCGATTCTGGATCAAACTCGGTCGTAATCACCTTCAAGTAATGATGATGGGCCTCATGCTCATTGTGTGTAACGTAAACATTTCCATCGAAGGGTCTGGTAGTTTCCAAGAATCCAGCGGGTGTATTTTGCAATCCCTTCTTGATGAAGTAGTTGGAAAAAGGCTTACCGAAACTCAAGTGATTGATAATGTGGGAGACGTTGGTCATGTGAGCGGCAAGGTCGTGACCACGAGATTGGGCTTGGATGTGAAAGTTGCCAGGTGCACGATCGACAAGGAGAAAACCGGAAATTTGACATCCAGGGTGTTGTTCCTCTGCCCAGGAGGGTTGGTGCTGATGACGGGTGGCAGAGAGAGCTCGGGCGTAGTCCTCATGTTCTTTTGTTTGAACTGTTCGATCGGTTGCGACTGTGTTTGATGAAAAACAGATAAGCAAATTCCATCACACTGTGTTAGACAACACATCAACAATGACAATAAAAGCAATGCGCACACCCTTAAAACTACTTACTCTCCTTGATCTCCTCCGTCTTCAAATCAGCATGTTTATGTCCCTTATGCTCCTTCTCCATCTCGGCAATAAAATGAGTAAATTCCACCACAGTTCTGTGTCCATTGTACACACCCTTCTCCTCTCCATCCACAAAGAATTTCAACGTAGGGTACGCACGGATAGCTTGATCCAAACAAAAATCATGATGATCCACACAATCAACCTTTCCAACCAACACGGGCAATTCCACTTTAAGCGCCTCATTGTAATCTTCATCCGAGTATTTGTGCACATCCGGCTGATCCTCCACGCGATTTTCGGCAGCTTGGTACATGACCTCGGCAAGAGTCTCCCACGTGGGTGCCAAATCCCTACAATGACTACACCAATTGGCAAAAAAGTCGACAAAGACATATTCATTCTCCTCCAGTGCAATGTTAAAGGTATGCTCATCAAGACTTACGGCATCCTCACCATCGGCATGAAGTTCCTCAATTGTCTCCTCAACAGTCGCATCGAATAATTGGACATCATGTTGTTTCAAATTACGTGATTGATAGGATCGTCGTACCCCCGACTGATCAATGGGATATTTCTGCACATGTTGTGTCACATTTTGCTGTGTCCCCAACACACTGACCACGTCAATAGTGGCATAATCACACTTGAGATCCATCATGGTAATGTTGAAATTGACCCTGATTTGGGAATCTTCGTTGGAGTCTAATGCAAGATTGGTTTTGAGCTGGGAGGAGAAGAATGCCTTGGTCTCGAGGATGAAGAGGATGGTCATGGTGGCTACGGCAATGGTGGAGAGGATGGAGCCGCGTTTGGTGCCCTCGAGGAGATCGACGGGGACCTTGCGGTACATGTCTAGGTTGGCGATGAAGGGGCGGCTTCTCATGGTTGCAGTAGTGTAGTAAGAGCTTGGCTGGGTAGTAGTAGCGGTGTATGTAGGCAAGGTGGGCTTATCTCTCCACTTTTTGGAATGGTTGTGTTTTTCTCTGTCATTTTGCGCGGCCGGATCTCGGATCTTTTGAGGCCCGCCATTTCGTATCTACCCGCCAAAAATCTCGTGGTTGCCCAAAAACATACTGCTTCCACACTGACCATGAAATTTGTGTTGCAAGGTGACCGCCTCAGCACATTTCCGCATCATTTATTCACCCAACCAAAACCATAACAGCCATCCACAATGGGTAAATCATCCGGCAGCTCTGGTGGCAACGATCCATCAGACAACAAACATGAGCAAAAGCTACAAGCCGTCCTCCTCGCCGACACATTTTCCAACTCCTTTCATCCCATCACTCTCGAAGATTACAATGGCAGTTTACCAACTTCCTCTCCGTCTCCTTCCGATGGTAATACCAAGGGAAGAGAACGACCATTGGCATTGTGTCCACTGAACAATGTGCCGCTGTTGCATCATACGATTGACTTTTTACAATCGGCAGGTGTCGAGGAGTTATTTTTACTCTGTTCCAGTGGTGCCGATGCGCTAGAGCAATACCTGCATCAACACAAACAACAATCCAATAAGACCCATGAAAATGGAAACAGAATTGCATGGTCCTCTAAGCTGACCATTCACTTGCTTCGCTTCACGGACTGCACTAATACAGGGGATGCTCTGCGTGAACTTGATCGGAAAAATGTCATCAAGTCGGATCCATTCATATTGATGCAGGGGGATGTGGTGACCAATGTTGATTTACGGGAGGTTATGGAGCAGCATGCGATTAGAAAGAAGGCTGATAATAGTGCGATTATGACGGTTTTGCTACAGGAAGTTGGTGGTTGGGGCTTGGATGATGAGGATGACGACAATGAAGAGGATGACGACAACATGACCGATAGTGAGAATCCAAATGCACCCAATGATCATCATCACAACAACAAGAGCAAGATGATGCAAAAGAATCATTATCTTCCACCACTTCGATCCTCCACAGACGATCTTTTACTGGCAATGGACCCCACACACTCCAACCGTATCCTCTTATGGGACTCTCATCCACACAATTCCACCTCCTCCATTCCCACAATATTCTTTGCGGAGAATTCATCCCATATTACATTGACACGGAATCATCTCGATGTAGGTATCGACATCTGCAGTCCAGATGTACTAGCACGATTCAGTGATGAATTCGACTATCGTGAACTACGATCTCAATTCGTTGCCAACTGTGTGGCCGAGGAAGAAATTGGATTACAAAGTCGTATATTCGGATACATGCTCAAACGGGGAGAGTATGCCGGAAGGATGGGTGATATGAGACGTTATCATCGAGTGAGTATGGACTTGTTGCGGCGGTGGGGATACCCGCTCGTACCGGATCAATACAATCATTCGTGTTCAGGTGGGAGTTATCATGAGGCTAGTTACGTGTGTGAACGGCACTTGGTGTATAGGGATGTGAGTGGTGGAGGTCATGGTGATAATGGCGGGCGGGAGAGGAAGAGATCTCATGTTGGAAGATCGAC
>Ga0209652_1003012_pt1 | contig 12667 bp, 13 predicted proteins | sample SaaInl74LU_5_DNA_FD_184641 | JGI IMG/M metagenome (GOLD analysis project Ga0209652, IMG submission 184641) | Marine microbial communities from expanding oxygen minimum zones in the Saanich Inlet - ESP_74LU_5_DNA (SPAdes) (version 2) | ecosystem: Environmental > Aquatic > Marine > Intertidal zone...
ATGTATACCCCAGAGTCTGCTGGTGGCTTGGGAATGTCGCGTTTAGATGCCAGTTTGATTGTCGAAGAGCTCGCTCGGGGGTGCACGACCACGGCAGCCTTTCTGACCATTCACAATATGGCCACGAGCATGATTGGTAAATACGCCGATCCCGAGATCATTGAGCAATGGTGCCCTGAACTGGTTATGGGAACCAAGCTGGCATCGTACTGCTTGACTGAACCTGGCGCCGGGTCTGACGCTGCCTCACTGCGCAGCAGTGCTGTGCGTGACGGCGACTATTACGTCGTGAACGGCGCTAAAGTGTTTATCTCAGGAGCTGGGTCAACAGACGTGTTGGTTGCGATGCTTAGGACCGGTGACGCGGGTGCAAAGGGTGTGTCGGCCTTCTTGATTCCTGCCGATGCTGAGGGCATCAGCTACGGTAAAAAAGAGGAAAAAATGGGCTGGAATGCTCAACCTACGCGCATGATCAGCTTCGATAATGTTCGTGTACCGGTAGCGAATCGTCTTGGCAAGGAAGGGCAAGGGTTCGCTATTGCCATGGAGGGTTTAGATGGTGGCCGAATCAATATAGCCACCTGCTCGGTCGGGACTGCACAGCAGGCTTTGGTCGAAGCCACGGCCTACGTGCAGGCACGGCAGCAGTTCAATCAAAGTATCGCGGAATTCCAAGCAACGCAGTTTCGCTTGGCAGATCTGCAGACCGAGCTCGTCGCAGCTCGGACTATGGTTCGTTTAGCGGCCTTTAAATTGGACGCGAACGATCCGCAAGCCACTACTTACTGCGCTATGGCCAAACGTTTCGCGACCGATGCGGGTTTTGAGGTGTGCAATCAGGCACTGCAGCTGTTCGGTGGTTATGGATATATTCGTGAATACCCTATGGAGCGCTTTGTGCGCGACACGCGCGTACATCAGATACTGGAAGGCACAAACGAAGTGATGCGGGTTATCATTGCCCGGCGAATGTTAATGGAAGGCGCCTTGGAGGTCATAAAATGAGTATTAGCCCATCAGAAAAAGTGAAAGTGGTTATCGACGGACACACGGCCCTGATTACCATCGATAATCCGGCCGCGAATACCTGGGATGTTGAAAGTTTGCCTGCTCTGCGTGACGTGGTTGCGGCTTTGAATGCGGATCGTTCCATTTTTGCGCTGGTGATTACGGGTGCCGGCGAGAAGTTCTTTTCGGCAGGTGCCGACCTGAAATTATTTGCCGATGGTGACCCAGTCAACGCTGAGACCATGGGGCGCTTGTTTGGCGAAGCCTTCGAGGCTTTGGCTGACTTTCGTGGTGTGTCGATTGCGGCCATCAATGGCTTTGCTATGGGTGGGGGCCTTGAGGTAGCGCTAGCCTGCGATATTCGCATCGCCGAGCAACAAGCGAAAATGGCGTTACCTGAGGCGCGCGTTGGCTTGTTGCCTTGCGCCGGTGGTACGCAACGTTTGGCCTGGCTGGTGGGCGAAGGTTGGGCTAAGCGCATGATTTTATGCAACGAGCGGGTCGATGCAGCGACGGCCGAGCGCATTGGTTTGGTCGAGCAAGTGGTAGAGACTGGTCGGGCCTTTGACGTCGCCAAGCAATTGGCGGCTCAGGCCGCACAGCAAAGCCCTATTTCGGTCGCTATGTGCAAAGAGCTTATCCACTCGGCACGAGATAAAGCGATAGCCGATGGTTTAGTGGGCGAGCGCGAAAAGTTCACCGCACTATTCTCCACTGAAGATCAGCGCGAGGGTGTCAACGCCTTTTTAGAAAAGCGCGAGCCCGTATGGAAGAACGCGTAATGGCAGTGATCGTTGCGGAACATGAATGTGCACAAGGGCTTTTGGGGCATTTAACGCTCGACGTGCCGAAGACGCTGAATTCGTTAACGCTTGATATGGTCGACGCACTGCAAGCCGCGTTGGATGATTGGCGCGACCGAGATGACATAGCGGCCATTCTGATTGATGGCGCTGGCGAAAAAGCCTTTTGCGCGGGGGGGGATGTGCAGGCTTTGCGCGAGTCCTCTATGGCCACCCCCGGTGGTCCTTGTGAATACGCGGAAACCTTTTTTACCCGTGAATATCGCATGAACTACACCCTGCATACTTACCCTAAGCCCATTATTTGCTGGGGCAGCGGTATCGTTATGGGCGGTGGCTTGGGTATTCTTGCTGGCTGTAGCCTGCGGATTGTGACTGAAACAACCCGCATTGCCATGCCCGAGGTGACGATCGCCTTGTTCCCCGACGTTGGCGGTAGCTGGTTTTTGAATCATATGCCTGGGCGCACAGGCTTGTTTTTGGGCATCACCGGGGCATCCATTAATGCGGGCGACGCCTTGTACACGGGGCTTGCTAATCGCTTCATGAGCAGCGATCAACACACTACCTTGATTGCCGACTTAACCGCGGTCACATGGTCGACCGATGCCAAACAAAACGGTGACTATGCCCGTTCAGTCGTAGCAGCTTTGTCTTCTTGCGCAGATGATGAACCACCGGAATCGGCGGTAGCAAAGCATCGTGCTCTAATCGACGATTTATGCGATGCCGATCAGATATTAACAGTATTTGATCGCATTAAGGCGCATGTTGACTCTGATGATCGCTGGTTGTCGAAAGCGGCTCAAGGATTGGCTCACGGTTCGCCACTAGCGGCCTTGTGGATTGCGCGCCAGTTGCATGAAACGCGTCACGCCTCTCTAGCAGAGGTGTTTCAAGCCGAAATCCAGCTGGGCACCAATATTATGCGCCACCCCGAATTTGCCGAGGGTGTCAGAGCGCTATTGGTCGATAAGGACCGTCAGCCCAATTGGCAATTTAAAAGCCCAGAAGAAGTCCCGGCAACCGTGTTGGACTCGTTTTTCCAAGCGCCGTGGGAACAAAACCCCTTGGCTGATTTGACTTAGTAGGAAGCAGTTATGGCGAGTGTAGCGTTTATTGGTCTTGGGAATATGGGTGGCCCTATGGCTGCAAACCTAATTAAGGCTGGACATCAGGTGTGTGTTTTTGATTTGTCAGATGCTGCTTGCCAGGCTTTAGAGGCCCAAGGAGCGGCGCGCGCGAATTCAGCCTTAGAGGCAGCCAGTGGTGTGAATTACGTGATCAGCATGCTGCCAGCGGGCAAACATGTTGCAGCGGTGTACTTGGGTGAGGACGGCTTGCTCGCCAATATCGATCCATCAACCGTAGCGCTAGATTGTTCCACCATTGATGCCGCCACTGCACGTCAAGTGGGTGAGGCGGCCGCCGATCTGGGCATCGGGTTTATGGACACACCGGTATCGGGTGGTGTTGCCGCTGCGGCCGCCGGGACCCTAGCGTTTATGTGTGGCGGTCCAGAGGCGGTATTCCCTAAAGCCAAGGCTATTCTTGACGGCATGGGCAGTAAAATTTTCCACGCCGGTCCTGCCGGCGCAGGCCAAGTAGCGAAAGGCTGCAACAACATGTTATTGGCTGTGCATATGATCGGCACTTGCGAGGCGCTTGAGATGGGTGCCCGAAATGGCTTAGATCCAAAGGTGCTGTCTGAAATTATGTTGGCGAGCTCCGGTCGGAATTGGTCTTTAGAAGTCTATAACCCCTATCCGGATGTCATGCCGAGCGCACCTGCGAGTAACGATTACAAGCCCGGCTTTATGGTGGATTTGATGGTGAAGGATTTGGGACTTGCGGCTCAAATTGCGGAGCAATCGGGTGTCGACAACTTGATGGGTAAGTTGGCCCAGTCTCTGTACGAGCAACACCAGGCTCAGGGTAATGGCCCTCGCGATTTCTCCAGTATTCTCGAGCGCTTACATCAAGCCTAAGGCCTTAATCTTTTGGTAGTGTGGTTGATGAGACAGCCACGGCACCCATATCCTCTGATTACCACTTTTTGGCGCGTAGACCTATCATTTGGTCGCCTAGTGTTTACCGTTGGTCGAGCGCTCCTAGGTCATCGGTTGCGCTGGCGTTACACTTGGGCCTATCAATTTATAGGAGAGTGTTGTGCGTAAATTATTGATGGTGACCATGGCGCTGATGTTAACGGCGTGTTTTGACGTCGAGCAACGTTTGGTCGTGGTGGGTGAGACGGCGACCTATGACGTTTTAGTTGTGGTCAAGTCGGATACTTTAGAAACCCTAGAGGATTGGAGCGAAGACGACCATTGTGACATTCAGGTCGATGAGCTGGATAATGAGCTACCCCAAGGTGTGGAAAAGCGCGTGACACAGCATGTCGATGAAGAAGGGTTGCACTGTGGCGTGACCTACGAAGGACCCATTAGCGCCATGCGGCAACTGACTTTAAATAAGACCGGTGAGGGTAAGAGTCAGTTATTTGCCATGCGCGAATTGGGTCCCGATTATTTTCGCATCGAGTCCCGCTTGGATGATTATCAAGTAGAAGTTGACGATAGCGCTATGGCTCGTGTCGCTCGAAAGCTGTTGGCCCGTGTGTTCAACGATACCCATTTATCGTGGTATCTTGAAGCGCCCGCAATTATTTCGAGCAATGGTGAAATTGCCGAGGATGGGAAAAGCGTCCGTTGGAAAACCTCGTTAAGTGATATGATTAAAGGTGATGCCGAGCGGGTGTTTTACGTCGAGTTTTCAACGCACCCGACGGGCGCAATCGAAATATAGCCGACAAAGACACTATGATTCCTCATTCCGAAGCGGCCGAGCGCAATAAAAAAGCCATCTTAGAGGTGTTGAGGTGCTATCTCGCGCCTGGTGCGCAAGTTCTGGAGATTGGGTGTGGTACGGGACAGCACGCCGAGTATTTTGCCAGTCAGTTGCCAGAAATCACCTGGATGCCGTCGGATAGACCAGAGTCTTTGCCGCTGTCGGAAGAGCGCTTGCGCCAAGCTCAATTACCTAACCTAGTGTTACCTGCAAGGGCTATTGATGTCTCGCGCTTACAGTGGCCTGCGGGTCCCGTAGGCTCTGTTTTTACCGCCAACACGCTCCATATTATGTCGTGGGAAGAGGTCGAAGTTTTATTTTTTGAAGTGTCCAGAGTCTTGCTACGAGGCGGCTATTTTTTGACCTATGGCCCCTTTAATGAGGCCGGTACTTTCACTAGTGCGAGTAATGAAGCCTTTGACCAGAGTCTGCGCGCGCGTGACCCCAGTATGGGTGTTCGCGATATTGATGACTTGCTGGTATTGGCTCAGACCTGTGGTCTACTGCTTCAAGCCAAGCATAGCCTGCCCGCCAACAACCAAATCCTAGTGTGGGTGCATGTAGACTAGCGCCCTATGCGTCCCACAGCAGCTTTGCGATCATCGCGATCAACGCCAGGTTAAGCGTCCAATAAATAAACCGCTCGCCGCGCGCGACCGAGATTCTGACGCCAAAATACGCGCCGATTATGTTGCCTAAAGCCAAGGCGCCGCCCAGTAGCCACACAATTTGACCTTGGGAGGCAAATACCCAAAGCGCCACGATTGAGAAAAAAGCGACGATAAAGACCTTGTGCATGTTGGTCTCGACCAGGGATAAGCCCATTACGCGCGATAGAATGGGCATCATTAAGAAGCCAACGCCAATTTGAATAAAACCACCCCAAACACCCGCTAAGGCCATGAGTAAATGGCCTGCTACTAAGCGCGGTCTAGAAATGGCGTTACGTTCATGCACTGGCTCGTTGGTTTTCCAGGAGCTTTGAAACTGCATGACGATCATGACCACAATCATGACACCTGCTAGAACTTGATTAAAAATCTCACCGTCAAGCCTTACCCCAGCGTAGGCTCCAGCCAAAGCGCCAGGGAGGGTCGCTAGTGACAAGGTAAAGCTCAGTTTGAAAGCGCTAAAACCACGATTGCGAAAGGCCCAGATAGCGGTGAGGCTTTGCAGTAAAATGCCAATGCGGTTGGTGCCATTCGCCACAGGTCCGGGTAAGCCTAAGAAAACCAATGCAGGCACCGTGAGAAGTGAGCCGCCGCCTGCAACAACGTTCAAAAATCCCGAGGCCGCGCCCAAAAAAGCGAGTAGGACCAGTGCTTCGGGGCTGGCGGTCATAAGCGAATTTCTTCGCTGAGTGTTCGCATAGTGACGAATTCTTCTGCGGCTGTTGGATGAATGCCGATAGTGGCATCAAATTGGGCTTTGGTGGCGCCCATGTTGATCGCAATGCCCAAACCTTGCATGATTTCGCCAGCGTCAGGGCCAACCATGTGCGCACCTAGGACTCGGTCGGTGTCCCCGTCGACAATCAGCTTCATGAAGCTGCGCTGCTCACGCCCGCTAATGGTGTGCTTCATCGGTTTGAAATCGCTGCGATAGATCTTTAGGTGAGCGTATTGCTCGCAGCCTTGTTCTTGAGTCAGTCCGCACGTACCGACTTGTGGTTGGCTAAATACCGCAGTCGCGACGTTTCGATAATCGGGCGCGTTACCGCCGTGGCCGAACTGCTGGTGCGCAAAAGCCATGCCTTCTGCCAGTGCTACTGGCGTAAGCTCCGGGCCACCAATAATATCGCCCAGGGCATAGATGGTGGGGACTGCCGTTTGGAAGTTCTCGTTAACGGCGATGGTGCCATCGTTGTTTAGAGTAACGCCTGATTCCAAAGCGCCCAATCCAGCTAAATTTGGGCGTCTGCCAATGGCGTACAAGACCGCGTCAAAATGGGCTTCAGTGCCATCGTTAAAATGCGCCAAGATACTACCGCCCGCTTGCTCTAGGCGCGTGACATCGGTGTTCATGCGTAAATCAACCCCTGTCATTCTGATTTCATTCAGTAAATGGCGCCGAATGTCGAGGTCAAAGCCGCGCATAAACAGCTCGCCGCGGTACACCTGGGTTACTTTAGAGCCTAGCCCGTTGAATACCCCTGAAAACTCAGTCGCTATATAGCCGCCGCCAATGATTAACAAGCGGTTGGGGAAACTTGGTAGATCGAAGATTTCGTTCGAGGTAATCGCGAGTTCGCTACCGGGAATGTCAGCCACGACAGGCCAGCCGCCCGTGGCAATCAGAATACGATTGGCGGTCAGCGTTTGCCCGCCTACCTGCACGGTTGTGGCCGAAGTGATTTTGCCGCGGCCATCAATAACCGACGCGCCCGAGTTATTGAGCATATTGCGATAGATGCCATTCAGGCGCCCGATTTCTTTCACCTTTGCTTGGGTTAGGGTCAGCCAGTCAAACTCTGGTGCGTCTTTAAAGCGCCAGCCGAAGCCTTCGGCATCTTCGACCGCCGCGCCAAATTCCGAGGCGTAAACGTAGAGTTTTTTGGGGACACAACCCACATTGACACAGGTGCCGCCCATGTAGCGATCTTCGATAATCGCGACTTTAGCCCCTAGGCCGGCAGCGATACGTGCTGCTCTAACACCGCCTGAGCCAGCGCCTATGACGATGAGGTCGTAGTTTGAACCCATTTTCACACCATTTTTGACGAAAGTGGGCTATTGTAGCAGTGAACTGATCGCGTCAATACTGCTAAGATCTACCCATACACAGGAAGGAATGCTCATGAAAAAATCAGTCGTCATAAGCGCGCTCGTAGTCGTTTTATTGTTGTTGGGTATTAATGCCGCACCTATGATGCTGGGCATCGCCACTGGCTACACCGCAAAACAGTTGTGCTCGACACACTTTGTGGCTGAATTGCCGGATCAATTCATTTGGGACACAGACGTTTATCCCAGGATGGAGCTAATGGGCCCACTACGCCCCCTTCTTTCGTACGAGGTGGACGAGCCTGGTCGAGCGGTCGCTTCCTCTTTGCTTGGCTTTACTTCGACCGCGCGCTATTTAGGCGCTAAGGGTTGCACGTTAAACGCCCCAGAGACCGCCGATTATGTGGTGCCTAGACCCAATGTTGCCGTGCAACCCGATGTGGGTGTTCCCGATTATTTGGTCGATTTATTCGATGAGGCATTCTCTGAGCCCACCGGTGAAGGTCGCAACACGCTGGCGGTATTGGTCATGCATAAGGGCGAGTTGATCGCCGAGCGCTATGCTCCACCGGTAACGAACGCGACACCCATGCAAGCTTGGTCAATGAACAAAAGTTTGATGGCCACTTGGGTGGGAATGCAGGTCAAAGCCGGCCGCTTGCGTACGGATTTGCCGATCAAAGAAAGTTTGCAAGCACGTTATCCAGATCGCCCAGAGCTTTATGAAAGCTTGGCTGATGAATTGTCGCTCGAGCATTTTATGGCCATGTCGACAGGCTTAGATTTTGAAGAGCAATACACCCCTGGGGATGATGTCACTAAAATGTTGTATCGCGCCGACGTCGCTTGGGAAGTCCCTGTGATGCAGGGGCATATGGATGAACCTGGGAATTTATTCCGCTACTCGAGCGGTGATACCAATGTGGTCTCTTATTTTTGGCAGCAAACGCTTGACGAACCCTATTGGCAGTGGATTGATACGCGGTTCAGTAAAGTATTGGGTTTAGATGACCTTGCCGCAGAGGCCGATGTGTCGGGCGTGCAGATTGGATCGTCTTATTTGTATATGACGCCTCGCGACTGGTTGAAAGTGGGTGAGTTTTGGCGTCAATCGCTGGCGGGTAGCCAAGCGCTGCTATCGGAGGGATGGATGAACTATGTGACAACCGCAAAACCCTCAAGCGTGCGCCAAGACTACGGTTTAGGCTTTTGGCTGAATAATAATGGTGTTGCCTTTCCCGACGCGCCAGAAAATCTGTTCTATGCTGGCGGCAACAGCGGTCAGTTCGTGGTGGTGCTGCCGGATCAGGAGTTAGTGGTCGTGCGTCTCGGTCTGAGTAGGGTTCACGAGGGTATGAATGCCCTTTTGGCGGGTTTGGTCGAGCGATTAGGTGATACTGACTGAGTGTCAGACTGGGTTATACTGCTGCGACGACGAATAAGGAGTCACAATGAGCGAATACGTGTTAGTAGAGATTCAAGACGGCGTGGCGACGCTTACCTTGAATCGAGCATCGGCGTTTAACGCGATCAGTTTGGATTTGGCAAGGTCCCTGAACGACGCGGCGGAGCAGGTCGCTGCCGACAGCGCGGTGCGAGTGGTTGTGTTAACCGGCGCTGGCGAGAAGGCATTTTGCGCCGGTGGCGACGTGCCATCTTTTGCCGTATCTGAGCAAGCGGATAAAGACTTAGCAGAAATTACGCTGTATTTGCATACCGCAATTTCGCGGCTAGCTCACATGGCAAAACCCTGGATCGCCAAAGTGAACGGTGTGGCAGCGGGCGCGGGCTTGAGTTTGGTCGCAGCAGCTGATCTTGCCATCGCCAAAGAGTCCTGCAAATTCACCAGCGCCTACACTGGCATTGGTCTATCACCCGATGGAAGCTCATCTTGGTTTTTGCCGCGTGTTGTAGGGGTGCGCCGTGCGACCGAATTGTATTTGACCAATCGCACTTTGAGTGCGGAAGAAGCCCTAGATTGGGGCTTGCTGACTCGTGTCGTCAGCGGCGATAGCCTAAACGCGGAGGTGGACAAATTGGCTGCTCAGCTCGCATCGGGCCCTACGCTTGCTTACGGCAAAGTCAAAAAGTTAATGCTGTACACGCAAACGGATTCGCTAGAATCTCAGATGCAGCGCGAGACGCGCTATATTGCGGAGTGTGCGCTTACAGATGATGGTCAAGCGGGTTTTCAAGCGTTTGTGAACAAGCAAAAACCGGAGTTCCATGGACGATAAAGGTAAAGCGCTGCGGGTGCCGCGGGTTTTTCGGCAGAGACTACGCGATCGCGCGGTCGACAAAGTTCGACAAGATATGATTCACGCGGGGCGCACCGAGAGCGATTATAGCGACGAAGACCTAGAGTTCCTGATCGCTGAAAAAGAGCGTGAAATCTGGTCGAGTATTGGGTGGCGTGGTTTTGGTGTTGTCGCCTTGCTATTGGGCATTAATATCGGAATTTGACATGTCCCTGTTTAAGTTCGCGAAATACTCGACTTTACTTTTTTTTATGAAGCGCCATAAGAAGCAGCTGCACCGACTGGGGGCAACGGCCCTGCTGCTGCTCGTGTCGTACTTTTTGTTGGGTGACTTGCAGGACTTTTTTGCCCAGACCCACCCGGATTTAGCCATTTACATGTTGGTGGCGAAAAGTGCTTTGCTGTACGGCGCCGCCGGCATACTGATTTGGCAGTGGCGCCCCAAGTCAGACAGTTCGATCTTAAATGTTAAGGCGAAATCGGATGCACTTTCGATATCAAAGAACCAAGAGGCGACGCAAGATGCGGCAAGCTCTCGGCTCGATGCTTTTAAAAATTTGGACCAGCACGATAAGCTGAAGTCGCGCTACCAAGCCATCATGGAAAATGAGCTTAAAAAATAGCGACTAGTTCCGTTGGCGAGTTTGCAAGTAAGCGATAATGTTAGATAGGCCCTCATCATCGACTAGGTTGGCCATGCTCTGCATTTGTGCGCCCAATTGGTCAGCCTGATGGCTGCCGCGGCGTCTGTCTTGGAACGCTTTCATTTGCGCTAATAAATACCAGTCGTGAGCGCCCGCTAAGGCTGGTGCATGCAGCACATTTTTACCCTCACCATCGCGCCCGTGACAACCGGCGCATAAGTTACGATAGGTGGTTGCACCTTGTTCGGCGTCCCCACTTAGCGTTCGGTTCTTGGTCGTGCTGGGTAAGGAGTTGATATAGACCGCGAGATTGCGCTTTTCGGCAATACTGTCCCACCCATCAACGGATGCCGCCATAATCGCTGCGGGTGTGCCGGGCTCACCCGACCGCACACCTGTCGCGTAATTCTGCAGCTGACGCACAATATAAACAGGTTGTAGGTGGCTCAGCGCCGGGGCATTCAGGGCGGCATTACCCTCTGCTTGGGCTCCATGGCAGGCGCTGCATTCGACGAAGCGTGCCTTGCCGGCCTCAAGGTCGACTTCAGCTTGAGCCAATGTTGCGCTGATGGTCAGCATAAAAACAAATAGTGCTTTCACGGGCGCCTCGCGTTGAATTTTCGAGGAGCAAGTATAGTCGATCTAAATAGAAAAGTGCTGGTCGACAAGTGGCCGAGTTCATCATAGTCTTAGCACTGACCTGTTGCGGCAATAAGCATGGTATCAATAAAAACGAAATGGATGTATGGCTTGGGCGGAGCAGTTTATGCAGCGAAAGAAGCCGCCTACACCATGTTTGTGTTGCTGTTTTATACGCAAGTTTTGGGCTTGTCTGGGACGTTAACGGGTCTTGTTATCTCCATTAGCTTATTGTTTGATGCCGTCTCTGACCCTTTGGTGGGGGCCTGGTCAGATCGACTGCGTTCAGGTTTGGGACGTCGTCGCCCCTTCATGATCGGCGGGTTAGTGCCCTCCGGTCTTGGTTTTATCGGGTTGTTTACACCGCCCGAAGCCTTGAACCAAAGTCAGTACGCGCTTGCGGCTTGGCTTTTGTTTTGGTCACTTTGGGTGCGCCTAGCCGTGACATTCTTTGCTATTCCGCATTTGGCACAGTCCACAGACATCACTCAAGATTACCACGAGCGATCTAAAGTCATCGGCGTTCGAATGGCGGTCATGTTTTTTGTATCAGTCATGTTGCCTGCGGTTGCGCTGACGACAATATTCACAGAACACGATGGCGTTGACGGGCGTTTTATTGGAGATCGATATTTTTATTACGGTTTGATGAGTTGTTTGCTGGTGTGGGTTACTGGCACCGTGACCTGCTGTTTGAAGGCTCCGACCCCCGCGGTGCCAGCCCATTCTCACTCTATGGTAAAAGCTTTTGTGAAGACTTTTACAAATCGTAATTTTCGATTTTTGTTGGGTTACGACATCTTCGCGACCATCTCCTATGGCGTTATCGTGAGCTTGAATATGCTGGCTTGGATTTATTTTTGGGAATTCTCGGCCTTCGAAATATCGCTCATTTTGGCTGGCCCAAGTTTGGTTGCTATCGGTGCCGTCATGGCGACCTTAAACTTCTGGGTGCATCGCTATGAAAAACCCCAAATTCTAAGATTTGCGCTGGGTATGATGATGTTAAACGGCGTGTGGCTGTATCCGCCTCGCTTGGCGGGTTGGTGGCCCGAAAATGGGGAGTCGATCATCCTGTGGATTAATTTATTGTTCATGTTTGTGTTTATGTATTTCTTTTTGCTGCGCGCAATCATGTCGCAATCCATTGCGGCGGATATCGCCGATGAACACGACTATCATACGGGACACAGGCAAGAGGGCAGTTTTTTTGCGGCGCTGAACTTCTCGACCAAAATGGCCTCGGTATTGGGGCCGGCTTACGGTGGGGTGGTGCTAGATATTATTGGATTAAGCCGTGATATGCCCCCGGGATCAGTGCCAGAAAGCGTACTCAATGGGTTGGCCGGATGGTACATGACCGGTGCAGGGGCGCCCTTAGTGGTGGCCTTCGCTCTGACCTTCGGCATGCTGTTGACGCAGACTGACATTACCCGCATGCAGATTGCGGTTGCCAAGCGCACTACCAACGATAACCAAAGCGGACTTTAATACTTTGATCAATTTCATCTACGCCGTCTACCGCGCCCGAATCGTACTCTAGGCTATATTCGGCGGCCGCCTGAATATTCATCATCAAGGGGATTTTTATGCCGATGCGGGTGTCGAGGACCACATCAGATAAGCTGTCCAGGTCCCAGATACCCTTGTGATTTACATACAACTCGGTGTCGTCGCCAAAAATATCGCTGCCAATATTCAGTGTCCAGTTAGCGCCTGGGTAGGTTTTATCCTCGGAGTTG
>Ga0209652_1003014_pt1 | contig 12665 bp, 10 predicted proteins | sample SaaInl74LU_5_DNA_FD_184641 | JGI IMG/M metagenome (GOLD analysis project Ga0209652, IMG submission 184641) | Marine microbial communities from expanding oxygen minimum zones in the Saanich Inlet - ESP_74LU_5_DNA (SPAdes) (version 2) | ecosystem: Environmental > Aquatic > Marine > Intertidal zone...
TTAAAACTTTGAAAAGATCTAAATTATGAAGTAGGGAGTAGTTGTGTTCTACACTTTTCCCGAAACCGAATCCCAAGTCTATAGCTATATCTGCAAGCCCCAATCTTCTCAATTCATGAATCTTATTCGCTAAGAATTGGAAAATCTCTCGAGGGGCATTTTCATAGTGGGGAGCAACTTGCATGCTTTGTGGATCGCCTTGCATGTGCATCAAAACGTAAGGAATCTTCAATTCAGCAACAGTTTCGAACATTTTGACATCGATGCTTCCGGCAGAAACATCATTGATCATTACTGCACCGCGTTCAACGGCAGCTCGGGCTACCTTACTGTAGAAAGTATCAACAGATATCTTCATGCCAGGGAATTCCTTTAATGCAGCTTCCATTACAGGAACAAGTCGCTCGAGCTCTTCGTCTTCTGAAAGTCGTTGAGCTCCTGGTCGGGTAGACTGTGCTCCAAAGTCCAAAAAATCAGCACCATCCTTCAATGAATGCTCAATTCTAAAAAGCTGCTTCGACAAGTCGGAATAAACCCCACCGTCATAAAAAGAGTCGGGCGTAAGGTTGATTATCGCCATGATCTTGGGCGAATTAAACTCAAAGAGTTCACCTTTCAGTCGAAATGAGGGGCTATAATGTGTGGTTTCCATATCTTTCGGACGGCAAGATAGCACGAAACTTTATGAATCTAACGAGTCAACAATACGACCAAGTGGTCGAACGCTGTAAGTCGCTTTTTATGCAAAAGGCGGCCGACTATGGTACAGCTTGGAGAATTCTCAGAACCTCTTCATTAACTGATCAAATCTTCATCAAAGCAAACCGAATTAGAACGCTTGAAACTACAGGTGAAAATAAAGTAGGAGAGAGCATTGAGAATGAATACGTAGGCATTATCAACTACTGCGTTATGGCATTGATTCAGCTCGAATTGCCTGATGATGCGCCAATGGAACTGCCTCTAGACCAAGTTGAAAAAGCCTACAGCCACCACCTGGCAACAACAAAATCACTCATGGAAGCGAAAAATCACGATTATGGTGAGGCTTGGAGAGATATGAGAGTGAGTTCGCTTACAGACTTGATTTTAATGAAGTTATTGCGCGTTAAAGAAATTGAAGACAATGAAGGACATACCATTGTTTCAGAGGGGATTGATGCCAATTACCAAGACATGATCAACTACGCTGTTTTTGCCATGATTAAACTTACCCTTGAACAGTAGTTCATCACTGAGCCTGTTAAAATTGGGTTAAAATGAAGACCTCAAGACGAAGTTCAACTTACCTTTAAGCTCCAAAAACCGATTCTAAATGAAAAATGCTATTGTTCTTATATCTCGAATTATAGTTGGAAGTATTTTTATCATTTCCGGACTAATTAAGGCCAATGACGCTATTGGTTTTGAATACAAGTTGATTGAATACTTTAGTGAGAAGGCACTCGGGCTTCCCGATTTAATCCCTTACGCCTTACCCTTAGCCGTCTTCATTTGTTTGGGTGAAATTTTATTAGGAGTGGCATTACTTGTTGGAGCATTTCCTAAACTCACTAACGTGCTGCTCATGGTTATGGTGCTGTTTTTTGGTTGGTTAACTTATTATACCGCAAGTTGTGATCCCTTTGAAGAAATGACTTTTGTTGATTCTAAGGGACAAGAATATACCGCTACACCAGAATGTGTGCTCGAATGTGGTTGTTTCGGAAATGCCATACCGCTCACGCCTTGGGAATCCTTTGCAAAAGACATGGTGCTCCTCTTTTTTGTGATCTTCACTTTTTTAGGAGCCTTTGTTTGGAAAAACTTGAAGCTCAATACTGCAAAAGAAGATACCATTCTTGTAACAGCCAATTTGGCCTTTACAGCGGTTTTTAGCCTCTTAATGCTTGATTGGCTTTTTCCTATCCTGTTTGCTGCATTAACTGTAGGAGTGGCCATCATCATCAAAAAATATACTTCAGGAAAACGAAAAGAAATTTACATGGCCCTTGGCGCTTTAATTGTCTGTGGCGCATTTCAATACTACACCTTGGAGCACCTTCCAGTGAAGGATTATCGTCCGTACGCCGTTGGCAACGACCTTATTGACGGTATGAAAAGCGCTGAAGAGAAAGGCTTAAAACCACCGGTTTATGTTACCATGTATGAAATGACCAACAAAGACACGAAAGCGGTGATGGAGTTGGACAGTGAGAAATACCTTGAAGATCGCATTTGGGAAGACAAAGCTTGGGAAATCACCAAGTCTTGGGGACCAATTAAAAAGAGCGATGGTTACGAGCCACCAATTCCTCCCGATTTTGAGTTCATGGATTATGAAGGGAATGATATGACACCTACCATTCTCGAAGGTGAAGATCTTGTTTTCCTTAATGTAGCTTACGACTTGGACTACACCAACATGGAGGCACAGAAAGCAATCAGCGCATTGGCCGATGAAGTGATGAAAAAAGGTCACCGCTTCTACGGTTTGAGTACAGCCGGACAAGAGCAGTGTGAGTCGTTCAGACACGAGGTTCAAGCTGCTTATCCCATCTTTTCAGGCGATGAGAAAATCTTGAAAACCATTGTTCGTGCAAACCCAGGGTTAGTAGTGCTCAAAGGTGGAGTGGTACAAGCGAAGTACCATTATAACGACTTGCCAAGTGCCGATGAATTTGGAGCTTATTCCGGACGATAAACGCTCATGAGCTACCTGATTCAACGACTTTCTTATGGATTCTTGGTGCTGCTAGGGGTGGTCTTTCTTGTATTCACGCTCTTTAGTTTAGTGCCAGACCCAGCAAGAGAGTTGGCCGGACAGAATGAATCTCCGGAAGTTATTGAAGCCATCAGGAAAAAGCACCGCTTGGATTTGCCGTATTTCCCCCGACTGGGCTATTTCCTGAACGATCTTTCACCAATAAGCTACAACAGCACAATAGAAGGAGAGGCCTCGTTCATCGATCTAAACTCCATCTCAGAACTGCGTTTATTCGAAGGAGAAGGGCAGGTGCTTATTTTGAAATTCCCTTATTTAGGTCGGTCCTTTTTATCTGATCGTAGCGTTAGCGCCATTCTAGCAGATGCCTTGCCCGGAACCGCCGTCCTGGCTTTGGCGGCCATCATTATTGCCATGTTGTTTGGAATTGCCTTAGGTGTGCTTACGGCTTTGAATAAAGACACTTGGATTGATCACCTAACAATGGTGCTGGCTTCTTTGGGGATGTCAGGGCCATCTTTCTTCATGGCCATACTCATCGCTTGGTTTGGGGGGACTTTAATTTATGATCAAGTGCTCATTCCCATTTGGCCCATTGTTTTTGTGCTTTTATTTTTCGGGCTGAAGAAGTATTGGGCTGGGGCGAAGCAATTTTCTTTAATTAGGGAGAACAGTTTTTTAATCGGACTCCTTTCTGGGCTGGCTGTGTGGTTCGTGCTCATCGCCTTAAAGGTCCCAGGAGGAATCATGTATCTACGACTACCAGGAACGGGCTTGTCAGCCACCGGAAGCTTGTATGAGGTGGATGTTTGGGAAGGCAAAAAGCTTTCACTGGTCAACCTTATTTTACCCGCAATCACTTTAGGCATTCGTCCATTAGCAGTCATCATTCAACTTACTCGCTCTTCTTTATTGGAGGTGATGCAAGAAGATTACATCCGCACAGCTTACGCCAAAGGATTAAGCAGGCAACAAGTCATTTGGAAACACGCTATTCGAAATGCGCTAAACCCCGTCATTACCGCTGCAAGTGGTTGGTTTGCTTCCATGCTTGCAGGTGCGGTATTTGTGGAATTTGTTTTCGGATGGAAAGGTATTGGTTTTGAAGTATTTCAAGCCCTAGAGAAAAATGATCTTCCCGTGGTGATGGGGGCGGTTTTGGTGATTGCCAGCACCTTTGTCATCATCAATATTCTTGTTGATTTAATCTATGGTTGGCTGGATCCAAGAGCGCGTGTTGTTTGAAAAAGGTAAGAGCTTAAATCCCGAGTTTTGCGTTGAGTAATCGGCAAAATCTAACCGACATATCATTGAAGTAGCGCTTTGTTCGATAAGATCCAACCCATTGAACTCCATGGATGGCATTGGTCAAAAACAACTCATCTGCCGCCAATAAGTTCTGCGGTGTTAAAGTGCACTCATACACCTTGATGCCGTTTTCTAAAGCAAGGTTGATGATGTTCATACGCATGGTTCCGGCAACCGGACCTTCATCTAATCCTGATGTGTATAGTACTCCATTACTTACCAAGAACACATTGCTGGAGGTAGCTTCAATAATCGACCCTTTGTAGTTTTGAACAAGGGCGTCATCAAGCCCCTTTTCATGAGCAAATAAAGCAGCTTGAATATACACTTGGCATTCAATGCGCTTATAAACTGCTAAACGATTGAGGTCTTTTTTGAATTCAACACAAAGATCAACATTCCTTCCTTGTTCGTTTAGGGTAAAGCGGTTATGTTCCAAAGAATTTGCCTCAATGATGTATTCCAGTTCATTGCCAATGGGCAGGTAGTAGCCCGCAGATTTCCGGCAAAAGGTCACCCTAACGCGACCACCTTTTTCGATTTGGTTTCGCTCACTTAGGGCAATAATTTCTTTTTCTAATTTTTGAAGCGTAAAGTCGATCGGACGCTCAATTTTGTAAGCATCCATGGTTTCTAAGACTCTCGAGAAATGATGGTCGAGGAAAACGGGCTTACCGTCGATTAGTCTGATGGTCTCAAAAAAGCCATCTCCATAATGAAAACCTCTATTGCTAACAGGAAGAGCTGGTCCGTTAACAGGGTAATAAGTGCCATTGTAAAATACCTCGTTCATCTTGCGCTAAGCTATTAAATCGATGTACTTTTTCAAAGGAGCATTGGTAGGAATTAACACTCCTTGTACACCAACCTTTTCTCCAGCGTCACAATCGCGTTGTTTGTCGCCAATCATGTATGATTTCGAGGGGTCAATATCGTACTTGGCAAGTGCGCGTTCAATCATCAAGCTACCCGGTTTCCGACTCAAGGATTTGCCAAAATCATCGTGGTGCGGAGAATAATAGATTTCGGTAATCTTAATCCCATTTCTTTTAGCTTCGCGAAGCAAATATTCATGGATTTCAGCCACATCTTCATGAGTATAAAGCCCCTTAGCAATTCCTCCCTGATTGGTAATCAGAATCAGTAAATAACCTCTCTCCTGAAAAACTTCAAGTGCGTTCCATAGATCAGGAAGAATGGTGAATTCTCTGAGGTGTTTGGTGTAATCTCCTGGGTCGTGGTTGATAACACCATCACGATCTAAAAAAATGGCTTTGTTCATAACACAAAGGTGATGATTATCTCTATTGCAGCCAAACAGCCAAGCTCAGATGCCCAAGCTCTTTTTAAATTGTTGAAAAAGAAGTGATAACGTAATACTAGCGCCTTTTATTATCGCATTCCTATTTGCTTACTTTGTGCTGTTGATCGTTTAGTGGGGCTGCCATAGCCAGTAGTCCCTTGCACCGCTAAAAACAACTTCACCATCCATGACTTGGCCGAACACTGATCTGAAAGGGGCAATGCCCGCTGTATTTGCAAGGATCTCTCACCAATCCTTGCGCTTTTCAAAAGACTTGAAATGTGCCTTTGTGAGCATAAGTGGCAATAACAATGTTTTTGCTTTGAACGACGATCAAATGATCGGAAAGCACATCGATGATTTCCCCATTTCAGAGGTCTCTAAACAACATTTTAAGTCGGTTTGCGAATCACTCGATTCCAAAAACACGGCAAAACGAATTGTTCTTAACGAAACTAATGATGATTTTGAGCATTGGTTGATTCGAGTGTCGGGAAATTCAGAAGACTACCTTGAACTCCACGCCATAGCAAATGAGTCTGGAAAAATATTGAAGAACAGCTACGAAGATTTGTTCAGGTATAGAAAAGAACACGTTTTAGTGGTCAACAAGAATGCCGAGATTCAATACCTCAATCGATGTTTCTTGGGATGGCCGGTATCTACATCCATGGGAAGGAACGTGGCTTCACTTTTTCCGGCTGATGAAAAGCAAGGTTTTTTGGATGAAATCCTTAAGGTGCACGAAACAAAAAATGAATCGCAAATAGAATTAAGCGTTCCTTTTTTGCAGCAGGTCCATTATTATATTGCTGATATTCAGCCCATGGCAAACGAGGAGGGGTCGGTGCTTATCGAGCTTTTTGACCAAACCAAAGAGAAAAAGAGAAGTCTCGATAGTGAAGAAAAAGCACTGCTTTTTGAAACGGTCCTTGATGGTATGGACCACGCTGTTTTTGCTGCAAACGCTCAGGGTGAAATCTTATTTCAAAACAGTGCAATCCAAAAATTCTTCGGAAGACGTTTTAATGGCCTTATTGAGTTTACACATGCCACTGCTGGTCATTGGCTAAAGAACGATAACAAAACACCAATTAACCTTTTCGATTTGCCTTTCACGCAAGAATTCGATGAAATCGACCCTGCTGTTGAATTCGAGTTTTTTTATGAAGTAAATGAAAAGGAAGTTCCTTTCGAAATTAGCTGCTCAAAAGTGCAATTCACCGCAGGCGCTGAACTTGCTGTTTGGCAATTCCGAAACATTTATGACGCATTTAGTGCACGAAAGAGAATGGAAGAGGCAAATGCTAGTCTCGACGATTTTGTGCGTGCTACTGCACACGACCTTCGTTCTCCAATCTCTAACATGAAGAATTTATTCAATCTTCTCGATAAGGTTGAAGATGAATCGAAAAAAAACTTTGTGCTCGAAAAGGTGTGCGACTCTGTATTCAAACTAGACGAACTCTTGAACGGATTAATGCAAATGGTGGATGCTCAAAACAACCAACATTTGATGATTGAACAACTTGATTTTCAGCAAGTATTGAACTTTGTGTGTAATGATCTGGAAGACCGAATTGAGGAATCTGGAGCCAATATCAAAGCGAGTTTTGAAGTCGATAAAGTGGTTTACAATAAGGCTTACCTAAGGAGTATCCTACACAATCTGATTTCAAACGCTATCAAGTATAGAGATCAAAATAAACCGCTTGAAATCACGGTCTCAAACAGAAAAAACAACAACGAAATCTGGCTCCGTGTTGAAGATAATGGTATGGGGATTGACCTCGAGAAACATGGGGAACTCTTGTTCCAACCTTTTAAAAGATTGACTAACGTTGGGAGTGGCAAGGGAATCGGACTAAGTCTGATTAAACAGTTTGTAGAGAAAAATGGAGGTCAAATCTTTGTCGATAGCGAAGTTGGAGTGGGCACAACTTTCGTTTGTGTACTCAATCCTTTTTCTACCAGCATACTTCAGCCAAGCCTCTTCTAATGAACGCGTTGACCGTTTTCAACGGAATGATCACTTCTTAGTAAGCTTATTCCCCTATCTGTACTGAGTCCCAAAACAAGGCACTCGCTCATGAGCTTTCCGATTTGCTTTTTAGGGAAATTGATAACGGCTATAAGCTGTTTTCCAATGAGTTCTTCCACTTGGTACAGCTCACAGATTTGTGCACTGCTCTTCAAGATTCCATATTCACCAAAATCAATCTGTAAAATGTAGGCGGGCTGACGGGCTGCTGCAAAAACTTCCGCACTGAGAACGGTTCCCACACGCATTTCAACTTTAAGGAAGGTTTCGAAGTCTGTTGTGTTCATGTTGTTGCTTTAATCAGGCTTAAGATAGCAAGTTCTGAGTGTGTTGTTGAGAACAGCTTCTACTTTTAGATTTCCTCAGAACTCGCTAAATGTTGTAAAAAGTACCCTTATGTGGAGAAGATGCAGGCTTTAGAGGTTTTCCATAAAAGGCATTCGTTGTACTTTAGTCGTCTAAACATGAATGAATGAGTTGGCCAAAATTTGACTTGGGAGACTTTCCCCAACAAACCAAAGAAAGCTGGAAGAAAAAGGTGATTGCCGATCTAAAAGGAAAACCTTACGAAGACCTTTCTTGGGAGGTGGATAAAGACTTGATCCTCGATTGCATGTACACAGATGATGAAGGACTTGAGATAATCCGTATTCCAGCTAGAGCCATGCAGAGCGATACGAACGAGTGGTTAATTCATCAGGATTTTAAAGGTCTAGGATCAAAAATGAATGCTGAAATCCTAGAGGCTTTAAAAAATGGAGTGAACTCAATTGGTTTTACCTTGAGCGACCTTCATGAAAACCCAAAGGCGCTCGATGGCGTGTATCAAAACATGTTACGACTTCGTCTAGATTGCAGCATTTCTGATTTCAATAAGTCTAGTCTAAAAGACCAGATTAAAACGCTCGATTTTAGTGCAGATTATAGTGCATTAGTACTTGATGTGTTTACTGAAAAAGAGGTGTCTAAGAGTTTGATTGTGAATGCGATAAGTGAAATTAAAAACATTTATTCTTGGCGGCTAAAACTGAATGTTTCGGTGTTCACAGAAGCTGGTTTTGGTCCGGTAGATGCCCTAGCACTTGCTGCTTTAAAGTTGACTGATTTACTTGATTTAGCCGCTGAAGCGGGAGTGGATGAAAAAACGCTTTATGAGCATTTAGAAGTGGAGCTTTGTATGGGAAGAAGCTATTTAGCAGACGTCGGACTAATTCGTTCGATGAGGGCAATGCTGAATAAAGTACTGAGAATGTGGAGCGGCGATATTAAGGCTGAAATCCCTGTTTTTATTCAAGCCAATAGCGCTCGTTTCAACTTGAGTCGTCTAGATGCCTACAACGGTCTTTTGAGAGGAACAATCGCGGGAATGTCGGCAACAATCGGTGGTGCCGATGCAGTGATGATTCGTCCTTTCGATGAGCTATGGGCGAACAGCGCTGAGGCTCTGAGGTATGCGAGAAATACACAGCATCTCCTTAAAGAAGAAAGCATGCTCGACGCGGTGCAAGACCCTATGAAAGGGGCACTAATCGTTGAGAAGCTTTGCGCTAAGCTGCTTGAAGCGGGGTGGAATAAATTTCAAAAATGGAGCGATGAAGGGACATACCTAGAGCTTCTGAGTCAAGGGGTAATTGAAAATGCAGCGGAAAAAGCGGCTGCACATCTTCAAAAACAACTCGATGAGCAGTCACTCATTTTGCTTGGAGTAAATAAATATAGCGCTCCTCACAGCTCGCTGCCTGAAATGAAAGCACTTGAAGCAGCAGCTGAAATCAAAGCCTTTCGCTGGGCTGAGAAACATGAATCTAAATCAGAAAAGGCATGAATAAGCTGAAAAACCAAGATTGGAGAGTCGGACTAGATTTGCTTGAGCCTTCAGGGAAAAGCGCTAAAACGAGTCTTACAACGGCTGAAGATATAGTACTGAAGTCAAGTTACGAACGTTCTGATGCTGAGGTACTTATAGGCAAATCTTATGTAGCAGGAATTGCGCCTTTCCTGCGCGGACCATACAGTACGATGTATGCTTCTCGCGCTTGGACTGTTCGTCAATACGCTGGTTTTAGTACTGCCAAGGAGTCCAACGCCTTCTATCGCAGAAATTTGGCTGCCGGACAAAAAGGTTTGAGTGTGGCTTTCGACTTGGCCACGCACAGGGGGTATGATAGTGACCACCCAAGAGTAGTTGGCGATGTAGGTAAAGCAGGTGTAGCCATTGATAGTGTGGAAGATATGAAACTGCTCTTTGATGAAATCCCCCTCGATAGAATGTCGGTTTCAATGACCATGAACGGGGCGGTGGTGCCCATCATGGCTTTCTACATTGTTGCTGCAGAAGAGCAAGGAGTGGAGAAGCACTTGTTGAGCGGAACCATTCAAAACGATATTCTTAAGGAGTTTATGGTGAGGAATACCTACATCTATCCGCCTTTGCCATCAATGAAAATCATTTCAGACATCTTCGAATACACTTCGCAAAAGATGCCTAAATTCAATTCAATCAGTATTTCAGGCTATCACATGCAAGAGGCGGGAGCCACGGCTGATATTGAGCTGGCTTATACTTTGGCTGATGGCTTCGAGTACCTGAAAGCGGGTGTGGCTGCGGGCTTAGATATTGATGATTTTGCACCTCGATTGAGTTTTTTCTGGGCTATCGGGATGAACCACAGCATGGAAATTGCTAAGATGAGAGCGGCTCGTTTGCTTTGGGCGAAATTGGTGAAGACTTTCAATCCAAAAAATGAGAAATCACTGGCCCTAAGAACGCATTGCCAAACATCGGGCTGGAGTTTAACTGAGCAAGATCCTTTCAATAACGTGGCCCGAACTTGCATCGAAGCTATGGGCGCTGTAAGTGGCGGAACCCAGTCGCTTCACACGAATGCTCTGGATGAGGCAATAGCGCTGCCTACCGACTTCTCAGCAAGAATTGCTCGAAATACGCAGCTCTTCATTCAAGAAGAAACCGGACTTTGCAACACTGTTGATCCTTGGGGAGGTTCTTATTTTATGGAGAGTCTGACAGAAAGCATTGCTGAAAAAGCCTGGAAACTCATGGAAGAGGTGGAAGAACTTGGTGGTATGGCGAAGGCGATAGAAACCGGTATTCCAAAAATGCGCATCGAAGAGGCTGCAGCTAAAAAACAAGCTCGTATTGATTCAGGAAGAGATGTTATTGTTGGGGTGAACCAATACACCACGGAGGATGAAACAGATATTGAGATCTTAGAAGTAGATAACACTGCTGTTAGAAATGAGCAAGTAGAACGTTTGAAAGAGCTGAGATCTGATCGAAATACGGCAAAAGTTGAAGCGGCCTTGGAGGCTTTAGCGGCGGCAGCAGCGTCTGGACAAGGAAATTTGCTTGAATTAGCAGTTAATTGCGCCAGAGAACGCGCTACTCTAGGCGAGATTTCTGATGCTATGGAAAGAAGCTTCGGTAGGTTTAAGGCGAAAATTAGAAGTATTTCAGGAGTTTATTCTGCGGAAGCTATGGACGATAAAGATTTTGAAAAAGCACGACAATTGGCCGATAATTTTGCCGAAAAAGCGGGGAGAAGACCACGGATCATGGTGGCGAAGATGGGACAAGATGGTCATGACAGAGGTGCTAAGGTAATTGCGACAAGTTTTGCCGACCTCGGCTTTGATGTTGATATTGGGCCGCTTTTCCAAACGCCTGAAGAAGCAGCAAAACAAGCGGTAGAAAATGACGTGCATGTTCTTGGTGTTTCTTCTTTGGCTGCCGGACACAAAACGCTTATTCCTCAAGTGATGGAAGCACTAGAAAAGGAAGGAAGAGACGATATCCTTGTTGTTGCAGGAGGGGTGATTCCTAAACAAGACTATGATTTCCTTTATGAAAGGGGAGTTGTGGGGGTGTTCGGACCAGGAACAAAGATTGCTCGGGCGGCTTCTGATATTCTTAATTTATTGCTGAGCGTTTACGAATAAACTACGATTGTTCGAAGGACTCAAAAGAGCCGTCGTCATAAAAACAAATTACCCTCACAAGCTTCTTGTGGGGGTTTTTCTTTACTGATGGGCTTGGTTTGTATGAAGCTGAATCTTCATAATCTGAAACAGACATCTCGTGGAATTCAGGAGAGCCATTTTTTGAAAAACCTTCCGTTACATTTGTAACACCTTCATGAACTTGGCCTTGTTCCTTGCTCGTTACATTTGTAACATTAGTTTTTCTGGCATCAATTTCTATATCACCTTTACCATGTAAAAGCCAGTTGGTAGATAGCTTAGGTAAGGCTTCTGTAAGCTTGCTGATAAATGAAACACTGGGCTTGTTTCTCCCATTGATGATATGTGAAATGGCCGATCGCTGAACGCCTGTGAGCTCTGCGAGGTCTTTAGGACTGATGTTGTAATGAACAATGATCTGGGCAATGCGGTCTGAAAACGCCATGTCAAATAATTTTTACAAATGTAACGAATAATTGTTACAAAAGTAAATCACTTAATGTTACAAATGTGTCGCTTGTTGATTACAGATGTAATCACTCGAAAGCTATGGCTTCAAATGTTCTTCGTTGATCTTCTTGTAAACCGTTAATCAGGTCTCTAGATGGCATGCGCTTTTTTCCTTCAAGTTGAATCTCATCAACCTGAAACCAATAATCACTACAGGCTATTTGGATGCTCCCTTCTTGAACTCGAAGCTTTCCTGGTTTGGAATTGATTGAAGGTGCTGCTGTGGGCCTGCCTAAGTGGATTTTAAAGTGTTTTTCTCCGTCGGTAGTCCATGCGCTGGGAAAGGGATTTAGTCCCCGAACAAAGTTGTGCACTTCTTGAGCTGTTTTACTCCAATTGATTTGAGTGTTCTCTTTGAAAAGTTTAGGAGCGTGACTTTGTCCTTCATTCTTGATCAATTCATCTTGATCAATGGCTTCATATTCTCCGCTTTCAATCATAGGGAGTGTTTGAACGATGGTCTCGGCACCAAGCTTCATCATGCGGTCATGTAATGAACCTGTTGTTTCGTTTGCTCCAATTTGAATGGCTTCGCGAAGCAAAACAGCACCTGTATCGATTTCTTTTTGGATGAAGAAGGTACTTACTCCTGTTTCTTTATCGCCATTAATAACGGCCCAATGAATTGGAGCGGCCCCACGATAGTTGGGGAGGAGCGAGCCATGAAGGTTAATTGTTCCCAAAGGAGGCATTTGCCAAACAACTTCAGGAAGCATTCGAAAGGCTACCACAACAAACAAATCTGCTTGAAGCGCTTGAAGTTCTTCCAAAAAGCCCTCATCGCGCAATTTGAGGGGTTGTAAGACCTTTAATCCTTGTGA
>Ga0209652_1003015_pt1 | contig 12661 bp, 8 predicted proteins | sample SaaInl74LU_5_DNA_FD_184641 | JGI IMG/M metagenome (GOLD analysis project Ga0209652, IMG submission 184641) | Marine microbial communities from expanding oxygen minimum zones in the Saanich Inlet - ESP_74LU_5_DNA (SPAdes) (version 2) | ecosystem: Environmental > Aquatic > Marine > Intertidal zone ...
AAGAATGGCGAAATGTACCCGCTCCACAAAGAGGAGAACTTGTTCGTCAATTTGGCGATAAATTAAGAGAATATAAAGAACCACTCGGTCAACTTGTTTCCTATGAAATGGGTAAATCTTATCAAGAAGGATTAGGTGAAGTGCAAGAAATGATCGATATCTGTGATTTCGCTGTTGGACTCTCTCGTCAGCTCTATGGTTTAACCATGCACAGTGAACGACCTGGGCATCGAATGTATGAGCAATATCACCCAATGGGAATTGTTGGTATCATATCAGCGTTTAACTTCCCAGTAGCCGTTTGGTGCTGGAACACAGCGCTAGCTTGGGTGTGCGGCGACAGTTGTGTTTGGAAGCCATCAGAAAAAGCACCTCTCTGCTCTATCGCATGCCAAAACATCTTTAACATGGTGGCAAAGGAAAACAATGTCCCAGAAGGACTCTCTTGCCTCATTAATGGAGATTACAATGTAGGCGAGTTGATGACAAACGATAAACGTGTGCCACTCATTAGTGCAACAGGTTCAATCCGCATGGGTAAAATAGTTGCACAAACCGTAGCTTCTCGCTTAGGTAAATCTCTACTTGAACTTGGTGGAAATAACGCAGTGATCTTGACCCAAAATGCCGACCTACAAATGGTTGTTCCTGCCCTTGTGTTTGGCGCTGTTGGAACTTGTGGGCAAAGATGTACCTCTACGCGACGTCTCATCATTCATGATTCTATTTACGATAAAGTAAAAGAGACTTTAATCGCAGCATACGGACAACTCCGCATTGGAAACCCTTTAGACGAGAACAACCACGTTGGTCCGCTTACAGATGTAGACGCTGTCAACACCTACTTAAAAGCTTTAGAAGCTGTTAAAGCTGAAGGCGGCAAATTCCTTGTTGAAGGTGGAGTTCTTGCAGGTGAAGGTTATGAGGGTGGATGTTATGTGAAGCCAGCGATAGCAGAGGTTGAAAACCACTATTCTATTGTTCAACACGAAACTTTTGCGCCTATCCTTTACTTGATGAAATACAGTGACATCAACGAGGCTATTCACATGCAAAATGACGTTGTACAAGGCCTATCTTCAGCCATTATGACAGATAGTGTACGCGAGGCAGAACTATTCCTTTCAGCACAAGGATCTGACTGCGGAATCGCTAATGTGAATATAGGTACATCTGGTGCAGAAATTGGCGGCGCCTTTGGTGGTGAAAAAGAAACAGGTGGTGGTCGTGAATCTGGCTCTGATGCTTGGAAAGTTTACATGCGCAGACAAACGAACACCATTAACTATTCAACATCACTTCCTTTAGCTCAAGGAATTAAATTTGATCTTTAGACGATTGTCTTTCCAATAAAATACAAAAAGCTTCACCATAATTTGGTGGAGCTTTTTCTTTTTCGACTACATTGCCCCCATGAAAAAGTTCTACCTACTTCTTCTACTAGCACTGCCTTACGCTTGTACTGACTCTACTGAAGAAACAACTACACCTCCTCCATATCATATTGGAGAATGGCTCATAACCTTTGATATTGACGCCACACAAATTCCTGTACATGCCAATTTCACAGCAGATTCAAGCCTGCAAATACACAATGGCATGGAAACAATTACTGCACCCATACTATTTCGAAACGATAGCTTGTACATTGAACTTCCGCATTATCAAACTTACCTTAGTGCAATAATAAGCTCGCAGGATCATATTGTTGGCCACTGGCATAATACACAACGCGGTGCTGATTACCTTGTGCCCTTTGAAGCAAAACCAAACTTTCAAGAAAGCCATTTCGATGAAGACAAAATTGAAAAGTTTCAAATTGAGTTTAGTCCTAATACAGAAGACAGCTACCCTGCTTTAGCACTGTTCACCTTGCATGAACACGCTACTGGCACTTTTCTGACCGAAACTGGTGATTATCGTTTTCTGGCAGGACACTTTATCGATAATCAACTACAACTATCTTGTTTCGATGGAAGTCATTTGTTCCATTTTGAAGCAGAACTTAATGGAGATTCTCTAATTAATGGAACATTTTTCAGCGGCACTCATTGGCAAGAGCATTGGCAAGGCCTTAAGAACAACGATTATGAACTTCGTCATCCCGATTCACTTACCTCTGTTCTCGACAATTCTAAGCCATTAGAGCTTAACATCATGTCAACTGATGGAGAATTTGTAAAATTGGATAGCTCCTATTTCCAAAACAAGGTTACCATTATACAAATTCTAGGATCCTGGTGCCCAAACTGTTTAGATGAAACAAAATACTATCAAGAACTTTATAATACGTATGCCGATCAAGGATTACAAATTGTTCCGATAGCATTTGAACGCACAGAGGACTTCGAAACCTCGAGCATTATCGTAGATCGCTATTTCAATAATTTAGGAATAGCCTATCCCGCATACCTAGGTGGCCAGGCAAATAAAATGAATGCCACAAAAGCCTTTCCAATGCTCACACCAATTATCTCTTATCCAACTTCTATCTACGTAGATAAAACAGGAAAAATATGTAAGGTGCACACCGGATTTTACGGACCAAGTACCGGCGCATACTACAATAGATACACCGAAAGCACTTCAGCATTTATACAACAAAAACTCAGCGAATAAACTAACGCTCTGTTACGTCAACCTCGATGGTCTTATCTTGGTTGGCAATCTGCCATGCTGTATGAAAAACTAAACGAGTAATAACTGCCGTCTTTTCGTACATAATTTTCTCAGGCGTATCTGTAGGCTTATGATAATCTTCATGAACTCCTGAAAAGTAGAAAATACAAGGTATTCCGTTCTTGGCGAAATTGTAATGATCAGATCGATAGTAAAAACGATTTGGATCATCTTCTGCATTGAAGGTATAATCTAAGTCCAACTCGGTATATTCCCCATTGCATTTTTCACTGATTTCATGAAGTTCTGTGCTTAATCGATCAGACCCTATCAAGTACACATAATTTGAATCAGCCTCATGCGCAGGATCTACCCTTCCAATCATATCAATGTTCAAATCAACGATTGTATTTTCAAGAGGGAAAACAGGATGATCCGCGTACCATTCTGAACCTAAAAGACCTTTTTCTTCTCCTGAAACTGTCATAATTAATACAGATCGCCTTGGGCCATGTCCGTCCTGCTTTGCTTTAACAAAGGATTCAGCTATTTCCAATGCAGCTACAGTACCAGAACCATCGTCGTCTGCACCATTATGTATTTCTCCATTAATAATTCCTACATGATCATAATGCGCTGTGATGACCACGATCTCATCTTTCAACTCAGGATCACTACCTTCAATAAAACAAAGCACATTTTCGGCCGTTAAGGCCTCATTAATCGCATTCATTTCAAATTGAATATCAATATCCAGTGTAGCTGAAAAAGAACGCTGTTTCTTAAACATTCTTTTTTCCCACTTTTCTAATGATTTTAGTTTAGTTTTAGCTAGTAAGTCATTAGCAGCATTCGAAGGAAAAAACAAAACTGGAAGTACATCTTGTCTTTCTTCACGCTCCATATCAAGGCGCATTGGCGGATTAAGAAGAAAATTTTTGATTCTACCTATGTATGAATTATAATCGGTATTTATCATAATCAAGGCTTTAGCTCCGGCCTTCATTGCGGCCTCGCGCTTCACCCTAAAATCACCACTCCACTCACTCGTTTGATCTGGTCCAACTCCTAAAATATAATTTCCCTCTTTGTCCTTTGGTTCACCAGGCAAAACAAGTACAACTTTATCTTTTACATCAAGGTCCTTATAATCATTCCAATCTTCGTGGCTAATTCCATAACCAGCAAGTACAATCTCCCCAGCTTTCAATTCATCCAAAGAAAAACCTGGAAAAAAGTAGTAATCTTGAATGTACTCTAAGTCCTTTCCATTAAGCCTTAATGCCGCTTTACTTTGGTCTATTCGTCTTAAAGGATAGGTTTGATAATATGAACCATCCACGCAAGGCGCTACTCCTAATTCACTAAAGTAGTTTTGAATATAATCAGCAGCCCTTTTCTGACCTGGAAAACCTGTTTCTCTGCCTTCGTATTCATCCGAAGCCAAAATCATCAAATGTTCTTTTAATTCTTCTGCAGTAATCTCCTTTGCATAATACTGTGCCCAATCTGATTCAGCTTCTGTTGGTGATGGTTCAGCCGTATTTGACTGAGCCAATACGTTAGACAAGTTAGCCAAGAACACCAAACAAAAAATACTTATTCCAACTCTTAACATAGTGCAATTTTATTAACTCGACGATCGTGTCTCCCACCTTCGAATGGAGTATTAATGAATGCTCTTAAAATGTCTCCAGCCAAGTCCTCAGATATAAAACGTGCCGGTAAACAAAGCACGTTTGCGTTGTTGTGTTGTCTGGTTAATTCAGCTAATTCAACTTCCCATGCAATTCCAGCTCTAACATTTTGATGCTTGTTTGCCGTCATACAAACCCCATTTGCTGATCCGCAGATCAAAACGCCTAAAGGATAGCTTTCATCATCAACACCTGCTGCAACGGCATGCGCAAACTCCGGATAATCAGTGCTATCACTCGAATGTGTTCCAACATCCTTAACTTCATAACCTTCTGATTTAAGAAGATCAACCATTTTAGATTTAAGCTCAAAACCTGCGTGGTCTGAACCAATAATAATCGACTTTTGCATCTGCTTTTGTTAATTTACGTCTCACAAAGATAGCGCTAAATCAATGCCACACTAAGATGTGTTGCACCAAAGCACTTATGAACAAGAAAGTGGTTCATAAATTTAAATTCTGTTCATAAGCCATGATTAAAAAAGCTTGCTTTAACCAGATAAAATTGCAACCAAGAAAGCTTATGAACAATGCAAGTATTTTAGCAAGTGGTTTTGATAATGTTACCGACCAAAATCTTCACACTTGTTAACCCCATATTTAGAAAAAGTTATATCACCTGGTCTTGTTAACACTAAAGTTAATAAAGTGCTCAATAAACTGAGGATGAACAAAAAACTAGCTCATAAGATGTTTATAAACAAGTAATGTGCGTTAACAAGTCAAACAAACAAATAATCATTTGTGTTTTTTTACACTGAATGAACACCCCTATTATTAAACCTATCTTTATTTTTAAAAAGAATATATAGTTAATGAAGTCCTTGATAAGCCATTTTTCCGTTTCGCTATTCTTTCTGTTCATTTGCAGTGTCGTTTTTGCACAGCAAGACAGTTTAAATTCGACCTACCAAATTTTTAGATATGAAGATGGCACAATTTCAAGTGAGGGCAATATGTTCAATGGCAAACCAGAAGGATTGTGGAAAACATACTATCCATCTGGACAGTTAAAAACGGAGGGAAGTAGATCTAATTTTGAACTTGATGGCGAATGGAAATTCTTCAGAGAAGACGGGAGTATTGAGAAATCAATTGAGTACAAATTTGGAAAGAAAGACGGACTTCAACTTGTTTTTTCGGAAACTGGAGTGCTACTAGAAAAAGTTCCTTTTCAGGCCGGAATTGAAAATGGTGGGGCCGAATTTTATTACAAAAGTGGTGAATTATACAGGGAAGTTCCATTTATCGAAGGAAAGGAAGAGGGAAATGGGAAAGAGTTTGGTAAAGACGGCAGCATCATTACCCTTTTAAATTATGAGAAGGGCTTTATCAGAAGTATAGAACGCATCAATCGCTATAACAGCCAGCAACAGAAAAAAGGGGTTTGGATTGAATTTTGGCCAAACGGAAACAGGAAAACAGAAGGGTATTACACTAACGGCATTAAAAACGGCATTTTTAAGTACTACAACAGCAAAGGTGAACTTCAGAAAATTGAAAAATATCAAGGTGGTCAACTTTTAACAGACGCAGATGAGGCTCAACTTTTAGACATCCGCAAAGAATATTTTCAGAGTGGAAAACTCAAGTTGGTTGGTTCGTACAAAAATGGATCAAAACAAGGTACCTTCCGGGAGTATGATGAAGAAGGAAATGTAATTCAATCTTACGTTTACAAAGAAAATTTACTGCTTGGTGAGGGTATCGTGGATGAAGAGGGCAGAAGGCAAGGCGATTGGAAAATCTACTATCCTACGGGAGAAATTCAAGCTGAGGGTGCTTATGTTGATGGATTAAGAGAAGGTCCATGGGTATTCTATCACGCGGAGGGAAAAATTGCGCAGAAAGGTGCGTACCGTTTAGATTTACCCCAAGGAGAGTGGCGTTGGTATTTTAAAAATGGGGAGATACATCGAGAAGAATACTACAGGAAGGGTAAAGAAGAAGGCGAGTTTGTAGAATACAATGAAGAAGGTGAAGTAATTCATAAAGGAGCCTACATCGATGGTTATAAAACTGGCGAATGGTATTACTTCGTAAATGATCATAAAGAAGAGGGGGCGTATTTGGATGGAGAAAAAGATGGAAAATGGAAGTTCACCTATTTAAATGGAAAAAGGAATTTTGAAGGAGAATATCAAATTGGTGTGCCCGTTGGAAAACACAAGTATTACTACGAAAATGGCGTAGTTAAAGAAGAAGGTGCCTACGAAGCTGGTGAGAAACACGGCAAGTGGAAATTTTATGACGAAGCTGGACTACTCATCTTAAGCATTAAATACAACTTTGGAAAAACAGAAAAAATTGACGGAAGCAAAGTGTTGATTGAAGGAAAAGATGGTGATGAATAATGAGCTAATAAAGAAGTTAGAAGAACTTGTTCTGAAGAGCAGTGATCCTCATTGGATTCTGAATTTTCATGAGCAAACAATTTTGCTTCACAATACAGCTGTTGAATCAGATTTTCCAGAATTGACTTGTGCTAAAGAGCTGTATGATCTTTTAGAAAAGTGTGGTTTTAGCAGAAATGAACCTAGCGAGTTAATGTTAAAGTGGGAAGAGCACTTTCTTCATTTTCAACCCAAACACGGTCAATTAGCGCTACTTCACATTACTTCAAAATCGAACAGTGATTCGCTAGAATCCTCATTATTTAAGCACAACATTGCAGGTGTTTACCAAAGTAATTTACATGGAGTTGTGATTTCATGCAATGATGCTTTTGCAGAAATACTTGCATATTCAAAAGAGGAATTGCTCGGTTCAGATGGTTTTAAGCTTTATGTAAACAACAGCGATAGGCACACTTTTTTGTCTGAGCTTCATGCTAAGAAGCGATTGAAAAACTACGAAAATGCTTATTTGCGAAAGGATGGTTCTATAGCTTATTGCATTGAGAATGCCTTTTTAATTGGTGAAGGTGATCAAGCTTTGATTACAGGAACCATACAAGATATCAGCGATCAGCAATTGATCAATCAAAAGTTTCAACGTCTTTTTCACGCGGCCAGTGATGTTGTTTTTATTTTAGAAGAAGATACCATAATTGAAGCAAACAAGAGATCGAATGAGGTATTTGCCTACAAAGAAAAGGAGCTTGTTGGGAGAAAGGTATGGGATCGCGTAGATGGACTTTTCTTGTTTTCCGACAATGATTTTGATTTATTAGAGCACAAGCTAAAGCATTTAGAGAAAGAATCAGATAGAAAGCGGATCAAGCTTTTAGCAAGACGGTCTGACGCATCTGTTTTCCATTCTGAGGTGTTTATGGTTTCTTTTACAGTGGGTAAGCGTAGTTTTATTCAAGTGATTGTTAGGGATATTTCTGAGCGTGTGCTTTATGAAAATTCCATCAGAGAGAGTGAAGAGCGCTTTCGTTTGATGTCGCAAGCCGCCATCGAAGGAATGTTGATTTTAGAAAACAATTACATTATCGATTGCAACGATCAATGGGTGAAAATGATGGATTACCGAAGGCCAGAAGAGCTCTTAGGTAAGAATATTCGCGATTTTTTATCTGAAGGAGATGTTCGTCGAATTGAAAGCACCTTTGATCATAAAAGCATTAATAAAACCGAAATTAGAGTTCAAACCAAAGAAGGTAAAACACTTGTTTTAGAAGCAACAGGTAGCGAAATTCTTTATTTAGGGAGCCCAAGATCTGTTGTACTCTTTTACGATATCACCAAAAGAAAAAGAACAGAACAGGCCTTAGAACAAAGTATAGATCGATACAAAAACCTGGTCGAAAATTCACCCAACGGTATTTTCATCCTCACCGATAGTAAGATCAAGTACCTCAATTTAAGTGCACTTAATTTGCTTGAGGTAAAAGACGAAGATGAAGTTTACGATAAGCCATTTTCTTCTTTTTTCACAAAAACTCAAGTGGCCCTTATTGACTATGTGCTTAAGGAAACCCGCGAAGGGGAGGATATAGAGTACCAAGAGTATGTAATGGAAAACAAGCTTGGAGAGGAAGTGCAAGTAGGTATTAAGGCCATCTTAACTGTTTATGATAACCAACCCTCAATTCAGGTTACCGTAAACAACCTTTCAACACGCATGATGCTCTTGCAAGAACAAATGAGAGCAGAGATTGCTGAGGAGATTAATGTTGTGTTGAAAAGGGAAATTGAAGATCACAAGTCTACACAATTGCAGTTGTTGCAGGCGCGTAATTTTACCCGAAATATCATTGAGAGTTCGATTGATATGATCATTGCTTTTGATGAAAACGAAGCCATTACAGAGTTTAATTCTGCCGCACAACAACAGTTCAAGTACACCTTGAATAAAGTTCAAGGCATGAGCATTAGAATGCTTTACGCCAACGAAAAAGACTACGATCGGGTAATGTCGATGCTCAAAGAAAAACAATTCTTTACGGGTGAAATTGAGAATATAGATGCAGAGGGAAATGTATTTACGAGTTTACTTTCGGCATCAGTAATTAGAAATCAAAAGGGAGAAATTGAAGGATCGATGGGTGTGTCAAGAGATATCACCGATTTCAAACTGGCAGAACAAGAATTGAAAGACTCCGAGGCCAAGTACCGAGATTTGTTTGAAAATGCTACCGATTTCATCTTGAACATCAATGACGATGGACTATTGTTGTATGCGAACAATGCCTTTAAACGAACTTTAGGAATTGATGAAAATGAAGAAGGCATCAATTTCTTCGACCTAATTAAAGGAGGTAAAAGAGAATTCAAATACGGTATATTAAAGGGATTGAGTGATGGAACACACGAAATGGTACTTGTTGCTAAATCTGGCGAAGAAATCATCATTCAAGGAAATTGTAGTATCAGGTATAAAAACGGACAAGCAGATTCAGTTAGAGGAATATTTAGAGATATAACGAGCGCTAGAGTTCACGAAAAAAAGGCAAGAGAACAAACAGCAAAAATGATTTCCATCTTCAATTCAACCGAAAATTTGATGATGTGGACCATCGATAAAAAAGGAAGAATTACTTCTTTTAACACTAATTTTCATGCCTGTATGAGGGACGATTTTTCGATTGAAATTCAACGAAAAAGCAATTATTTGAAGCAAATCGTAAACTCCCTCAACCCAGCACAACACCAGAGTCAGCTCGATTCATTTAAACTAGCTTTTAAAGGAAGGCCGCAGCAGTTTGAATTGCCTTTACTCACAGAAAGCGCTAAGGAAGTTTGGCATCAAATATTCCTGAACCCAATTTATGTAGACGATGATTTAGATGAGATTTCTTGTTTGGCTTATGATATTTCTGATCGAAAGGAAATTGACCAAAAAATTAGAAGTTCGCTTCGCGAGAAAGAAGTGCTTCTTCAAGAGGTGCATCACCGTGTAAAAAATAACCTTCAGGTAATTTCGTCGATCTTGAACCTACAAAGTTCTTTTGTTGAAGATGAAAAAACGCTTGAAATCCTTGCCGAAAGTCAGAACAGAATAAAAACCATGAGTTACATTCATGAAACGCTCTATCAAACCAGCGATTTTTCTTCAATTGGCTTTAGTGAATACATTGAAACTTTAGCGAGAAACCTGCACCAGAGTTATTCGCCTAGAGATAGTAAAATTGAGTTGGACCTTCAGACAGAAGAAATTGTGCTCGATTTAGACCAGGCCATTCCTTGTGGTTTGATCATGAACGAGCTGGTATCTAACGCCCTGAAATATGCCTTTAAAGGCAGAACGGAAGGCGTGCTAAGTATTCGAGTATCTCGGAATAAGGAGAAGGTGGAGCTGGAAGTAAAAGATAACGGTATTGGCTTGCCTGAAGGATTTAAGCCTGAAGACTCTGATTCTCTGGGTCTTTATTTAGTTTATGCGCTATTGGAACAATTAGATGCTGAAATCACTTTGAGCAATTCTAAGGGCACCGGCTTTTTAATTACTTTTGATTTCTAAAACCTGCACTATGCCTGTAAATATATTAGTAACCGAAGATGAGGGGATTGTAAGAAAAGATATTGAACGCAGTTTGAAAAAATTGGGTTACAATGTAATTGGATCTACTGATACAGGTGAGAAAGCAATTCAATTAGCGGCAGAGTTGAAGCCGGATTTAGCTTTGATGGACATCATGTTGAAAGGCGAGATGACCGGTATTGAGGCTGCTGCAGAAATCAAGAACAACAACGATATTCCGGTTATTTTCTTAACAGCTTATGCAGATGAAAGTACCCTGGCAAAAGCCAAAATTACCGAGCCACACGGCTATATTTTGAAGCCGTTCAAGGAAATCGATATTCATACCTCCATCGAAATGGCCATGCACAAGCACGGTAAGGAGAAAGAGTTGAAAATCGAAGCAGAGCTTTTAAGATCATTAACCTTGACGAAGAAAGATGCGCGCTACATTTTCTTAAAGCACAACTCTAGCTTGGTGAAAATCAATCCAAATGATTTGCTCTATGTTGAAGCATTGAAGGATTATGTGATCATCAACACCCGAGACGAAAAGTACACCATTCATTCTACCATGAAAGATTTGGAAGTAAAGCTCTCAGCCCCTCAATTCATGCGCGTGCACCGGTCATACATCGTGAATCTCGACACCATCATCAGCATTAAGAATGCTGATCTCAACCTTGAAGGAGGCGATAAAGAAATTCCAGTAGGTGGATCTTATCGGGATGCTCTGGGTAGTAAAATCAATTTATTGTAGTCGTTAAAATACCCTCTTTAAGGTATTGATTGCTTCTTGTTTAGAGCAGACTTTTGTGACATGCGAATTCACGAAGAGTCATTCCTTTTGCTGTCTTTATACCTCGACCTCCCTGTTGAGCGCACACTTGAATTAAAAAAGAAGTGCTGCAAGAAATTCAAAAAGGGCAAACGCTGTAAAAAATGCCCAGGGCAAAAGTTTTGTGGCACTGAGGAGTATTTTGTTTGATCCAGCTATCTTTTTATCCTAGCTGAATTAGTTAAAAATGAAGGTTATCCAAAAGTGGTATTTAATAACTTTTATTTCCATTTCATCTTTAATCGCATTAGATTTTTCATTTTTGGTGAAAACATAATTTATGAAAAAACAGGCAATTATTTTTTGCTTAGGCTTGCTAGCGAGCTTTAGCATTCAAGCACAAGTAACATCAATGACCTCGAAGAATGGTCATGAAATTCTTCCTCAAGAAGGAGACTACTGCATCAGTATGGACGCTGTGCCATTGGTAAACATGGCCATGAATGCCATCAACATCATGAATGATTCTGGTAACAATGGGGTTCACCCAAATTATGTATCGGGATTTGAGCAAACCATTGTAGGGAAAATGTATACTTCTGCCACTACTGCAGATCGTATCCGTTTGAACATCAATCACAGAAACATGTCGATGTCAACGTTTGCTCCAACCTTCGATGATAATGGAGAAGAAAATGGAGAAACTGAGGATGTTGAAATCAACAGATCTACTCAACTTCTTTTTGGCTATGGTAAAGAAATGCGTCGCGGTCACAACCGTTTGCAAGGTTTCTATGGTTATGAAGGAATGTTGGCCATTGGAATGGGTACTAACAAATTCGACTACGAGTCTGAATTGGCCGAGGAAGTTACTCGTACCCTTAGCGCAAAGCAAGGCTTTGAGTTTGGCCTTGGTGTTCGTGGATTTGTAGGTGCAGAGTACTTTTTTGCTCCTAAAATGTCTATTGGTGCCGAATTTGGATGGGGATTAGGAATCTCAAGAACTGGACGTGGTAGCCTAGAAACCGAAACCAATACAGGTGGAGACATTGAAACTACAGAAACTGATGGTGCTGCTTCTGAGCGCGAGTGGGGCTTTGAAGTAGACAACGGGATTGGTTCTTCTCTTCTTGGAGGAGGTACTGCAGCTCTTACTTTAAACCTTCATTTCTAAGTAGTAAAAGTATTGGGTCTCTACCCTTTAAAAGAGACTAATTTTAGTTTATTAATTCCAAAAGGAAAGCGCCGTAATAGGCGCTTTCCTTTTTATTATTAGGTTTTTTATTCAGCCCTGTGGTTCGAAGAGTGATTGAGCTGTACTACCTTGGAACTATTACAAGCGGTAAATATGAGGGCGCGATATGTTTCCCGTTTATCAATAAGCTCGACCAAATTAGAGCGGTTCAGGTGAAGCAATTCGATAAGCAGAACCACACCACAAACACAACCTTTTTGCACTACCTTCTCGAACCCCGTCCAGAATGGTTTGAAAGCTACAATACCCAAGAGAAGAAAGTTTCTTGCTTATTTGGAGAACACCTCCTGAAGAAGTACCCACACAACCCCGTTGCACTTGTGGAAGCGCCTAAGACCGCGCTATACTAGGAACGTTGTTCTTTGGGCTTCCAGAGAATGAAACTTCACCCCTTTGGCTTGCG
>Ga0209652_1003016_pt1 | contig 12656 bp, 7 predicted proteins | sample SaaInl74LU_5_DNA_FD_184641 | JGI IMG/M metagenome (GOLD analysis project Ga0209652, IMG submission 184641) | Marine microbial communities from expanding oxygen minimum zones in the Saanich Inlet - ESP_74LU_5_DNA (SPAdes) (version 2) | ecosystem: Environmental > Aquatic > Marine > Intertidal zone ...
TCGCCCTATCAAGCCACTTCCTACCAAGCAACTTTTTCACCATGTCCCACCGTAAATTCGAAGCCCCCAGATGCGGTAACCTTGGGTTCCTCCCCAAGAAGCGTACCAAGCACCACTCTGGTCGCGTTCGTTCCTTCCCCAAGGACACTGATGCCTCTGCTCCATGCCACTTGACTGCATTCCGCGCCTACAAGGCCGGTATGACCCACGTCGTCCGTGGAGTCGACCGTCCCGGTGCCATCATGCACAAGCGTGAGGTTGTCGATGCCGTCTCCATCCTTGAAACTCCCCCAATGGTTGTCGTTGGTGTTGTTGGTTACTTAGAAACTCCCCGTGGTCTTCGTACCTTGACTACTGTCTTCGCTGAGCATTTGAGTGAAGAGTTCAAGCGTCGTTGCTACAAGAACTGGTACAAGAGCAAGCGTAAGGCTTACTCCAAGTACGCCAAGAAGTACACTGAGAACGACGGAAAGGATATCGAGAAGGAGCTTGAGCGTATTGCCAAGTTCTGCAAGGTTGTCCGTGTTATCACCCACTCTCAGCCAAAGAAGTTGCACCTCCGTCTTAAGAAGGCTCACATCATGGAAATTCAGATCAATGGTGGTGCTGATGCTAAGGCCAAGGTTGACTTTGCCAAGTCTCTATTTGAAAAGGAAGTCACTGTTGACTCCGTATTTGCCAAGGACGAACTCGTTGATGTTATGGGAGTTACCAAGGGTCACGGTTTCGAGGGAGTCACCGCCCGTTGGGGTGTTACCCGTCTTCCCCGTAAGACCCACCGTGGTCTTCGTAAGGTTGCCTGTATTGGATCTTGGCATCCTGCTCGTGTGAGCAGTACTGTTCCCCGTGCCGGTCAGAACGGTTACTTCCACCGTACCGAGATGAACAAGAAGATCTACCGCGTCGGAAAGAAGGGAGACAACGCCTCCTGTCAGACTGAGGCTGACTTGACCGAGAAGGGTGTCAACCCCATGGGTGGCTGGGTCCATTACGGTCAGATCCGTGAGGACTGGATCATGATCAAGGGTGCCTGTGTTGGTGTCAAGAAGCGTCCTTTGATCTTGCGTAAGGCCTTGATGAAGCACTCCTCCAGGAAGCACTTGGAGGCCATCGACCTTCGTTTCATCGATACTTCTTCCAAGCTTGGACACGGAAGGTTCCAGACTGCCGAGGAGAAGGCCAAGTTCCTTGGACCTATGGCTTCCAAGCAGAACTAAATTTAAGTATCAGCTTATTAAAACTAACAGTGTATTCATATGTATCAAACTTGGATAATGACTTGAGGTCAGTTGTAGATGCGGTGCTTGTACTTCGCATGCATTCAACGCGACTCTTTTGTGATGATATGTGCATGTTGTTCAATTAGTACTGCTTAATTTTTATCTACAACTGTGTTGTCGGAAGCTACAAGGCATCCCGACTCCCAATGGACACAGGTTGAAATACACCAACAGCAGGCCGGAATTGCCTTCCCAACTTGCCCAACGGTGGCGGCTTGAGACCGCTCTCAGGCACATCTCTTACATAGGTAACCAGTCCACTTTCATCGACCTCATAGAAACTAATACCCTTGATAGCACTGCCTTCGGGAGCACCTTCCAAAACTACCTCCCAAGTAAAGCATGTTGATTTTTCTCCATCATCAAATCGTTGTGTTGCAAACGTAATTCCAGGAAAGCTAAAGTCTTCAATAAACTTTCGTACCTCCGCTTTTCCTCTGAGCACTTCCTCATAGTTGAAATCACGGTAAATGATATCTGGCGAAAAGAATCGCATAGCTTCATCAGGCGAACTGCCCTGCACATCATTAAACAAGTATTTTGCAATCTCATTCGCTTTGGTAGGAGTTCGTGGCGTATATTCCGGCGGAGGCTTTGGTGTAGCATCGGCTGTAACAGTCTTTAACACATCCAAAATTAAATCACCAGGTTTGTACAAAGGTTCTGGAATCTCGCGAACATATTGAATTTGATTGGAATCATTCAGTTCCACGAATGTAGTCCCTCGTAACCCCTCTAGATCATTAGATGTCCACGTCCATGCAAACCCGCATGCTTTGCTCCCATCTGATATCTTATCTACACGAAATCCTGCATCTTTGTCACTGCTTTCACTACCTCCAACTCTTGTCAAGATCTTGGCTCGTAGGTAATCCAATACAGCAGATCGTCCAACGATGGGTTGTGGCTCATAGCAATCTTCATAGACTACATCTACAGCGCAGGACTCGGCAAATTTCTGAGCTCCTGCGGTAGTTGAGAAGCACTTTTCATCATTGATTAATGAGAGCATGATAGATTGAGCTAGTTGATAGTTGCTGTTGTTGGATTTCTTGTTATCGAAGACGGAGAGGATGGAATCGAGAGCATTGCCTGTTGAGGAGGCAAGTGATGTAGATGGTGTTGTGTGCTTTGGAGACAAGACAAAGGCATTGGTCGATAGCGGTGCTGCGAAAAGCAGCGTCATCGCTGCCGAGGAAAGCTTCACCATGATTGTAAGTATTGTTGTCGATCTCGTGAAAATAATGAGTGAGCGAGATGTGCGAAGAACAGAAGTGAAGTGACGTGTATTGAAACTAGTGTTTATGTTCAATTAGACTTATGTAAAAATGTATCTTATCTCTTCAGGTTATTTATTCTATCATTAAGTAATATATTCCTTTCATCTCAAACAAAGAGTAACAATTACCCTATCCTAATACACTCTCCATTCTCTAGTGTGGAGAACGACACATTCCACGCCTCCTTCAAAATTCAAAAAATCAAATTCATTCCGCCTTCCAAAGCAACGGACTGAAATGAAGGCAGCCAACAGGATAACAATACGTCCATCTCACAGCTAATGAAGTCATGAGCAATCACAGTAATCCAACGAGGCGGGAGCTGCAGCAATCTAGATGCTGTGACTGTAGTATAACCAACAGCAGCAAAAATAAGCAAAGACTGAAAAAGCGTTCCAACAACAACAAGATGCTGCAGTTACGCAGACCATGCATCTTATCATTAGTTGCAGTATCGGCAGTCACATCAGTTCATTTTCTAAATTGGATGGCTCTTGTAGAGGCATCATCGTCAAGTAGTAGCGGCAGTAGCAGCAATAATAATTTACCTTTCATGGTCATGTCGGAAATCACTGTGCACAGCGACGGTAGCGAGAGTACTAATAATGTTGATGATGACAATCGTAGTGATATATTGAATGATGCAGATGTGCAAACAGCTGTTGAGGCAAGCAATAGCGACAATAGCAACGTGGTCGATTCTAATAATAAAGAGGTGGAATCGAGCTCCGCTGCATCATTACAAACTAATGTTAACTCTGCAGTGGACAAATCTGCTTCAATAAATAATAACGCGGCAGTGGACAATGGAGGCTCAGGTTCGGATACTGATGGAGAAGACGATGAAGATGATGTCGAGCAGGAAACAAACGTCAATTTTGTTGAGGATACATCATTGTCAATTCAACAACAACAACAACCACCACAGCAGCAGCAGCCGCAACCCATTGATACACCTATCGATGAATCGACAAATTCACAACCATTGCGCACATTGCAAAAGCTTCAAGCAATGCTAGATGATAGTGATTATGCTACTCACACAGTATCTTCAGAATCAGTCACTGACAGCAGCAGCAGTAGAAATGTCGTCAATGAAGAACCATCATCACCGCCACCAGTGACTACCGCTGCCGCTACCACTGCCACTGTAATAAAATCAACCAATCCTCCGCCTCCTCCTCCATCACAACCCGATAAACTTTGGACGAGCAAAGATCGTGCAAAGTATCGTCGAACACGGCGTACAGAAAAGCAACGCCAACAACAACATGAGCAACGTGCTCGTGAGATTCGAGATATACAACGACAGCGCATTATACGTGAAGAGAGGGAGCGCAAAGAATTGGAAGAGTTGCGACGAAAGCAGGCTGAGTTGTTGGAAAGGCAGGGACAGGATCAGCAGAGACGTCAGCAGATGCAGCAGCAGCAGCAGGTGATACATCAATATGAGGAGGCTACTACCGATTTTACAGATGATGACACGGATGGTACTGATGGGAAGGGGTTCGAGCTGCCAAACAATCCTGTGTATTTGTCAGATGGGGAGGCGACTGAAACGGATGGTGAGGATTTCTCGGAAGAAAAGGACGATGTTTTGCCTCAACGAAGACCACCTCAAGCGTTGCCTAATCAACCACAACCACAAAGATATCAACAACCATATCAATACAATAATTATCAGCGGCCACCACCTCAGACTAATACTGTCAACAACAATGCCTACCCAAATTATCATCAGTATCGTCAACCTCCTCCCCAAGCAGGGCAGCAACCGAATGTCCCTTATTCACCTCCTCAACATCCAAACATGCCTCAATATCAGTTTAGTTCCAACCAGCAACAACAAATGCAGCAACAACAAATGCAGTATGATCAAAATTATGCAGCATGGGCTCAAGCCGCTGCGAATGGTTACTTCTATCCACCTCCAACACCTCCAGGGTCATATCCACAACAATACCCCTATACAAATAACCAACAGAATCAGCCACCGCAGAATCAACCGCCGCAGAATCAACCATTTCAGCAGCAATTCTACCCACATCAGCAACAGCCGTATCAATATCCAAATCCACATCAAACAGCAATGCCACCTGGTCAGAGATGGACACCACAACAGCCGCAACAGCAGCCGCCGCCGTATAACGTAGAAGACAGGGTAGCATCTCAAGCAACAAATACAGCTGTGCAAGAGAACATACCCCCATCTGTAACGGATGACACTCAATTACAGCCATCTGACCAGTCAAATGAGAACGTAATTGGACAAGAAGCGAATGATGGTGTTGTCAGTCCTACATCTACTTCAACTAGTTCTCAACAAATGACTGTACAATCTTCTGTAATATCGCCACCGTCGCCATTGATACCGCCCATGCCTATGCAGGGTCCAATCAATGCAGAGGGACCTTACTGTGAGTTGGAGAATGATGCCGCAGTGATGATTGCAGGCGCATCATCGAGAATTACCTTTGATTCTGTACAGAAGCTTGGCTTTTCAATGCTTGGTGTTGCGTTGATGTCGTACTGTGCAGTCTCACCGCGAACTTTGCCCTTCCCAGAGTACAATCGGCTTTTCCTGCACAATCTTTCAATCGTGTGGTTGGCCGCATGGGCACCTATTATCTCGCTCATTGCTGTGTATGATGGCAAATACAACAACATCAACACTGCAATTGGAACCTTCTATATATCTCTTACGTTGGGTTACACTCTTGCTTTCTTGTCCGAGGTGGCAGTCACAACAATAGTCCGACTTGGAGTGTTCAAGATTTGGGAGCCAGATATCTTCTCTTTAACTTCCGAAGTGCCTACTCCAATACTTCCGTGGGTGCTAAGAGAGAAGGCATACAAACCAAAGAGAATCACACTGTTTGTTGCCGATTTTGCATCAAGTTGTATTGCCGCTCCAATAATTGAAGAAGTTTTGAAGCTAAAGATTTGTCAGTGGACAAGTAAGCTACCGAGAAACTTCAAAGCAGTCAAGGTACAAAAGGGTAAGAGAAAGCGAAGCAAGAAGACTGTTGCACAGGCTGTTCGAAGCATCGATGCACCTCAGGTGACAAATGTCAACTGTTACGTCGTGCAGATGCTTGCAGCGAGCTTGGGTCTGAAGCTATTTGATATCACCCGACGAATATTGATGTACACCAAGAAATCAGATGAACACAAACATTTTTTCGCCGTTGCACGAGGCGTTTACCCGATCCACGAACTATGTGGGACTATGACTGCTCTCCTTCTTGCCCGCAGAGATGTTGTGGGTATAGACCTTTCCATCTGGAAAATTGTTGGCCCTGCGATCGTGATTCATGGCCTCGCTAATTTTAGGGGAATGAAGCCAATCTTTAAATGGAATGCTTCTACACCATGGTCAGAGATGCAGATTCCACCATTTAAGGCTGGCAGCGACTTTTCTTTCACACACCTCATTCCAACAAGCTATGCGAAAATAGTTTGGACAACAATTCTTCTCCGCGTGTTCGGCTTCTGTGTAAAGAACTACTATCTCACCGGACGACAGGCCATGAAGCGAACTACGACATACTCTGGTAAGCTTCACGCATTTGAAGCAAAATTGCACACGGACTCATTCCTGAAGAAAGCAAAGAAGGACCAAAGCTAACAACTTAGACATGATATGTAAAATCAATACTTTATTTGTTTTGTAGTGAAAGCGCAATTGCTTTCTCCAATTCCTCATCATATGTATCTTTCTTTTTTCTGGATGTATGCGTTTTCTGTTGCTCCATGATAGAAGCCATTATTGCAGCATCAAGGCTGCTCTTATCGTCATTGTGATCATCATCACATAAATCGATGGGTGTTTTTGAGTCAAAATCTTGCTTCGACTTTTGCAAGGCCAACGCCAACTCTTGGTCTTCCATTACAAATCCTCTTGTTTTGTTCATTTTGGCAATCAGAGTGGAATTTGTCGCCACACTTGAAAACACGCCGAATTCATCGTAACGTGTGTATTTGTCACTTTTCGACGAAGTGTCAACTTGGTCCAGGCTGATAAACTTGTTCATTGGTCCAAGAGAATCAGCATTCTTCGAAATCGGTTCTACTTTGATCGACCCCAGTTGAAAGTCTTGTCCACCTTGAACGACTGCAGCCAACAGTCTAGACCGAGTTTCCGACGTAAAGCTGAGAGAGAAACGTCTCCACGCAGCCTTGAACTTTTCGCCCTTGGAAACTGTCTCGTGCTGCTGTAAGCCATTTGCTGTGCGACAAACCATGCCCCTGCAATTAATTTCGACCGAAAGTGAGATATCTTGCTTTGTCGACATCTGAGAATACAGTTCATCGTTTACGAGCAAATACAGAAGAACTGTGCCGCCGCCTCCTGACATGCATTCAACTTGGACGACCTTGAAAAGAAATGAATAGTCATTCTTAGCTTCCATTAGCACGGTATTCTTGCCTTGAGATCCCCTGTGAAAGGAGGTTCCGAAGTGTCCAAAAGACATGATCTTGCTACCGAAGATATACTTCTGTATCGCCATGTTCATTTTAGGCGGCTCAGCTAACTCTGACACCAGCAATGGCGAGTCTGCACAAAAACGCACTACAAAGCTACGCTCTTCGTCTGTTGCAGCTGGGTGCCCAAAACTGAGTGGCATCACGATCAATCTCTTATTTTGACTGCGGTCCAGCACCAAGCGAATGTGGCCATTGCGTGTCAATCCAAAGAAATAACCATCAACAGAGTCTAGTTGTAATGGTCCTTCCGCGTTGTTGCACTCACCCACAAGTATCCCCAAGTCACTTGCTTTGTAGCTTTTCTTTCGGTCTGATCGACCATGTGTTGCTCCACGACGTGTCTTTTGAATCCCCATGACATACACTTCCACCTTGTCATTGGTACTGTCTTCTCCGGGCTGTCTAGGCACGACGCTTAGCTCAAAAGCTCGTGTGCATCTATGAGTTGACGATTTTGCAGCAAAGTTTGAGCCAAAGCTTTTTGCGTGGTTTCCTTCAAAGGCAAGAACAACGTCAACATTGTGAAAGCCCATAAGGAAGCTATCGTAGTCGATCCAAAAGACGCCATCATCCTTCATTGTTCGTTTGAGTTCTGGACTTTTGGGAGCAGTGAGATCAAAAACGCCACTGGAATCAGCTCCTCCATTGCTCCTATTTTCCATCAACTTCTGCCAAATGGGACTCTTATCACTAAAGTCTCCCTTCCATTCTGACTTTCCGTGTGGATTTCTAATTCTCAACAGACGCACAGTTCCATCAAGCTCTGTGAAACCGCTCACATTGCCCAGAGTTCCCTGCGCTAGTTTGTCTCTGAAGAAATCCATGCCAACATTTTTCACTTCTCGCACATCTAAGATGGAATATGCATGCATGCCAATGATGCCTCCCTGACTATTGGAAGTTCCACATCCCATTGGAAGTCTCTTCTTTCGGAATGTCATCAATTCGGACCAAAACTTTCGAGGGTTGAAATCGTGATGATCAAAATTGAACACGACTGTCGGAGCACCAGTCAAATCTAAAAATGCTTCAGCAACGTGTCCACCACTTATTGATTTGTATGAGCCGTGCATCTTTGCATATGCTATAATTGAAGAGATATAGAAGACACGTCATAAGGATACTAGTAATAGAGGAATATAAAGCATGCTGATAGATCCATCAGTAACTCACCTTTTTCAATGAATGGCACCCAAAGTTGATTGTTCCTGGCTTTCGAATAGGCAAGATCAGAGATAGTCGGCTTCCGACTGAGAGGTTCCAATGATTGACTCAAAAAGTCAGAACGCGAAGAACGGAATGTAGCATTCTTCTTGTGCTGATCACTTTGAAGAAAATCACGTACTTCAGTTAGAGTTTTGTAATTTTCGTCGGAGATGACATTGGGATCAAACTTGCTGGTGACCCGCTTTTGTTTTGTATTGGTGTGTTGGGTGACAGTCGTGTCTATGACATGCCCAACAAATCCAGCAGCAGCCAAACTTTGCTGCAGTGCCATCTGAAGTTGTTGATTTTCCATCTTTTCACTTCGCTGGTCAATGAAACAGGGCAGGAAATCATCCAGCACAAACTTCTTCCACCACCCGTCCTCAAACAGCGTCACTTCAATCACACCGCATTTGTTGGTAGCTAATTGATCATCGCCCTCCTTCTTCTTACCCGTCTTGTTGTTGCTGGTAACGTTTGATCCAATCAAACGTTTGATCAAATCTTCTCTTTCGGCAACAACAGCCAAAGCACTCAAGAACCAACAATCTCCTACTTTGCCTTGGACTAAATCTTCTGCTCTAAACCCACCTGAGTTAACGAGAGCATGTCCATTATGAGGTCCAAATCTATACCATTGAATCATGTAGGAAGTAAATGCCCACGAGAAGTGGTTACAGGCATTCGTCTTTCTACAACATTTATGAAATGGTCTACCAAAGTTGGGCCCATCTCGTGTAGAATAGTCCAAAGTGCAGAGTATCGGTGGACGGCATCTGCATTTGGGCGGATTATAGGAGAGAGCGCTGCTATCATTGTCAAATCGTTTATTCGTTGACTTTTCACTAACTTTGTGAATCCCATCGATTGTTCCAGGATTTCCAGCTGCGAAATCTTTGTCATGATATAGAATTGGTGGTAGATGATGGAGAGCACGAGTATTGTATTGATGATCTGCGTATTCTCGTGCAGAAGATGGATTTGAGAGTTGATCCTCTTCAACTTCTTCTTCACTATCGGTATCTTCATCATCTCTTTTCAATGATGCAGATTTTTTCTTCAATGAAGACTGCTTCAACGAGGCCTTAGCCACCGATGCACCACGAGTTTGTTGGATGTGATCAACGTCTTCTTCAAACACCAAGCCAGATTGCAGTTCCCTCGGCTGCACAGGCACATCTTTATTTTGCTGCTTCTTTTGCTTCTTGTCATTGTCTTTGTGCACAACTTTTTTAGTTTCATTATTTGGCTTTCGCTTCTTTGCATAGGGATTCACTATTTTCCTCGCTGTGCTTGCCGGCGGTAATTTAGTTGGTTGCTTCGGTTTTGGCTTTGGTGGATCATCCACAAGAATGACATCGTCGCCGTCATCATCATCATCATGTTTATTGCTGCGTTTTTTGTCACCTGCAGTTGAGGAATCTAGGCTGACAGTGTTTGTGATGAACGAAGTGGTGGCGCTGCTGCCATTAGACGCCGCCACCGCCACGGCTTCTCCTTCATCATCAGAGAGCAAATCAATAACCTCATTTGACATGATAGCTGTTATAGATCAGACCACCGCTATGGTACCCTTGCCACCGGCCCCATTATCGTTGTTGGTTGTTTTCGATTTTGCATTTTGCTTTCGTCACGGGCAAAAGTCACGTAGGTTCGTGATGGCTCCATCACTTGACTTGTGACATTGACAGATTTGATCTTTGATCGACAGATTTTTTGACAATGGTGAACTTCTGACACCATCATCATGTACTTGCTTGTACCCCGAGAAGATTGCAACCCGTGTCAACTCCTCGGCCGGCTCGTGTCAAGCTTACGATGATGCTTGCGGAAAGTCGAGCCGCACAAATCCAATCATCAAAGAATAGCATTGAGCAGCATGAACACATCATCATCCTTTGCAACTAGCACCTACGCTGATGCAGAATCTTCTGGTCCTCCATCAGCTCCTTTGGGATTCCCAGCCCCTCACGTATTGAAGGCAGACATATCATCGGTGCCATACTTTGATAGCGAGAACAGTAAATGGAAGGAAGGGACTGCTCTCCTCTCTGGAGACGAGTCAGATACTGCTTACTTGTTCACTGCAATATGCTTGAAGCAAACTATTTGTGGTGTTGTTATGAAAGGTATTTTGCTTCGAAGGAGAAAGTTTTTCGAAGCCAATGATTGTGACCCAACAGTAGAAGCAAAGAATGGAACACCTCGGACAAATACGCACAACGGAGATGACATATCTTGGGAGAAGACAGATCAATATGTGGCAATCAAAGTTGACAAACGAAGTGTTATGCAACGACTCCACAATGGAAATACAACATATAGAAACCCTGAAAACCCGTGGAAAGAGATCAGTGTAATGCAGCTACTACGAAACGAGCATCCAAATGTCGTGAAACTTCTTGGTGCCTTCTCAGATGATCAAAGCTTGTATGAAGTGATGCATTACTGCTCTGGTGGCAATCTGAGCTCATTTCTACATAAGCACCATCCTCAAGGTGTACCGGAAGCACAAGCAAGAACGATGTTTCAGCAAATACTGGACGGAGTGTATTACATGCATTCAAAAGGGGTATGCCATCATGATCTATCTACGAACAATATCTTGTTAGCCGGCGACGACAATACTTGCATCATCATAGACTTTGGAATGAGTCTTCGTGTTCCCTACTCGTACCCTGACGATCCTGCTGGCGTCACAGACGATGTTACAGATATCTCCATTGGCACCAACAGAAGGCTGATTCACACTCATACATTCTGTGGCAAGATGCACTTTGTCGCTCCAGAAATATACCAAAAGGCAGATAGGTATGATGGTCCTGCTGCAGACATCTGGTCATTGGGTGTGATCATGTTTGTTCTTTTGACCGGGAAGCAACCATATGAACGACCTGATGACAATGATCAAGGATATCACGATCTTATTGATCCAAGCTATTATTGGGACGCATCAAAAGTTGATCCAAGCCTCTCTTGGGGAAAAGAGCTTAGCCTGGATGTTGTAGATCTGTTACGCAGCATGCTTTGCCCTGATCCAAGAAATAGAGCAACCTTGGGATGGGTAACGAAGCATTCGTGGTTTACTTCATAAACCAAAACTGCATAGATACTTCGTTTGCAGAGAAATAGATGGAGATGGTGTATGAGCACTTGTTATTTTAGGTGGTTATTGTAGCTTAGAGTGACCGAGAAGCATACTTTCAAACGCTCAATTGAGAAGCATACTGTCAAACGCTCTATTAATCACTCGTTGCTTGAAGAGAGAGGGAGCTGGCTGGGCTTGCGGCCGACTAGATTTCGGCCACCTGGCTTACTTCTCCCATGGTTTCATCCTCGTTAGATTCCTGATGGAGGCGATTCCAAATGTTCTGAAAGAAGCTCTTTTGATCTCCTTTATGGAGGTGGTGCTTCTGAGTTTGATGTCGCTGCTTCAATTCTGTAAGAGTTGTCTTTAGCGATGCTGGAGCTGCTGCACAACTCAAAAGGTGATTGGGAATGTGGGCGTAGTTACCAGCAAGGATATCTGCTGATCGGTAGAAGAACTTCCTCGAGCTGGGACCCGCACACTGCGACGAGAGAAAGAGAAGAAAGGTTGAGCAGATGTTAAATCAATCGATATGGTCAGAAGAAGGGAACAAATTAACTTACATGGATACACTCGAGTCCTGGGAATCCATGTTCAAAGTTGCTTCGCGAGCCATTGCCCTTGATATCTAGGTTGCAAGGTCGGCACTGGCTCATCGTGTAGAAAGTGAAAGGAGTGACGAGATGCTCATCCCCAGCCAAAACTAGAGCCATGTTTGGATCCACCGTAGGATACGAAGTGCTACCCATTGACGTCCTCACTGCTCTGTCGGTTCGTGCAGCGGGCTTCCTTGAGATCGGCTTGGGCTTGTCCTTTCTCTTGCTTAGAATTACCAGCCTCTTCCACGCTTCCTCCATGTACGCGCGGTGGCTTTCTTGCTTTGACTGTAGCTGAGAGTCATGACTGAATTGGTATGAAACAATCTGTGTCTTCACCGGAACGGGACAGTCCCTGCAAATCGCTACGTGGTTGGCAATGGTGAGAAGAAGATCACCAAGGTGTTCGGACGATGTCGTGAAGAATTTACGTCCATCCGCCATGTGTTTACAATGTTTGCACACAAGGCCCTGTAGATGGGGCAGAAAATCAAGTGGTAAGATGCTATGTTCACCAAAGAATGAGGAAAGATTGAACGTTTCAGTTTCACGTACTGGAAACCCAATTTCCCTCTCTTCTTCATCGTCGCCATATTTCTGCTGGCGAGGCTTGTATGGCTCGAGTTGTTGCAAGGTGTAGATGATCAGATCTGAAGTTTTGTGCTTGTCCTCGTCTACCACGAGGGCATCGACTGCAAGTAGCGCGGAGACTTCATTT
>Ga0209652_1003021_pt1 | contig 12644 bp, 13 predicted proteins | sample SaaInl74LU_5_DNA_FD_184641 | JGI IMG/M metagenome (GOLD analysis project Ga0209652, IMG submission 184641) | Marine microbial communities from expanding oxygen minimum zones in the Saanich Inlet - ESP_74LU_5_DNA (SPAdes) (version 2) | ecosystem: Environmental > Aquatic > Marine > Intertidal zone...
AGAAGATGGGCGGAGTCGTCCCAGTGGACATTTGAGAATAAATGGTACTTGTTGGAAGCAGAGGAGTCATTTTGCAACAACGATGTTGAAGCAGCTAAAACGTATTACGAGAAGGCGATAACATCAGCGAAACTTCACAAGGTGAGACGACCACAGCAGAGCTATTGCTCAAAATGCATCCATACTTATCGTTACGACGCTCTCTTTCTTACACTCGTCGCTTCTTTTCGCATTCTTCTAGTTTGTTCACGAAGAAGCCTTGGCTCACGAGCTAGCAGCGTATTTCTATTTGGAGTTGGGAGCAAGAGAGCAAACTTTGCAGCATTTTATGTTGGCGCATGAGAAGTATCTCGAGTGGGTGAGTTGATTGATGAATTCAGAATGCGTTGTTTTGTGTGTTGGTGTATTTACTCACTATGCTTGTCTTGACCGCTGTATATTCTCAAAGGGTGCATTAGGGAAATGTGATAGCTTGCTCAAGTTTGTTGAATTCATGAAGAAGCTGTGGCATGAGGGTGCGATGTCGTAACGACTCTGTTTTATGGTAGATGTTAGCTTTCATGCCTGCTCCCCCACTCCACGTTTTATTCCGCACTATCAAGACGGTATGCGTGAAAGCTGTAAGAATTGAGCTAATGATGTATTGCCAACAGAACAAATACAGACCAAATGCAGAACAGGGACACCCAAATTGTGTCGTTGGATGGAAGAGTACAGAAAGCATAAAGGATTATACACAGTTACAACACCGATTGGACAAAAATCCACATGGTATCATGTGGATTTTGTGATGCGCCGTTCCGATTTTTGTCCTGTGGTGAGCTGTGGTCAGTAATAATTGCAGTGTCCTGCTGCAAGCGCGCGAAGCCAACTTGTTTTAGCCAAAACAGCCAACGAGTAGCTCAAGTTTCAGTTGAACCGACGATGGGACATCTTCAGAGCACAACCTAAGAGCAAAGTTTGAGAGGGGTCTTACGGACAATAATATGACCTAAATAAATACTACTGCTACTGCCAACAACTTAATCCTGCAGCTGCAGCAAGAAACTGTAATCAACGGCATCTGCAGCTGTAATGACTGCTTCAGCTGCAGCAGCTTCGATGGATTCAACCGCACTCTCTATTGTCTTCCTTACAGCGCTGTTGGCCGGATCGACAACATACGACGAAAACATCTCAACGAACTGGAACACGAGAACTTCAAATGTCAACCACCAATCGTCGTCAATACAACTTCCACTGCCGGAACTATCCCCACGTTGTATTGCTTCCTGTCTCCTTGCCCTTCGAAGCGCATATGCCACGCGCTTATATTGTTCATTCAGATGATTTTTGGCAGGGGCTGATGAATCATTTAAGATGATTTCATCTCCATTGCTCAGCATCTCTGTGACAGCGTCGTCATCATGTACCCTAGAATGAGAGATCGGTCTTATCAAACCAGAGCAGAACCTCACTCTTAGTTCTTGTGAGTACTGTCTCTTGTAGACCGAAAGGGCACGGTTGTAATAATGCGTAGCCTTGTCGAAGTTAGCGTTGGAATCATACAATGAAGCAATGTTGAATAGAGCCGAAGCCACTTTCTCGTGGTTTGGCCCGAAACGTTGACGCGAGATCCGCAAGGACTCGTTGTAGCATAAAGCTGCAGACTCCGAATGTTTATTAGCCGTACGAGAGAGCACGTTTCCCATGCTTGTCAACACAGCAGCTGTTACAAAATGATCTTTGCCGAGGACTTGCCGCTCTACATGGCACAGCAAGAAGATGAAAGTGTCATTGAATGTGAGGTCTACGATTTCACAACTTTAGCGAATTGAGACGCGAACAAAATCATATGTAATAACTTACGAATTCTCAGAGCATTTGTGTAGTGGAAGAGAGCAAGCCCGAGTTTGTTTTGCTGATTTGTAAAATAGATAGACGAGGATGTTAGAAATCACAAGGACAAGACAGTATTAAGTAGAAGCAATACAAAGACACAGAATCACTAACCTTGGCGTAAATAGAGGCCATTTTCTTGTGTGTCATTGACACTGACAGCGTAGCCTTCGTGACTTGGGGCAGTTCTAGATCTTCTTCCAAAGATCGGAGAACAAGGGAGACATTTTCTTTCGGATTCACCGATGCCGGAGCCAAGAGAGCGGTGGACTCACTAGAGCTGAATCCAGCAATTACATTCTTAATCTTTAATGCCTCATCGTAGTGTGGGAGAGATCGATGATATTCCTCCTTCATGTCAAACAGAAGACCAATATTGTGGAGGCAATGTGCTGATGCCGGGCAGCAAAAACAACGGAGTGAGGATTTACTAAAGCAGAAAATCGACTGAAAGAGGTTGCAGTTAGTCTCAAATACTTACCGAGACCTAGAAGCTCATCTTCATCCACAGATGAGCCAGACAGATATCTATCGAGAATTTTATCCGTACTACCGCCACCAACGTGACGCCATCGCATATCACGAGACTCGATAAAATTTTGCATGGCCTGTGCGTGGTCGCCTAGTTGCATGTGTATGTTTCCCAGCCCGAAGAAGAGGCCCCCAAGGGCCACCTCCTCCTCATACAAGCTGTCTCTGTTCGATTGAGTAGAGATATCGCTGTCATCATCGTCATCAGAGAGTTGCGATACCCGATGCTTTCTAACTCTCAGTGCTCCAAGCAAACAGGTCCGGGCAAGATCGTAAGCCCTGTAACTGTAATGGCATTGTCCCATGCCGGCGAGCGTAAAGGCAACTTCCTTCGAACCCTGACCAAAAGCAGACATTTGGATTCGCAATGCCTCGTGATACCTTTCCATCGAACTCTCGTACCGATTCAGCCGAGCAAGTACAGATGCACTGCAGTAAAGAGACTCAGCAACTGAGCAATCATTACCACCTAGAATATTTCGTCTGATTGTGAGAGCTTCGTTGAAATAGGTCAAAGCATGATCATCACTCTTGTGTGAGCTTGCGCACAGCATTCCCATACAATGTAAAACTGATGCAGCATAAACGTTTTCGTGTCCACATGCGATACGGTAGAAATTAACAGCATCCATATAAAAGTTGAGCGCCTGATCAATAGAGCCTAGCATCTCATAAACTTGCCCCTTCTTCAAGGATAGATGAGCACTCAGAGGAAGATTTTTCACCTCATCTGCTCCTTCATCAATATCGTCGATGTCAAACCAACACTCAGTTTTTACCTGATCAAAAAGTGATAGTGCACTTGAGCACATCTGTTTCCATGACATTCCATCTTCAAGACTCGATCCTTTGGGTACGAGCCTCATATTTGTCGGAAGTCTAGACCGGCAGCGAGTAGGGATTTGAGCTGCAGCACGTTGTAAGAAATGCCCAGTGAGGAACTCCATGTAGGCGAGGATGGTTTTATCAGTGCAGTCAGACAAAAGAGTCTGAGCCTCGTTGAGTAAGCTGAAAGTTTCCGCGTCGTCCTTTTCAAGACTACACCTTGCCAATACAATGCAATAGAGACAAATACCCTGTCGAGAGGGAACTGACACCTTCTCATCATGCGTCTTAAGAATACGGAGACACTCCCCCCAAAGCGACAGCGCCTGATCGAAATCGCAGATATAATAATAGCTGGTTGCGCAATCAAAAAGCACTCGAGCAACCTCTTGACTATCAACCATTTTGAGACTCCGGCGAAGGTATCTAAGTGCAGTAAGAAAGCACCTCACGGCACGATCGTGGTCATCAAGGGCAGCATTAGCCATCCCAAGTGAGTAATACAACTGTCCTTCTTCTGGAACATCTTCGTTTACACTCTTCACTTGCTTTTTGCGAGATGATCGAGACGATCTAGATTTTAAGCTGAATTCGGAATCCGAGTCTGACGATGACACAGGATCAAGTACCCATTTACTTCGCAGTGCAACTTCAAACAGATCTGCAGCTTCTTCGTACCTTGTTTGCCCCAGTCTAATCTTTCCGAGCCCAAAAGACGAGTTCATCAATGCCACCTCAAAAGTGTCGCCGCCTCCCTGCAATTCTGATGGAATCGTTGCAAGCAGCATCGACGACCCACCAAACTTAGCAAAAGCTTTCTGCGCATTTTCGTCATCGGCATGTTTCTTCTGTTGCACAAGTGCAATCACAGAGTTGTGCATTTTTACCAGCTCTTTCTTGATTTTAGAGATAGATGACGCGCTTCGGGGACTAAGCTCCGTCTCCTCCGCGAAGTAATGACAGAGAGCCTTCTTGTTGATCGCTTGAAAATGGTATCTCCAATTCATATCAGTTTGTATCTGTCTCTTTTTCATTTCATTAAACATGATGGACGGAACAGGAATTGCTAAGTCCAACCGTAGCCCCATTATGCACCATTCATCTACAGAGTCGCGATGTCTCGCATACTTCCTGTTTAACATCTCCAATGCCTTCACATAGCAACAAATAGCATCATCTATATCATCTACGACTTTGTACACATTCCCCATGCACTTCAGTGTCAACAGAACAGTTTCCTCCAGTGCGCTTCCATGTGAAGACAAATCTTTTTCGAGATGATCGAGGCGTATTCGCAGAGACTCGTGATAACGGCTGATGGCGCTGTCATATTGCGAGAGATCGTCATAAACAACACCCATATTGAAATGGAGCGAAGCGACATCCAATGAATGTTTGCCAACTCGCATCGTTCGTAAAATAAGCGCTTCTTGGAAAAACGTCAATGCGGATTGGTATTTCTTTATCGCATGGTGCGTGAGTGCAGAGTATTCCAATGTCAAAGATAAGCCCAGCTCAATATCATCCGCATCGGTTTTATCCACTCCTTTACGAGGTAGAAGAGTGCAGCAGTGACCAACTGCATACTCCAGTGCATTGGTAACAACCGCCTCAAGTATAACCTCTGGCAAAGATGATAAAGGATTGACTCCTTTACTGACGACAACTTGGTTATTTTCCTCCAGGTGACCTCGAATATCATCAATTAATTTCCGGCGGATCTGACTGGCTTCGTCGAGATAAGCTGCGGCTTTCTCAAACTGGCCAGATTCATACAATTCAACTCCAATTGAGTGGTTGATATTCGACTGAAGAAAATGTTTGTATTTTGCCAGAGGAGCAAAGAGAGTCTTCATCTGGGGTCTATTTGTAATCATAGACTTTGGTGAGCCGAGAATGAGCACAGCGCGCTCTAAACATGCCAGCATTGAATGCCTACTTGGATCACTTTGCGATTGGTAGGAGCTGCCGACTAACTTTCCCAAGTAGTTCCATGCAGTCGATGCAAGAATTCCAGTAACAGCTAGTAGAGGCCTCGATGTTTCTCTTACAAGAGCAAAGCTTTGAAGGCACAGCTCTGGACCAAGCGCTGTCAAAACCGTCTCGTCCAAATCTTCTTCATCCAATTTATCCAGCTTCTCAGATTGAATTTGTAGAAGTGTGTTGGCACAGCAGGAGAATATCTCGACAGCACGGCTGAGACAAGCGAGCTGCTCTCGACGAAGGCACTCAGAAGCAAACTTTGCATCCTCAGGTTTCATAGTAGACGCATCCACTTTCTCTAGTGCCTCATAGATGCATAAAAGAGATCTGCCCAGCGAAATGGCGCATCGCAAATCATTTATGTCAATCTTAAGCACCTGGGCTAACGGAGTTGACTTCTCCTCTTTATTATCACCCCGCCTCCTTCTTCCCTTCCTGGGCGCTCCCTTGCCCTTCGTTGAACCTGCCTTGAATATCTTTGAACTGCTATCTTTGTTTGTCCAAGCGTCGCCTTTGTCCAACAAGGACTGGGCGACGTCAACAGAATTGTCAGTCCGAGAAAATGAGTTAGCTTCATCCAAGGAGGTGACACTGCAGGATAGACTCATCTTTGCTGGGATTGGGTTCGAAATATCATGACACACAGTCACCTTGCCACTATCATGTAGCACACAGAACATGTCAAATAAGTTCCCTCTCCATTTTGTAAAAGCACTCAAATAACTATTGAATGACACTTCTCCACTTTTCCTGCTATCTGTGGAAACAGGCTCGTTGCTGCTGCTTTCCTTTTTTTCACAATTGGGAAGACAAACTGTAGCACACCATTCAATATCCCTCAGCTGAGCGGTTGTTGACACAACAAAGTTGATATCAGAGTCTCGACTCTGTTTTATCGACTCAATTAGCTGGGTATTAGCGACCGCACTTTTGTTCAAAGATTCGTCGACAACGGAAGATCTTGCAAATCCTCTCCCAAGCAGGTCAAATCTTGCTTTGATGAAGTCATTGTTGCATAGCAAACTCTCAAATACACCTTTCCATAACTCTTCACATGTAAATGCGGTAGGATCAGCAGGAACACTCTCAACAATATTCAAAATACCAAATGCAGTATGCCGAGGAAGTGACCGAGCGGCATACCTTTGAATGATCGTTGCTCCATCACTGCCCTTGCTATGAAGTAAGGTCTGTCTCAAAGAAAGGGCTATTTTGCCATGCCATGAAGCAATTTGACCTTCTAGTTCAGACCGACGCAATATGTACCGGCCATAGTCAGTGTAAGCGCCCAAAGACAGTCGAAAGCACGAACATGTCGACGTATCAATCTTTTCAAGGTAACACAAATCATTCACGAGAGTTTGCTGTACCGAATCAAGCATGTACTCAGCTTGCTCTGAATCAAAATGATCGTTCGGTTCAAATAAGCAGACCTTCCACATCATTCTCACAACAGCAATCGGTATCTTGGGATTCTCAGTTTGGTCATGGTCCTTTGCCGTCAAAGTTTTAATATCTTCCTCGCCGGAGCCAAGAACGTTGTCATCAACCCACCAACGAAATAAAGGGGCTCTCTTTTTATCACCAATATTCTTCTTTGTCTCAAACAAAGTTGCAAACGATGCCAAACACTTCTTCCCTAAACCTAATTCAAGCTGAGGATTTGACTTCCCTTCCACTGCCTGCTCCCAATTCCGGTCAAAGCTTTCAAACAATGAAACGTGGCGTTGGTCCGCAGAGGTCGGAGGATTAGATGGTTTGATAGCGGATTGTACACTTTGCTCCTTTTCTGCAGAGAAACGCACGGATGCTTTTTGAGTCTCAATCCTGATGAATGCTGGACTAGATGTTGAGGATATCACTTCCGCAGCAGATGCAATCCGAACAGATTTGGATTTCTTCGAACTATTTTGTCGTAGAGTAGTCGTGGTGTTCTTCCCCAACAGACCTGTATCATCTCCGCAATTCATAGAGTACTCTTCATCGCAAGAGGCAGTATCGTATGAGTTATCCGATGGGATAGATTTATATGCCGAAGTTTGGCGGAGATTCCCCAGCATACCACCTTCATTATTAGAGCTTTTGTTTCGTTTGCCCTCTTCACTGCTAAAGCCGGTCATTGTAATGGGCGAGATTGTGGAGCCAAAAGTATTTGATCCATATGTGTTGGACCCATAGGAGCTAGTATTTGATTCGTTCTCATAGCCACTGCTGCTGCAAAACGAAACACTGTCATCAGATAGTTGGTTGATGCGTTTCTTCTGGTCTCCATTTCTTTCCTTGGGATCAGACTCTTTGTTCTTCTTGCTCATCTGTTGCTCATCGTTTGCCTCCTTTTCACCCACTGATTCTGCTTGTTGTCCTGCTGTCTCGACATCGCCCACTTCATCTGCCTTGTGGACCATCTCAGCACCACGGTCACTTTCATCCAAAGATTCATAAGAAGTCCTCCTCTCTCTCATTTCTGCCGCTGCCTCCGCTGGAGTGGGGAGACCCTTCTTCACACGGACATACGAGTCAGACGAAGATGTTCGTTTGTACGGTTGCATCTTATTATTTGCATCGCTCCTACTGATACTCGATGCATCCACTGTGGAACGACGGGGTAATACAACACTATCATCTCCATATGGTCCATCCGATGAAGATCGACGATGCTTTGGTTGAAATGGTTGCTGTGTCAGTGCCATTTGAATATTATCACCCGAAGAATCAGATGATGAACGACGACGACGATGATGATGCTTCTGTACAGGGTTGTATGCATGCTGCGACAATGGCATTTGCAATTCCCCCACACCACCAGTAGCCTGTGCAAGATGAGATGATGCCAACGCAGCGGATATTGCCGCGGCGGCATCAAAATGATTGGTTACTTCGACTACCTTGCCTTCGGCTAGGACTGCATCTCCATTATCTGTTCCATCTCCGTTGTTACCATTGTTATTATTATTGGTATTATGCGGAGAGGATGAAAATCCACGTGACATGGGTAAATTCGAAAAAGCCGCGAGGGGAGGAGGACTTGATCCTGGCACATCAAATGTTGACCCGGAAACAAATGATGCATCGAGTTCTGTAGAACTTTGTACCTTCAATTTGTTGTCGTCCAACATGATTGAATTGCTACTGCTGCCCAAATTTCCACCGTCGTGATGATGATTAGTCGTTGTTGTTGCATCCATCCCCTTCAACTCCTCGTCATAATCATCTTCCTCCCCTCCCGACAGAGACATTCCATCATCACTCCCCAATCGTTGAGATGGAATAGATCGTGTAGATGAGAATGAGGTATGACTCGCAACACTACTATTTTCGGTTTCGGTAGCATGATGATCTAGCACCAATCGAGCAGTTTGAGCTGCATTGTTAATGACCATGGTCATGGATGCTGAGACGGAGGTGTTGACTTCGCGACGTTTGGATAGACGCTTGGTGGGATAGTTGATGGTATTGGTGTCTTTTGCTCTTTGTGCTTGTTTGGCTTGTGCAGCCGTGTTGTTGTTGGTTGAACCACTGTCATTATGATTGTTTGGTTTTGATGAGGTTAGCTTGCCCATTGTGCCAAGATTACAGGTGCTGTTTGCTTAATATTCCTAGTAGCTAGCCGTCGTCGATATTATACTTTTCTATTCTGTCATATGCATCAATTACTGAATTGCGATCCTGATACATTGAGAGAGACGAGGATCATAGAGTTAGATGAATGACCGAGAGATACGAAGATATGTTGTTCGCAGCGACAACATAAACAGAACTTCCCGAACAAATATGCCGCCTCCTCACCGCCACACGATCACCAACTTACTTGCTTATGACCACGTCGAGCCTGCGTGCCGGCTTGCCTTTGTGTGGTGGATGCTTTGCGTTCGCAGTAAGTAATTCAGTGGCGCTGTGATCCAAGCGAGGTCACTTCGGGCGGGCTGATCAAAATGTCCCCCAGCAAAAGCCTCTGTGACAAATGACCCTTTTTATTACACCACGGCATCCGGGTCACACCCCTGATGTCGAATATGAAGGAAAGCACATATAATTCGGCGAGCTTTCTCAGACCCTATCTCGTAGCAAGAAAGGAGAAATGAAAGCGATGTGGAAATCACTCCATTGTGAAGCAAGCGAAGTACCACCAACACCACCATGGCCGAACAACAACGATGTGGCCGCTAGAAGTGACAGCCGACGAATATATAACAGATCCATTGGGTCGAGGCCCAAAGCGGCATCATACGCCTCCGCCGCAGCCACCACCACAGATGCGGTCGCCTCCACGTTCATCAAGTGGAGATGTCGTCGGCTTTCAGTTGGCTCTCGGCGGAACTCAACCCATGTTTCCGGATGCATTTGACAAGGCGTCTTCTCCACCTCCTCCGCCTCCGCAGCAGCGGCAGCCGCAGTCATCGGTGCACAGTGGTGGTAGTGGTGGCTATCAGACTCGGCAACCGTACAACTCGCCTCGTCAGCCACCAGCTCCTCATCAAGGCTACGGTAATGACCCTATACCACCATCTCCTTACAGTATGAGACAGACATCAAACTCGTCGCACTCGAATCACAGTCATGGCCATAGTTATGAAGCAGCCAGAGGCTCTCAAAATACGTACGGTGCAACGGGATACTCATCACCTCAGCGAAATGTTGAGAGGGAAGAGAGGGACCCTCCTCCGCAGGGTTCATCTTATGATCATTCAGGGTCATATCGACATCAACTGCCTAATCAGCCTCAGCCTCAGCCTCAGCAACAATATCAGCCACCACGTTATCAGTCATCACATCCGGATTACTCACACAACAGTCACAAATATAGTGGAGATAGAGAAAGAGAACAGCAACCACCTCAGCATAGACAGCAGTATCATCGGCATGACGATTACAATCGTGTGGTTCCAGTGGTGAACAGTAATTCAACTCCTCCTCGACGTGAACACTATCATAATAGTGATACCAAAGTACTAGACTACCATCCTGATCGGTTGAGCAGCAGTGAGTACAATCGACAATCGCACTCATCAAGACCTCAGCATGAGTACGATCGGGTGCCTGTTTCGGAAAGCAGTAATCCACAACGTCAAAGCGAACATCAGTATTATCGTGATAACAGGGTCAATCAGAATGATCGGTTGAGCAGAAATGAACATCATCACAATAGGCATTACTCACCGCCAAAACCTCAAGAACATATGTCAAGGTATTCACCGCCGAGAGAAAGCTATCGCGAAGCAACCTACGAGGAGGAAACTTCACCACTATCCATCCCATCATTCGTTGGTGGACCACACGAGAGCAATAATGGGAATACCTTCGTCTCACCACCACCATATACGTCTCCGCAGCCAACACCGTTTACGTCTCCACAACAGTATCCGCCATCACATCATCATCATCATCATCCTAAAGAGACAGTAGAAGGAGGAGGCAGAAAAAGGTCGACTGGTTCAAAGCAGTACCGTCATGATCATTACTATTCTCCTCCTCCCGAAGCACGTGATGATTACACAGGATCATCGACCATTCCGACGAGCTCATCATCAAAACAGCATCGCACACCTCCTCCTCAGGGGTATCATCCTCCCCATTCACATGGACATGGCGAGTACTATCCAGAGAATCCACCAAGGACACAAGAGAGAGGACATTATTCAATAGACTCTATTGATAGTACACTCCCAAACAGAAGCCATCCACCTACCGTCCGACCAAGCTACAACAATATCAACCCCAACAAACAATCTTCCTCATCTGTACCAAACAAAATGGTTCCAAGGTATCATCAAGCTGAAGATAATCGTCGTCAATCTCAGGCACGGACTCAAATCCTCAAAGAGATCAAGCAAGCTACAAATATGAGGAATTCGGCCATGGATGAGAATGATAGACAGTTTTGGGATAGACAGATTGCTACCTTAAATGCAAGCTTTCGAAAACTGTAAAACACATTGTACAAAGTAGTACTTAGGAACCTTATAATGTAGGAGGGTACCATAAACGTAATACAAACAAACAAACAAACATCAATCTTTATATTACATCACGTTTTTCAACTTTACTTGCTTGCTTATTAGCGCACATATCCCGAGTTCTTTTCATCAGGCACAGTCACACTCAAGAACCTAACATTATTCCCACTACCAAAATTGATACGCTCAATAACATCCACGTCAAGGAAAATCCACGGCCTCATATTCGTAAACGCTGCATCATGCAACAATTTGTGTTGATTCGAAGACAATGGCTTTTCTTTCGATAGCAACTTTGACCATTCACTCAAGCGATGTTCATTAACTCCTCTCGACAACAAATCCGACTTTCGAAATAATCCAAATTCATGAGTCATGGTCACCTTTGCATGAACATCCCCCGCCTCCACAAAAAGTTCCACATCAATCGGCTGTGCCAATTTCGACTCTCCCACCTTACCAGCAGCAGTATGATGACGCCGTTTCAAAGGTAACACAATCAATTCCTCCCGTGCCAACCATGGCGTTATCTCTTCCAATGCATCCTTTTCGGAAGTGGAACGACATAGTCGTAGAAGTAATCCACCGTACAGGGCCATGGGGTCTGTAGATCCAATGACTCCGTCCATTTCGCACATGTGTCCACATATTTCTCGGAGGGTTTGGAGGAAGTAAGAGTCCATTGGTTCATTTTCCTTGTTGGGTTCTGAAGAAAGAAACATGATTATGAGACGAGTTGAGTAAACAACATGATGTACTCTCATACAGACACATAGACAACTCGTTATACATCGATACTCACCACCAGGACCGCCCTTGACCTTCAAAAACTTCACCCCATTCAACACCCCTCGTTCATACGCAGCCTCCCGCTCCGCCATGGCAATATCCTCCACAAACACATTCTTCATTTCATGACTTGACGGAAATTCTTTTGGATTTTTCAATAAACGCAGCATTTGACGACGGTCGGATCCTCTAGTGTATTGCGTCAGTTTCTGACGAAGGACGGATAGTGTGAAGGGTTGGTTGTTTCTGGGGGGAGTTGTGGTGTTGCTGGCGACAGTAACGCTGCTGGAGGAGATGGATTTTGATGTTGTGTTTCCTCCTTTGATTTTGGCTGCGAGGGATTTGGCAACACTGCCTTTGTGGCCTGTGTAGGCATTGAAATGCCTGGGGTTTGAGTAGGAGGCGCTCATGATCTGATGATGTTCGTTGAGGTGCTTTAAAGGCTGCTTCTACTTGCCGCTACCAGCAAACATCGACATGGTTGCAAGAAGTTGCTTTTTGCTTTTTGAAGAAAATCAAAAGCCCACCAAGTCGCCAATCTCGCCCAACACTCGCCAATAACCAATCATAAGACCCAGTAAGTACCTAAAGGGGAACCTATCAGATGGGACGATAGGCTTTGAACTAAATTGAGAGTTCTCTTCGAATCTGTTCTATTCTATTCGGATCCGATGACTGTGCGTG
>Ga0209652_1003022_pt1 | contig 12641 bp, 11 predicted proteins | sample SaaInl74LU_5_DNA_FD_184641 | JGI IMG/M metagenome (GOLD analysis project Ga0209652, IMG submission 184641) | Marine microbial communities from expanding oxygen minimum zones in the Saanich Inlet - ESP_74LU_5_DNA (SPAdes) (version 2) | ecosystem: Environmental > Aquatic > Marine > Intertidal zone...
CATGAGCAGCTTCTCGCGTCTTTCTCTTTGTTGTTGCTCATGTTGCTCTCTGAGACGGGCAAAGAGAAACTTGATCTGTTGGTTGTTGTTGCCGGTGTCCATCATATTGATTTGGTTTGGCTTGGTTGAAATAATGATATCGTTGTTGATGTCTGTTTGCTGTTTGCTGAATATTGTATGTGTAGCCCCATCAGTACTTTGGTCGTAGATCGTGAAATAAGTAGTTTGCTTATTGAAGCGGCTGTTTGGGCTGTAAGAAGCTTGAAGAGCATCCGTCCGAATAAAGAGGCACAGTAGGAATTAGTACACAGCTTACTCAACTTCAATCGAAATCGACGGAGCGGTTCTCAGACAGGCCTATTCCGGCTTAATTTATCCGGCTACTTCTCCGTCATGTCCGCACAGAATTTGGATACATATGTAGGTATATACCTACGTATGTAAGCACCATATACCGTAGGGCCAGGGGTTAATATATTTTAACCCTGGGCGCGGCGGCTGAGGGCTGAGCGCCACTTCCTCGCCCCTACCTCTACAATACCCTCTACAATAAACTAAGTACCTCTCACTCAGGCTATCATCTCTAGAGAGTGGGTGGGCCAAAGGCACCTTGCTCACGATGTCGTCTCATTCCACTCTAACACATGCTCTAGCATCTTCACTACATCGAAGGCGGCCTTTTCGCGAGCATGAAGATCCATTCGTGTACTACTCTCATGAAGAGACGAGGATGAATGCCTTGCTCTTGAGCAGCGGCGAGAATGATGAGCAAGTCGCCAGAGAGTCAGTCGCACGCAAGACGAGGATCTCGTTTGAGCTTCACCCGTCGCTATTGCTTGACCAGCCAGTGAATGGTCTAGAATTATACTACTAGAGCTAGCGTCGATGACACCAGAGGAGATAAGTATGTACAACGATCGAATAACTTCACCGACTCTGATGACTCGCGCATCTTCTCGCCGCTGCTCAAGAGTAAGGCATTCATCCTCGTCTCTTCATGAGAGTAGTACACGAATGGATCTTGATGCTTGCGAACAGGCTGCGGTCTTGGCCTATTGGTGGATGACTTGGCGGCAGACTCGGAGTCATTCGCCCGGCCATCATGTGTCTTGGTGGGAACATTGTTAGTACAATACCTACCTACAATATGGTGGAGTCCTCTGACGCGTTGGAAGTTGGAAGAGAGTGGCGGAGGCAGGAGCGGGGAGATCCGCTCGGTATTCAAGATCCGAACTTTGTGTCAGAAAATGGTATTCAATCGTTCGGTATTCAAGTGCGAAATGTGCATATCATAAAGTGGTATTCAACTTGTCTTCAAAAACATTTTCGATCAATTCTCCAGTGGCAATGTTGCATAAGTATCGCAACCTAGCACAGTAATAATACCCCTATACTATAGTAGCCAACATGATCAGTACACACCATCACACCACCATGGTGGGAAGACGCAAACATCATCGTGTGGTGCGTTTTGCAGCAGCACCTCAATACATTGTCGAACTCGAACTCCACGAAGGTTACAACACAGAGAACGTCCATGTTGCTCGTCATGAGCTCTGGTATCACCAAGACAGAATACCACCAGATGAGACTTGCCATCAAGGAAGATGTCCTCAGAGTTCGTTCAAAGGCAGCGGCTGGTTTACCATTAAATTACTCGGGCAACGATGGCGCATCAGCCAACGAGAGCAGCGGATGCTGTATTGGAATCGAGCATCTCCTTACACCGGTTTGTTTCCTTGAGGTAGAACGCTGCAGAGCGCGAAATGTTTATGCAGTTCTTGCGGCACAAGCAAGGTCAAAAGATCTACCTACTTCTAATTCTGAGATTGATATTGCACTAGCTTCAATTGCGCAGACAACAAAAGTTGAATTGAGAGCAAGGTCGCTTGGCAAGCTTCACCAAGATTCTATCTGAGCTCGCTTGCTCGTGCGTTGCCGAAAAAACATCTTCAAGGTGTCGTGCACTTCTTAAAATACAAGTTAGCATTAGGATATGTTTATTAAGAATATGATCTTGTCGCATATGTCTTGGTCATGCGTCTGAGATGTTGAAAGCATTATAAGAATGTGTTGTTGACTGGTCAGCAGTTCTGGGTGTCATTAGGTCTGTTGGAATGCACTAGTATAGCACTAAGAGTTGGTAGTTATGCTTGAAGAACTCTTATCTTCTTACTGGCTCTTCTTCTTGCCAAAAAGATAATCTGTTATGGCCCTGGCGACTGTGCCTTGTCAGAGTAAGCAAGCAATAAGAAGAAAACATTAATTTGACACTAGTATTCATTATATTCGTACATCATCTTAGCTATATAGGGCTCCTGCCGAATCAAAGTCATTTCATTTATCCATGTCCATGGCAACGTACGCTTTGGCAAGCGTGTGGGCTCTCTCCGCATCCCAGCTCGATAATCCCTGGGATATACGACAAATTCCTTCGTCGTCCGTGACTTCCTGTAGTCTGAGAACAGCCATCCTATGATGCAGCGCGATCCTTCCGATTTCTACAATGGGTAACAATTGAGCAAGGATTGGCGAGGATGAGGATGAGATGGATGATATAATGAGTTCAAAACCTTAAGACTTTAAGAGAACTTACTCCTTGCTTGGATGGGATTTACTGCCTTCTCAAGCCCAACCGCTTGACTAACATGAACACCTCCCTCCATGAGATCTTCATCAGAAGGTGCGAGGAGTATCCTTCCTAGGTCGATTGCATCTGATCTCCTCTGAAGCTTCATTGTCTTGAAATCCCTGCTTGTATACCACAGCTCTTCTATGTGACAAATCATGGTCAAGGTTTCGAATAGGGAGCACTTCAACGGTAGAGGCGAAGCAGACTGTAGGTTGACGGCGGGTAGGAAAGTCAACAAGGAGCTGATCGTATAGGTCAGTGGGTGCGGGTGTCGTCATGATAATATTTTGATCAAGAAGAGTGCCTGGGTAATACTTGAGATATATTTGGTCTTCTGCCTGTTCCTTAGATTAGTTGCTCTGTGCAGTATCTAGATAAGTATCCATTGTGAATTGAGGTGCGTTCGCTGTCAAACCCCTTGTCGTTGATGTGTCCGGACGGACAATTACAACTGTGTAGAAGTTGATGTTGCGAACCCTCGAGGTGTGGTGGTAATGATGTATGGGGTGTTGAACTTACTTATTGCGTGCGTGGGGCGGACAATTACAATTGAATGTATCCTCCATCCAAACAAAAGTAAGTGTAAAGTGAAGCGGTGATAAATCCAATCTGAATAACACTCATAAAATTAACCCTATACCGCGCCTACGCACATTTTTACCCTCCTGCCGAAAACCCTTTGTCTTGAGATGCTCATCTCGAGTGTCTAAGATGTGCATCCTCAAATCTCCCGCCATATCTTGACATCACCAGCTGATTTTGATTTTTGTGAGTTGAGGAACATCAAAAATGCGATCCTTTGCGCCGGAGGAACACCTACAACCTGCCGCTATTACATACTTCTCATACATTACAACAACAAGGACGATGATGACGAAGCAACAACTGATGATACGACGACCACGACTGCTCACCGCAGCAGTGACGACGACGGTTCTTCTCTCCGTCGCCGCAGTAATATCTGCCTTTGCGCCGCCGTCATCGTTGTCATCGCGCATCACAAATCAAAATCATCAACAGCAGCACCGCATCACTTTTTCTCCTCTTTACAGCAGCAATCCAAACCAACAACAGCAGCAACAGCAACAGCAGCCCTCATCATCCGACGAAGAGCTCACCATCGAAGGCTACTCGCGCTGCCTCTCGCCATGGGAAGCCAAACGATCCGTCAAGAATGAGTCGCGGCAGTACAGCATTATCGATCAGAAGCCCAAGTGGCAAAAGCCCATTTCGTTGGTGTCCAAGGGAATGAAGAAGGTGATTACGAAGCCGAAGAAGCCGGGGAGTCTTATTTTGTTGAGGTGTGGGGAGTCGAAGTGGACCAAGACTGGGCGGTTTACTGGCTGGGGTGAGTACAGTATGTTATATGAAATGATATCATGTGTTTATGTGCATGTATACATAAATGTTCTTTGCAACTAACTAACACGCACGTTCGATGACAATGTATAAATTATCATGCATACACAACAACTAACGCCGCCATTCCAACAACACAACACAGCCGATCCCGACATCATCAAACCAGGAATCCTCGAAATGGAACACGCCGCACGCCTCCTACTAAGCGAGGGCTACGAACCAGACATCATCTATACATCACGATTAACACGCGCCGTCAAAAGTACATGGACGGTCCTAAACGAACTCAATGCACCATATCTCCCCGTCTTTAAAAGTTGGCGTCTCAATGAACGAAATTACGGAGCACTTACCGGATTGAAAAAGATGGATGCTGCCAAGGAACTGGGTGTAGAGGTGGTACAGGCATGGAGGAATTCATTGAAAGCACGTCCTCCGCCCATGAAGAAGGATGATCCATATTATCCGGGGAATGATCGGAGGTATGAGGATCTGGCGGAGGATCAGATTCCGTTGACGGAGAGTTTGATGGATTGTATGGAGAGGGCGAGGCCGTTGTGGGAGTATGGGATTGCGAAGGAGATTGCCAAGGGGAATACTGTTTTGGTTGTGGCGCATACTAATACGCTTCGTGGGTTGATGAAGGTGATTGATGGTGAGTGTGATATTATGATGTGTTGTATTTTGTATTGTGTATTATGTTGATGCCATGACGACACAACACTAACAACATCTTCCTCAACTCTCTCTTCCACTTCACTCAGACATTGGTGACAATGAAGTCCAAGAAGTCTCCATGCCAGCCGGTATTCCATTTGTCTACAAATTCGATTCCAACATGCAACCTCTTCCACCAGCAGAGGGTAAATTATCTCAGGCACACACTTCTGGAATCTTTCTTGAGAAGCCAGGTCTGCTCAAAGAGGCACTCAAGAAGACGGAGGAATGGAATGAAGTCGTCCCTGGTAGTTTTGGACAAAATCCCACAGTGGTCAATCGTGTCTCTTCATTGGAAAATGCTCTAATGAAGCTCAAGGATGATCAGGCCATGTCTGCAGGACAGAGAGGTGGTGTAGTTGTGGATCCAAATGATGATGGACAATTAATTGTTACAAATAACCTTGCCGAGTTTGAAGAGATTGATGCCGAGTTTGAAGACTTTTCCGATAGTGCTCAGGAAGAAGAGGCTCTTTCTTGTGCGTTGCCGAACATTCAAAAGGCTGATGAGATTGCTCCTGGTATTATGAAACAGGGTAAATCAAAAGATCCTGTGGTAGTTTTCATTCGTCATGGAAGGACGCCTCATAATAACTTGGGTCTCTTTACGGGATGGGAAGATCCACCGCTGGCTCCTGATGGAGTAGAAGATGCAAAGAATGCTGGGAAGTTATTGAAGCTGCATGGGTTTGAGTTTGATGTTGTATATACATCATGGTTAACGAGAGCAATTGAGACTGCCTGTAAGTACATTGCTGCGACAACTGGATATGATTTGTCTCTGCTACGATGATTCCTCACTTGTTCTTACCTTTTTATGCGCAGGGTATTGCATGGATGAGCTAGGTGACACATGGGTGCCACTCATCAAATCTTGGCGTCTCAACGAGAGAATGTATGGAGCCCTCACAGGCAAAAGCAAACAAATGATTGCTAATGAGTACGGAGAAGACCAGCTGAAGAAATGGCGACGTGGGTTCAAGATTTTACCACCGCCAGTATCCTCTTACTCATTGAGTTACCCTGGGAACGATTACAAGCGTACCAAGTATGTCAGAGACTTAAGAATCTCTCTCTCGGAAACTATTAATCGCAGCTGGGAGGCGAGAAAGTTGCAAATCCATCGTAAATTTCCAAAGAGTGAAAGTCTACACACTTGTATGAAGAGATCTATCCCATACTACACTCAAAGAATTGTTCCCGAGGCAGTGAATAAGGGAAAACGAGTTCTTATTACTAGTCACGAGAATGCAATCAGAGGTATCCTCATGCATCTTTGTGAGATCCCTGAAGAAGCAATGAATCAGTTACACCTTCCAAACGGGTTGCCTTTGGTGTATAATGTCAAGAGGAAGTGCATTACGCTCCTTGACGATGGAAGTGGTGTGGATCCAATGACGAAGCATGACTTTGGTCCAGCAGCACAATATCTATTCCGGCCATGTGAACTCGATGATGACTTCTTTGATCAGATGGAACAACAGGCTGCTTTGCAGAATCAACCAGAGGAAGAAGACGTCGAGGCACCACCGGCGGTGCAGAAGAACCAGACAGAGCAAGCTGATGATGCAGTACCGGCCGATGATGCACCAATAGAAATTATTGAAAAAGTCGCAGCAGCAACAACTCGAATGGTAGAAGTTGTAGAGGGTATGACGGCGGAAGAAGCAGCTCTCGTGAGAGCACAACGACTTTCTGGGTCACCAATCATCGAGGCTGCTGATGAAAAACCTGTACCATCTCAAATCACTGAAGGTATGACGGCCGAAGAAGCTGAAGCGGCCAGAAGTACTCGCTTGCACCAACAATGAAAGTAATGATGCCGAATATGGCTACAATAATGATGTTTAACATGATCTTATTACATATATTTGTCGTGGCATTATATTAATCCAGCATATGCAGCATCGTGTGTGCTATTAATATTGCTCTCTCTCTCTCTACACTGAACTGACCAGGAATTTTTGCCGTGTGTTTTTGGATATTTTTCATAGCATTATTATCGAGTAATCGGCGAAGTGGCTGCTAGCTGTCAGTCGACTATTTCGCACGCACATTTGTAGGATACACAAAAGACGACATCAAATATATTTCTCTTGTGTTTGTGTGAGTATTTGTGTGATGAATCGTCAACATCATCTTCTTCTTCTAATGAACTCGCTGCCTCGTAGAAGGAATATGCCCACATCATGACATCTTCTGAAAACGTTACTCTCTTTTTTGTCTCCTTCTTATCGACTGGCGGCTCAGTGTCAATGCTGCATCCTACGTCTTCTGCATCATCCACCTCTTCACGTCCACAGACATCATCTATAGACGACTCTATGACTTGCCTTCGTTCATTACTTTCCTCTCTCGATTCGTCTTGATGTGCATCGGTCTCGTCTGACGGATTTAAAGCGGCCTTTGGTAGCGGCTGGTTGCTGTCAATTTGATAAAACTCTTGTGCATAAGAATCTCTCATCGTTATTGAGTATAGTATATTGATGTGAACTTGTCAACAGCTCCGGTAACAATTACAGTGGTCCCGTCCAGGTGTTGCATCCGTGGGCCGTGTTCAGGAATGGAGAACGCCCGGTCTTGTAAAGTTCTTTGTATATGATATATGCTAAGTTAATCAGTTCTTTGGTGTCGAAAGATGAGTGAGTAGACATTCTTTACAGCGTTAAATGTGAGCATAGCGGGCGTTGGATCCTGTCCAGATGTCCAACGGATCCATGAATGGAGAAACTGGTCTTGTTAAAAGTTTTATGGGTCGAAGAGGAGCAAGTAGACATGTTTTACTGCGTTGAATAAAGTGTGACGGGCGTTGAGGTAAGTAGGTATGGACTTCAATACAAATCACCCACATGCAACGTGCGAAAGAACAAATTTGTGAGGTGTCTTCTCAAATAACCCTATTTTAACCCTCCCTAAACCGGTCTCCCTTTTCCTTTCTCAACATCCAACCAACGCACTTCCAAGCTTCACACAGACACATCACAGGCCAGCGCCTCTAAAGCTTCACATATCATCAGACCAACGTCTCCGATAAAGTACAAAAGAGAAAGAGAGGTGCATCCGTACATATGTAGCCAGACGTCTTCAATAACTTCGATCGGCCCTTCCTTTTAACGTTAACGGAACTTTACTCTCTTTGATCCTCGTCCTCATGAAGTCGCATCTTCTTGTCCTTACGCTGTGGCTCTTCTCTTCGAACCAATTGCCGTCGTAACTCTCGTAATATTTGACGCAGCTCATCTTTCTTCTCAGCGCGTTGCCGTAAGAGAAAGACAGGAAGGAAGTAGGGTTCCTGGAGAGGTGATCATCCTGTGTCAAGAGATTGTAAAGGTCTGATGCTGCTCCTTTACTACTGAGTGGCTGTGTGGTATAGCTCTCCGATTGACTCTTCCTCTCTCTCCATCCGACCAACGCATCGTCTCCCAAGCTTCACACAGACACATCACAGGCCAGCGCCTCTAAAGCTTCACATATCATCAGACCAACGTCTCCGATGGAGTTCAAAAGAGAAAGATAGGTATCCGTACATGTAGCCAGCAGCTTTGATTATTTTGACGTCTTGATGCGAAATCCCAGCTGTCGGCTGGATTTGACCGAGTTACGCACAAAGTAACCCCCTTTTTGACTGGATCGATTGGCAGAAAGTCGTCCAATCAGGCTGATGAGGCTATCTATACGTCTAATCGATAGAGCTGCTCAAGGGCTTTTCAAAACGCCACTCATCCATCGTCCTCATTGGACACTTAGAAGGCAAGATATCACAAAAGATACGGCCATGGTGCATCAGTGGTTTGAGAGCTGAGTGAGAATCAGTAAAATCTGGATTTGCCCATCTCAAAAAGCGCGCCATCATCACTTCTCTCTCACTCTTGATGGCAAGATCATGGCATCATTCTCTGCTCAGCACGGCGGACGACGGCCATGATATCTTGCAATGATCCATCGGCCTATCGAAATAGAATGAATCAAATGCTGCCGCTTCATACCAGGACGACGTCAACCAGCAGCTGAAAGATAATAAGCAAAGAAGTGACGATGATGATGATAAGAAGCATGACAGCAAAGAGGTTAGTGAAGGGGCTCAAAAGCTTTGCAGCTTCAAAAGTTGTCAAAGTAAAGCCGCGGATAGAGGAGTCTGTGATGGCCACTCTTCCTACCATGACGTGTTTTTCAACGATGACACAACAGATGACGGAAAACAAGTGGACATGCAACGAGACTCTAGTACTACTGCTACATACTAGGAAACACCCTCTTCTTTCAGACAATGCAGTTGGTCGAAGGCAGAGGCAAAAGAAGTTTATCGATTTGAATGATGTTCCACCACAGCTGCCAATCAAAAGCAGCAGGAAAAACGGTTCTTCAAAGTACGTTGGAGTCACAAAAGCCATGAAGAAATGGGCGGCGAAGGTTAACATTGATGGAAAGGTACGATTCATTGGCTCTTATGATAATGAAGAAAAAGCTGCAATAGATTATGCGCGTGTAAAATTCAAGTACAAAGAAGATCATCATCGCCCTTATCCATTCCCAAAGAAATGGAGGAGAGGCATCGTAAAGCGTTAGCTGATGCAATCAAGTCTGTCCAACAATCCAAACTATACGAAGGAAATCGGAAATCCAATCGTCCGCATCAGCAGAAGCAGGGCTCGTTACTTTTTTGATAATTTCACTTTACGATAAACATGTCAATTTAAACCTATTCCATGTGAGAGAAATGAACAGTGAACAGTACCATTGTCATCACCAACGATCGAAGCAGCAATTCTCGAATCCTTGCACGGCGAAGCAATCGCTTTCATCACCCAGACCGTTTGTGGTTTGTCCTTGGTGTTGTTGCCGTCCCAAATAATTTGAACCATCCCTTCCTTTGTACCAGATACAACAACAAGCGAGAGAGAAATGCAAGCAACACCATTACTTACGGCTGGCTCATTCAATCAATCTAACCATAAGTTATCATCAATCAGTGCCACGCACCCAGCATACACTGCACAATCCTTCGTGACATCATTCTTACACGAATACTCATCATCTTGCTCCACACAGCACATGTGATTATGACACAACTCTTTGCAGGTGGACATCCCACTTCTTGCATCGACACCGCAGGCAATGGTCACTTGCTCTGCAAGTTGCAGCATCTCTTGCTGATTTGTTGAGTAGTGGGTTGATGGCTCTTTGCTTGGATCATTCCTTTTGTCGGCATGAAGAGCATTATCTCCTAAAGCTAGTACCAAAACGATGCATGTTACGACGCCCACTACAATTGACAAAACAGATACAATAACTTGACATCGAACCACCCATTGAGCCGATATGTTTATATCTTCTTTACCGCCTGCATCATCATCCCCATCACTGTTGAAACCAACTTCCAGTCGCGGTTGCCTTCCTTGCTTCCTTGGAGCGTAGAGGTCAGATACATTATCAAGATTTGAGTTCCAAAGAGGAAATCTTCTAAATCTATTCGCGGCTGATTGATTCTCTGCCTCTTGAATCATTTGCACCAAGCGCTTTGACCCTGTTGATTCTGCATCGTCATCTTCATCATGCTCTCTCATCTGATGGTCAATATCCTTCTCATTTCCCTCGTTCTTCCGGTAGGCAGCAGTGCCAACTTGTTGCTGCTGCTGTTGCTGCGTTGTCGTTCCCTTCTCGTTATAAAGGGGAGGCAGCTCAACCGAAACAAAGCTTCCCCTGACTGGCTTTCTACTACATTGATCCAAACTTGAGTCAGCGATAGATTGCCGCTGCGGTCTCTCGCTTGTCTTGCGGTATTCCTCTTTGAGTTTGAGATAGCTTGTGTCGATCGTCTTTGCCTTTGCTTTTTGTTTTGCCTTTCGCTTTCGGGCTGGTTTGGATTTTGCTCTCGCTTCACCTTTCGTTGGTACTTGTAACACAACAACTGAACCATTGTCATAATGAGGAGCAATTTCACCCCGAAATGGAGGCATATCAGCTGACTCCAGTCTTGTTGAAGAGGATGATCGTGAAAATTGACCCCAGGAGCTAGATTGAGTCGTTCGGGTATTCGACTCGGCTGTTGTGTCACTCTCGGGCCTGCCAACAAGAGAGCTAACATCACTCCCCCATTCAATGTGAGAGAATGAGTTGGAGTACTCTCGACGAAATGTAGGATTGTTAGCAGTCGAGATGGAACGTCGTGCTACAACTGTGGACTGCTGCTGTCCGTCGGCTTGAGGGTTGGAAGTGGAAGGTATAGGTGTCATAGTTTGTTATCTCTGCTCCTACCAAAACCACATCTTCCGCATCATAATTATGTAACCACTACAACAAGCAACTACTACATCATAGTGCTCAGTGCTCGCTACCGTTCGCTTTGAGGACGAGGTCATTTCCCCGCCTGTGAAGGAATGAGGTCATTGAGTACCGGTCACAGCCTACATTTTAATTCCTACGTAGGCCCTCGTAGATTGCGGGAGCTGATTTACAAGAAGAAACTGCTCTCAACTACAATACGTATTTTGCTTTATTTCAGACCGCAGGATCCTACCTGGTTAAAGCTACTTAAGCTCCCGTGTGAAAAGGGATACCTGCACCGAAGTTGATGTAGATTAAGCCCGGGCAGGCTGGGCTGCGATAATAAGTGTTTATGGTACATGGACCAGTACGGAATGTTTGATTGATGCGGGTGATGTGTGGATGTATGAGTATGACTTCAGAATGTTTGGTGTTGTTGTGATGAGCTGGATTATTACATGTGCCAGGGGAAAGGAAAGGAGGAAAGGAATTTATCACTCACTCAGCTTTATGATCAGTTAGAGTTAAAGAAGTAGTATCGTGATAGTTATGCATTATCGCTCTTCACGCTAAGTAAATTCCGAAGATACTCCTGTTTCTTCACTTCATCTTTGCCAAGTTTGTCCCATTTCCAATATGGCACAGAAACGAGCTCTATCCCATCAATTAACGGAACTTGCCTCCTCTTCAGAATAGTACTGCCTAGAGGAGATCTACTTCTACTCTTTCCAATGAAATGATATGGGCCATCCACTTCGATGCCAACTTGCTTTCCATTCATCTCTACAAGGGCGTCTATGCGATAGCCACTGTCCAAGAGCACCTCTTCTTTTGGATCAAGACCGATGTATGATAGTTGCGCCACCACATCATCTTGGAGCTTTGATACCCTTGGCTCTCTGGAGATGAAGATTTCGTGGCATCTGTTCTGAAAGTCTGTTGGTAGCCCGGGCCCGGGATGGGAAATTTCATTTGCTTGCCACAAATGCCATTGATAGAGCTGTGTGTAGTTTTCAATTTCAAAGCCATCTTCCTTTTCAACGCACTTATTGATGAAATGAGCGTTGAATAGGGGCGGTGCGTTGACATCTGCTACTGCATATGCCCATGCGATGTTAGCAAGACCTTGATTGGTGTAGGAATCAATCAATTTTGCCGCAGTCGGCACAATTGATAAGAACAACTGCTTGTCGGTAATACCCATGGTAGCGTATGACCAAAGGAGATTGGCAACATCTTGGGAAATGAACTCTCCTTTGGACCGGATAGCAGCCTCGGCAACTTTCCGAAACATCTTGGGATGAGGGAATTGAGCAGCAGCATACGCCCATACGATGTTGGAAAGTGCTTGTGGATCGAATCGACCCAAGCTGTCAGATTCAACAATGTGATTGGCCACCTTCTCGAATATTTTTGCATGAGGAACATCTGCAGTAGCATACGCCCAGACAGTGTTTGATAGTGCCTGGGGTCTGAACTCTTTCAAGAGATTACTTGCAACAATTTGATCGCCCATCGCCTCAAAAAGGGCAGCATCCGGTTTGCCTACTGTCGCATAGGCCCACGTCATATTGGAAATATCTTGCGCATTGAATTTTCTGTGTATGTCTACTGCGTTCATCGCAATATGATCAAACAGATCGCTTCCATCGTCAAACTCTGGTAC
>Ga0209652_1003024_pt1 | contig 12638 bp, 11 predicted proteins | sample SaaInl74LU_5_DNA_FD_184641 | JGI IMG/M metagenome (GOLD analysis project Ga0209652, IMG submission 184641) | Marine microbial communities from expanding oxygen minimum zones in the Saanich Inlet - ESP_74LU_5_DNA (SPAdes) (version 2) | ecosystem: Environmental > Aquatic > Marine > Intertidal zone...
GCCATCTCTGGTCCTCCGGAACGGGATAATCCTATCCCAGTTGGTGGACCACTTCAGTCGGCGCACTCCACTGATCCCGTTGAAGGTGCGCAAGAAGAACGGTCGGCCGAAAATCCTTCCGCCCGCCAACTATCTGCCGAGCGAGGACCAGACGCAGGATCCGCATGTTCTGCGCGCTATCGGCCGCGCATGGGGATGGCGGCGGCGCATGGACGCCGGTGAGTTCAGCACGATCCAGGAATTGGCTGAGGCCGTCGGGTTGGCTGAGCGGCATGTCAGTCGCCAGATGCGCTTGGCCTATCTCGCGCCGGAGGTATTGAAGCGGCTGATATGTGGGCGCGAGCCATCGGCGGTCAGCCTGTACGATCTTTGTTTTTTGGCAGGGGAGAGTTGGGGCGAGCAGGCAGGTCACGTGTTCGATTGACGGCTAGCGTCTAACACCAAACGAGGCAGGCACGGCACCTGTTTTAGATGGAGCGGACGTTCGTACATCCTGCAGCAAATGGCCGTTCAGAGCCCAAACTATCGGATTCTGCACGACGGACGAATGGCCGTTTTACTGAGATTGGCAAGTAATCCTGCCACAAGATGGTATTTTATACGGCAACAACGGATTAAATGCTTTCAACCCGGTCTTAACGTGCGGCAGGATTGCGTTACTTTGTATTGATTCCAATCCTATTTTTTAAGGCGCCCGGTAGTCCCTCGAGCGACCAAATCGGCCGAAACCTCGGTAGTTGTGACCGGCATGTCGGGAGCGCGGATGCGGTCCAAAAGTACCTGAGCCAGCTTACGACCGAGCTGGTGAGGAGCGACCCCCATGGTGGTCAGCGGCGGCGTGGCGACGGCAGCATCCTGGATGTTATCAAAACCGATAACCGACACGTCTTTTCCGGGGACAAGCCCTTCACGCTGTAGCGCGAGGCAAGCACCCAGAGCGACCATGTCACCATTACAAACAACTGCTGTGATTTCTGGATATTTGCTGCGAAGTTCGAGCATGGCCTCAAGCCCGGCCAGCTTGTTGTCGGCAGAATCCCAAACGATTCCCTCTGCAATCGCACTTTCAGAAAGCGCTCTTTGATATCCCGCGATACGGTCCTTTCGCACAGGGGTCATGTCCGTTCCGCCCAAGTATGCAATTTTGCGATGACCCAAATCCAGAAGATGTCGTGTTGCGGTTTCGATCGCTTCTGCGTTTCGAATGCCTACGTGGTCGAAATCATTGCGCACATTACGCAAGAAGGTCACGGTCGGAATTCTATGGGCTGCAAGTAGATTGAACGTCTCGTTAGGAGTATCCAGCGCAGGTACCCAAATAAGCCCACCGCGCCCGTGCCGGATGAATGCCTCTAGTTGGCGGGTTTGCCGATCTGCATCGTCACGTGTGTCGAGGATTGAAACCAGATAGCCTTCCGCCTCGAGCAGATCGACAACTCCGCTTATCACTTCCGCGTTGAACGGGTTGGACAGCTGGTTGATGACAAAACCGATCTCGCGGTTTTCACCTGACCGCATCGCGGCCGCTTTCTGGTCCGGGACATAGTGCAAGGTTTTGGCGGCCCTTAGCACACGATCCCGGGTTTTTTCCGAAATCCGCCCGGTTCCACGCAAGACCTGACTAACCGTAGGAATCGATACCCCAGCCTCTTTCGCAACGGTCCCTAGGGTTGGCTTTCCTGACATCTTCCATCCATCTTTTGATGTATCTATATACCAAATGCAGCCTTCAATTCAAACCATTTTATTGATTAGATTCCGTTGTCTGCGGCAATTCAGTGAAGCAAAGCCGGACATGAAGGCACAAGATCGTTGACATAAGATATAACGTTATATCATGATTTGATCAGTCGACCCGATTCGCATTGGGGCAACCGTCCACGTTTCGGCTTCGACAATGATGGGTGCTGGCAGGGAGGTTGGCCCCGCGTTTCATTTCTGGGAGGAAACATGACCCTACTTTCAAAAATCACCGGTGCCGCATCCGGCATCGCCATCTCCTGCGTCGGAGTTGCCGCACAGGCCGAAGTTCTTTTCTGGTCAACGCAGGCCAAGCCCGTCGAAGAAGCCCAAGCGATGCGTGAGCAGGTTATGGCGGGTTTCGCTGACGGTGTTGATTATCAGCCAAACGATGGTGGCCCTTGGATTACGCGCCTGAACGCGGAGCTGCAGGCTGGGTCTGGCACCATCGGTGTTCTGGGCGCGCTGCACGGCGACTATTCTGCGATGGACCCCGCCAACCTGGTCGATCTAAGCGACCTTGGTGCAATGGCCAGCAGCGACACATTCAATACGCTTGCCATGCTGGGCACGGACAAGATGCAATATATTCCGTGGATGCAGGCCAGCTACATCATGGCCGCCAATCGTGAAGCTCTTCAATACCTGCCCGAAGGCGTTGACATCGACGCGCTTACCTATGACCAGTTGATCGCTTGGGCGGCCAACGTGCATGAGCAAACCGGTGAGGCCAAGTTCGGCTTCCCTGCGGGTCCGGACGGTCTGAAGCACCGCTTCTTCCAAGGCTATCTCTATCCGTCCTACACCGATGGGGTGGTGCGCACCTTTGCGTCTGACGAAGCCGTCGTTGCTTGGGAGAAGTTTGCCGAGCTGTGGGAACACACCAACCCTGCCTCAACCAACTTCTCGTTTATGCAGGAACAACTTTTGTCCGGTGACGCGTGGATCGTGTTTGATCACACATCCCGCCTTGCAGGTGCCTTCAACGAACGTCCCGATGATTTTGTTGCCTTCCCAGCCCCAGCTGGTCCAACTGGCCGTGGCTTCATGCCAGTTCTTGCAGGTGTTGCCATCCCGACAACTGCGCCTGACATGGACGCCGCCAAGGCACTGGTCGAATATATGATGCTGCCTGAAACTCAGCTCGCAACTTTGCGTGCCACAAGCTTCTTCCCTGTCGTGGACGTGGACCTGCCTGACGATCTGCCGCCATCCGTTCAGGCCGCCGGTGCCGCAATCGCCAAGATGAGCAGTGCCGCCGACGCCAACCCCGGCTTGCTGCCTGCAGGACTTGGCGACAAGGGTGGTGATTTCAACCGCGTCTTCGTCGACACGTTCGAGCGGATCATTTTGGGCGGTCAAGATATCCGCACAGTGCTTGACGACCAGAAAGAAACGCTGGCCGCGATCATGGAAGAATCAGGTGCACCATGCTGGGCCCCTGATGCACCCTCCGATGGTGCTTGCCCGGTCGAGTAATCGCGAAAACAGGCTGGTGACAGCCACGTGTCCGGGCGACATTGCCCGGACACACCCTTCCCCAGACAATGCAAGACAGCGCGTAGGCGCATAACCCGGAGTGATACCGATGAAAGCTCGTATATTGCCCTACGTTTTGATCTTGCCGGTCACGCTTTTTCTGTGCGCATTCTTCCTTTATCCCTTTGTCTTGGTTTCGCAACAGGCCTTCGGTTCGTCAGAAGGCGGCTGGTCTTTGGACAACTTCCGCGAAGTTGTTGACTACTGGAAATTCCCGATCTCGCTAAAGAATACGCTGTTGCTTGCGGCTATTGTGGTTCCGATCCAGCTTGCGCTGGCGCTCTTGATGGCAACGATGGTCAGCAAGATGGAAAAGGGCCGCGATATGGTCTTGTATATCTGGACAATTCCGCTGGGCATCTCGGATCTTGCGGCGGGCATCATTTGGCTCGCGATCTTTGAGCAATCCGGCTTCCTGAATTCAATGCTGAGTGGCATTGGCGTCATCGACAGGCCGATGAACCTGCTGACCTATCAAAATCCGTGGATCGTATTTATCGCGATTGCCTTGGCCGAAATCTGGCGCGCCACCGCGATCATGCTGGTGATCCTTGTGGCGGGCATCGGTCTTATCCCGAAAGAATATTATGAGGCTGCTGACGTATTCGGAGCCTCAAAGTGGAAGCAATTCACACGGATCACGTTCCCGATGTTGCGGCCAAGCCTGCAAACAGCCCTTGTCCTGCGTGTGATCCTTGCCTTCGAAATATTCGCAGTGGTCGCGGCACTGGGCGGCACGTTGTTCCCGGTTCTGATGGGCGAGACCTATGCCTACCAGTTCGACCTTCTTAACTCTGGTGCGGCTGCGGCGATGGCCCTGATCATCTTGGCGATCTCAATCGGCTTTACCCTCATCATCCTGCGCATCCTCCGCGTCCCGAAAGGAGCCTCGATATGACCGATGCAACAGTTGTGGATGTCTCCACCGATACGCGGAAATCCGGCCTTTTTCTCTATGGGGCCTCGGTCGTGTTCCTCTGCGCGTGGGTGATCGTCCCGATCTACTTTCTGCTGATCAACACGCTGTCCTCGCCGGAAGCAGTCAACAGTTTTCCCAAATCGTTCATCCCAGAATTCGATTTTGGCAGTTTGCAATTTTTCGCAGGTTTCGCCGGTATTCTGACCGCTTTGAAGAACTCGGTCATTGTGGCGCTGATGACCATGGTCATGTCGATCATCATTGGCGCGCCAGCGGGCTATGCCTTGTCGCGCTTTGAATTTCCGGGCAAGGGGCTGTTCCGCTTGCTGATCTTGCTGACGCGGGCGTTCCCGCTTCCTCTACTGGCGCTACCGTTGGCGGTCATGTTTATCCAAGTCGGGCTTGACGATACAGCGTTCGGGCTGGCTTTGGTCCACACGACGCTTGCAATCCCTTTTGCAGTCCTGATCACCTTCTCGCTTTTCTCTGGCATTCCCATCGAGCTGGAAGAGGCAGCATGGACGCTGGGCTGCACACGACTGACGGCCTTTACCAAGGTTGTCCTGCCGCTCATCCTGCCCGGCATCACAGCATCGGCCATCTTTGCCTTCGTGATCTCGTGGAATGAAGTGTTCGCCGCTGCAGTCCTCACGATTGAGAACCGGACGCTGACAGCGTTCCTGCTGCAAAACCTCGACACCTCTCCACTGCATCTGAAATTTGCAGGGGGTTTCATCCTCGTCGTGCCTGCACTGATCTTTATCTTCGCCGTTCGCAAATACCTCTTTGCCATGTGGGGCATCGCGAACCGATAGGCGGCGCGACTTTAAAAGGAACCAATGAAATGGCCGAAATACAGATCAAGAACGTCGCCAAAAGCTTTGGGGCTTATCAAGCTCTCAATGATATCAACCTGACGATTGCCGATCAGGAATTCATGGTGCTACTGGGCGCGTCCGGTTGCGGCAAGTCAACGCTGTTGCGGATCATCGCAGGGCTTGAAACCGCGACATCCGGCGAGGTCTGGATCGGCGGCAAACGTATCGACCACCTCTCCCCCAAAGATCGCGGCATCGCGATGGTGTTCCAGAACTACGCCGTGTTCCCGCATTTGACGGTGTTCGAGAATATCGGATTTGGTCTGCGCATGCAGAAACTGCCAAACGACGAAGTAACGCGTCGTGTCGAACGCGTGGCGGGGCTGATGCATATCGAAATGCTTTTGAAACGCTATTCGGGCGAGCTGTCCGGTGGCCAGCGCCAGCGCGTGGCCGTCGCCCGTGCGCTCGCTATGGAACCCGATGTGATCCTGATGGATGAACCGCTGTCCAACCTTGATGCACTGCTGCGCATGGAAATGCGGGCGGAGTTGAAGGGCGTTCTGGCGGAAAGCAAAACGACTGCAATCTACGTGACCCACGATCAGGTGGAAGCGATGAGCATGGCCGACCGCATCAGCGTGATGCACGAAGGCAATATCGTACAGGCAGCATCCCCGATCGAGGTCTATCGCGATCCGGCGGCCAAGTTTGTCGCCAGTTTCATTGGCAACCCGCCCATGAACTTTCTGCCTGCAACCCCGGCAGGCAATGGCAAATGGCAGGTCGCAGGCCAAACTTTTGACGGACCAAATACCGACAAGGCGGCCCTGCAATTCGCGATCAGACCCGAGGACATGGCGCCCGCCGAACAGGGCCTTGTGGCGACGGTAAAGATCGTCGAGCCGCTTGGCGCGCATTTGCTGGTGACCTGCCAGATCGACGACGCGATGTTCCGTGTCATTCTGGACAGCGACACCGTGGTGAAAGCCGGCCAAACGCTTACTCTTGCCCCCCAATCTGACCGCGTGCGCTGGTTTGATCCCGAAACCACGCTGGCCGTTGCCTGAGAGATACAATGACACAACAGATGATTGATCAGGCTGAGGCCGTAATGCGCAAGAATGACCGCGGCACCTATACGGTCCCGACCCATGGGCTTTATCCATTCCAATGGAACTGGGACAGCGCACTCAGCGCGCTTGGCTTTGCCCACTTTGATGAAGCGCGCGCATGGACCGAAATCGAGACGCTTTTTGCGCATCAGTGGGACGATGGTATGGTGCCTCACATCATCTTTCACCAGCTTGATGACGGTTATTTTCCGGGCCCCGATGTCTGGGGCACAGGGCGCACAGTGCCCACATCCGGGATCACGCAACCACCGGTCGCTGGTTTTGCGGCACGCCGGATTTTTGACCGCGCGACGGACAAGGCGCTGGCCACCCAAAAAGCGCGCGCGCTGCTGCCGCAGATCCACGCATGGCACCAATGGTTCTTTGCAAATCGTGACCCGCAAGGCACCGGTCTTGTTGCGATCATCCACCCGTGGGAAAGCGGGCGCGATAATTCGGTTGATTGGGACGCCGCGTTTGAACGGGTGCCCACCGACGGCGTCCAGCCCTTTACTCGCCGTGACACAAGCCATGCTAATCCCGCACACCGACCCACGGATGAGCAATACAAACGCTATATCTGGTTGGTGCAGAAATTCCGCAGCCTTGAGTGGGACAATGCCAAACTGCATGACGCATCACCGTTCCAGATTGTTGATCCCGGCTTCAACGCAATCCTGATCCGGTCATGTGTCGATCTCGCCGCTCTGGCCGACGCGCTTGGCGAAACCGCGATTGCAGACCAATCACGCGCAATGGCCGAAAAGGCCATGGCCGCAATGGAGACCCTTTGGAGCGACAAGCTCGGCCAGTATGTCTGCTATGATCGTTTCCTTGGAGCGCTTGTAAATAGCCCGTCGATTGGTGGCATCCTCGCAGCGTTTGCTCCAATCCCGAAGGCACGTGCCAAGGCAATTTCCGAAAGGATCGAGAAACTTGCTGAAAGCTGCAACTATCTGGTGCCAAGCCATGACCCCACCGCACCCGAATTCGATGCGCTGCGATATTGGCGCGGCCCTGTCTGGCTTATTGTCAACTATATGATTTCGGACGGGCTTGAAGTGGCAGGTCAGGCCGAGATGGCGGATCGTATCAATCGCGACTGCCTGCGTCTGATCGAAGAGAGCGGGTTCGCCGAATACTATGGCCCAATAGGCGCAGAACCTTGCGGCGGCGACGCCTTTACCTGGACTGCCGCAATGGTGATCGAAATCCTGAACACGCATGAGATTGCAGCATGAAGCGATCAACCATCAACACGATTATGGCTGAAGCCGACGAGATGATCCGCAAACACGGGTTTGTGCTGCCACCATGGGCCTATTGGACGCCGGATGAATTCAAGGCGCGCAAAGTTGAGGCGCGCAACGTGGTCACAGCACGCAATGGCTGGGATATCACCGACTACGGCGCGGGCGATTATAACAAGATGGGCCTGTTCCTGTTCACCCTGCGCAATGGCCGTCTGGCCGACCTGCAACGGGGTGGTGGAATGTGCTATGCCGAGAAACTGTTGATCTCAAAGCAGGATCAACAGTCGCCCATGCACACCCACGTCATCAAGGCAGAAGACATCATCAATCGCGGCGGTGCCACTTTGGTGATCGAACTCTTTGGCTCTGACGACACAGGCCGTTTCGCCGAAGATCAGGGCGGCACTGTATATTGCGACGGCATTCGCGTTGATTATGCTCCCGGTCAAAAGTTGAAACTTGCGCCAGGGGAAAGTGTCACTTTGATGCCGGGCGATTGGCATGCCTTTTGGGGCGAAGGTGGCGATGTGCTGATCGGCGAAGTCAGCACCGTGAATGACGATGAAACCGATAATATCTTTCGCGAACCCATTGGCCGTTTTGCCAGCGTCGAAGAGGATGTCGATCCGACCCATTTTTTGGTAAGCGACTATGCACGTTGGTTGGCATAGGCAAATGCCTTTGCAGACGATTCAGCTTGCTGAACCTTTGGTGGCAATAGACATCGAAACCGCGCTTCTCGCAGACTTGCAGCAAAGCGCGCCGCAAGGCCGGAACGAAACGATTACCTTGTCCGTCAATGCGACTGACGGCCGGCTTGTGGCCGGTCTTGTCGGTTCAACGTCCTATGGTTGGCTGTTGATCAAGATTCTGTGGGTCGCGGATGAACTACGGCGGCAGGGATACGGGCGCGCGCTTGTGCTCAACGCTTTCAATCATGCTAAGTCGCTGGGATGCCGCAGCGCATGGCTTGATACTTCCAACCGCGACGCCATGCAATTCTACACCGCTTTGGGCTTCGATGTTTTCGGCTCTTTTGCAAATGGCGGTCTACAAGAACCCCTCGGCCATCAACGCTGGTTTCTCAAGTGCGCTATCCCATGAAACATTTGGCTTCTCCGCAATCTGATCCGCGCCAATTCCTGACGGATCTGTTCAAAATCGCCGTCAAGACTGCTGATCCCATGCAGGTCGTCGCTGCCCATCTGCCAGATCGACCAAAGGGGCAGCTTTTGGTCATCGGTGCTGGCAAGGCCAGTGCCCGGATGGCCGAAGCGGTCGAGGCTGTCTATGGACCTTGTGAAGGGTTGGTCGTGACAAGATATGGCTACGCTCGTCCCTGCAAAGGCATCGAAAACGTCGAAGCCGCGCATCCCGTTCTGGACGCTGCAGGCGAATCGGCAAACCGCCGCATCCTTGATCTGGTCAGTGAGCTTGGCCCCGACGATACTGTCATCGCACTTATATCAGGCAGCGGTTCCGCATTGCTGTGCGCCCCAGTTGACGGCCTGACACTGGACGACACGATTTTGGTAAACCGCGCGCTTCTCGCCTCGGGCGCGCCGATCGGTGAGATGAACCTCCTTCGCAAGCATCTCAGCCGGGTAAAAGGCGGTCAGCTTGCAGCAGCGTGCCATCCGGCGCGCCTGCTGACCTTGCTGATTTCCGATGTGCCCGGTGATGAGCCAAGCCAGATCACCTCTGGCCCGACAATTGGTGAGGCAAGCACGGCGCGTGATGCCTTGGCTGTCATCGACCGATACAGCATTTCGGTTTCGCCCCATGTACGTGACGCCATAGAGCGATCCGCCGTCGTTGCGCCTGATGACCCCAGACTGGGGCGGCCACTACGCAGATCATCGCTGCGCCTTCTCAGTCGTTGGCAGCGGCAGCGAAAGCAGCCGCCGTATGTGGTGTCGAAGTGCGCCTCCTTGGTGGTGCACTGGAAGGAGAGGCGCGCGATCTGGGCCGCCGTCAGGCGCAACTTACGCTGGACATCCACTCTGCGATGCACCCGAATGCCCAACCGGTCCTGCTGCTCTTAGGCGGCGAATGTACGGTCACGCGCGGTGGTAACGGCATCGGCGGCCCGAACGCCGAATTTACACTGTCGGCCGCAATCGCGCTCAATGGACAAATTGGAGTTCATGTTCGGCCGGAGCTTACGCAGGACCTGAAACGCTCGCATTTGCGCGTCAATGCGGTTGCGATCCGATTGATGCTCTCGAAGCGAACGATGCTCACTGCTTTTTTGAACAGGTAAACGGCCAAATTGTCACCGGTCCGACACTTACCAATGTGACCGATTTCCGGGCGATTCTGGTGATGCCTGCTGGTTGATCCGTTCTGTCTAAAGCGTTCCACCAAGCACCTTTTGGTAGAACCTGTCTTTGGTACACTTCTGCCCCGATGTCTCAGGCTAATTCAAACACCGTGAAGCGCTCGTGCCGTATTGCTGTTGGCGGCTAACGATTCCAGAAAGCAGCCGTTGGCGCTATTGCAGCGAATGACTGGCCTGGAATCCGGTGACCGCTGTCGCGGGAGCATTGTCGCCCGACCTGGTTGAGGCCCAACCTGCTAAGGCTTTCTCACTACCCCGCTCAATCACGCCGCCTTCGGGTGTCTCTGACCGTTTCGATAGCGGTCGAACCTGCCTCAACTGCGGCGCAATCAATTTCTGGCAAGCACCTGAAAAGGCAAACAATTTTGAATGCGTCTCGATTTGAGTGAAGGGCGGGTGAAAGGAGACGCCGGGCGTTCGGAGACCAATTTCGGCCCAATCGCCAGTCTCCGAAAGTCGGATGGTCTTGTTAAATCCCTTTGAACCAAAAAGAAAAAAGGCCCACGCTGGGACCTCGTCTGGGGTTCGCGAATGGCTTGTGGCGGAGGGGATGGCTCTGGCACCCAACTCTCTCCCGTGCCCGCGTCGGCTTCCGAGGGACCCACGCGAAACCCTGCGCAAATCTGGCGTTCATTGGAAAATCAGCCGATCAGCCTAGGCCGAAGTCATCTTGGAACCGGTCGATCTGATGCATGCGCTCATGCAGGATGGTCACGATCCCGATGTCGCCATTCGAGAGATGTCGCCAATAGACGAAATGACGCTCGTAGCGAAAGAAAAACCCCTTGAGGCCGAACTCGGCCGGGATGGGCTTTGATGCAACGCCGTGGTCAGCGATCTTGTCGAAGGCGGCGAACAGGCCGGTGATGTATTTCTCGGCCTGTTCATCTCCCCACCTGTCACGGGTGTAGCGGTAGATGTCATCGAGGCGGTGAGACGCCACTTCCTGGATCCGAACGGCGGGCATTGGATCAGGCCCTGTTCCGCGCAATCACCTCGGCTGCCGTCAGCGGTTGATACGTCTCCTCGGGCGCTGCGAACGCATGGTTCAGCTCGCCCTTCAGCCGGTTGAAGGCTTCCTGCTCCACCCTCTCTTTGTCACGCCGGATCAGGTCACGGATATACTCGCTGACGTTCTCATAGGACCCGTCATCGCCTACATTGGTTGAAACAAAGTCACTCAGCGCACCACCAAGGCGGACGGTCATCGTGGTCGTTCGGGACATGGCACGGCACCTCTAATCTCGCATGTATTCAATATAACCAAAAACGCATACAAACAAGAGTGAGCTGCACCCTACTCCTGCCGATCAGCGTTCGCCCCTCTATCTCGCGAGAAAGCTGTGTTGAACACAGTGTTGGCAACACAGGATCACCCCTCACGAAACGCCCGCTCAAAGTAGATGCTGATAGGCTCCAAGAGGTAGGCCATCGGCGTTCTAGCACGCGTACGGATGAAGGCATCCACTGGCATACCTGGTAGCAACTCTGCCGGCGAGAGGCGTGCAACTTCCCCCTCAGACAAAATCACCTCCACGCGATAAAACGATTGGCCAGTACGCTCGTCCGTGAAGGCGTCAGCAGACAGCTGCGTGACTTCCCCCTGAAGGCTAGGGATTTGCCGAAGATCAAGCCCTGGAAAGCTCAAGCTCACGCCCTGCCCTACATAGACTTGGTCAACGTGAAGTGCTGGAATTTCAGCCGTTATGACGAGATCGCTTACTTCTGGTACTAAATACGCGATGGGCTCTGCAGGACGTACAACAGACTGCGCACCAAAAACCTGCAGTTCCATAATGCGTCCAGAGACGGGTGCGCGCAATTCAAGGTCAGCCAACCTGCGATCTAGATCGGCCAGTTGCTGGCGGAGTTCTTCTTCTGCGGCTCGCACCTCACGCAACTCGGTGATCGCCTCTTCGCGCCGGGTCGTCGCCAGCTGGATGATAGCAAGTTCTGTCTCAATGATCCGCTCCCCTGCCTCGGCTCTACGGGCTTCAACCTCGCCCAATGATCCCCGCAACTGTGCTGCCTCGCGCCGCAGACGCAAAATCGGCTCTTGCTCAATCAGGCCGCTCTCCAAAAGTGTCATTTTGCGGTCGATATCATCGGATGCGATGGTCAGTTGTTCCTCGAGCGCTTCATCCTGGGCATCGATCGCCCCGATTTGCGCGGCAATTTGTGCAATACGCCCTCGAAGCTGTTCAATCTCCTGATTGTGGGTCGCTTGGCGCGCAAGGAACAAACTCTCTTGCCCCCTCGAAAGGTCCAACAACTCAGGATCAGCGCTGGCCTCAGCAATAATATCGTCTGGGAATTCTACACGTTCACGCGCATCGCGTTCCGCCTCAAGTCGCGCTCGGCGGAGGCGTAGCTCAAAAAACCGCCCATGTGCTACAGCGCGGTCCCGCCCAATCTGTCCTGGAGCCAAGCGTAGCAGAACGTCTCCTGCCGACACGCGTGCACCCTCGTCAGCAAAGAATTCGGCAACCACCCCACCTTCAGGATGCTGGATGACTTGCCGGTTGCGCTCAACTTCAATGCGACCAGAAGCTATCACTGCTCCTGCCAGTTCACTGCTGAGAGCCCAGAAGGTAAACCCACCCAGCATCAAAACAGGCAGGGCCTTGAGCGCGATCAGCGAGAGCGAGAACTGCACACCCGATTTCGAGCCCCACATGATCCCCGCCACCAAGGCCACGATACCCGCAAGCGACCAGACCAGAACCCAGACATAGTTCAGCTTGATCCCAACGCTGAGTGCTGCCTGATGGTCATCCGCCACAGCGCGCATCGCGCGGCCCTGTTTGGTGTATTGCGCAAAGGCGATCAGCCCGCCGACCAAGACAGCCGCAATGATCGAGGCCGCAATATCGAGATTATCGATGAAGAAGCCATATCCGAAAATCTCAAACG
>Ga0209652_1003029_pt1 | contig 12625 bp, 5 predicted proteins | sample SaaInl74LU_5_DNA_FD_184641 | JGI IMG/M metagenome (GOLD analysis project Ga0209652, IMG submission 184641) | Marine microbial communities from expanding oxygen minimum zones in the Saanich Inlet - ESP_74LU_5_DNA (SPAdes) (version 2) | ecosystem: Environmental > Aquatic > Marine > Intertidal zone ...
GCCATGTTCGGAATCCTCGGACTTATGGTTCACGAGGAGATCCAGCCTCTTGGATATGATCCCGATCTTCCCATCATTGGACACCTTCAATAAATTGTTTGTCCATGGATTTGATTCAGTTGTGTCACAGATGCAAAAGAATAACATCATGATGTTGTACACGAGGAACACCGTTCGCACATAATAATGTGCTTGAGCAGTGTGAGTGTCTTTGGAAGAGGAGGAGGAGCTGGACTATATACATAATGTGTACCATAATAAAGCCCAATTATCTTCCACATAATGAAGCTAAAATTACTTGTATGTAGCTTAGGTGTCACATACCGAAGTCATTGCATCTCAAGTCTAACACTTCGATGAAGGTTAGATTTCCGATGCTCTCACTCGACCTCCCCAAGAAGTCATTTTATGTTGGCAAGTGTAAGCTTTGTCACACGGTTCATGTCGCAAGCGACTCCCTTCCAGCTACAGTAGCTTGCATGCTTATCAGCCATAGTGATCCATCTGTCCACTCTGCGCCCTTGAAGAATCATATAACTCAAACAAGCATTTCGATCGATAGGACAGAATGTCATGTCATTTGTTAGGTCAAAACTCATTGACCACACTTTCCAGACAAAGAGTCAGAGGAGCAATTGAGCTGTCATGAAAACTATTTCCTTTCAAGAGGATAGAAGCACCTTGAAGCCGACCATTTTGGAAGGAATCATTTCAGACAAGGTGTTGTTTGCAAGGCCAAGGATTTTAAGGTACCTGTAGATTAGCGACGTCACAAATAGTGTTTACCTGTTAGCACACTCTTGCTTCATCAGTAGCTGCAATGTAACAAGACAGTCATTACTCAACATTCCGAGCTCGGTAGGAATCGTACTTTCTAGAAGGTTGTTGGATAAACTGTCGCCGACGGAGCCCGCTTTGTCCTCCTTACGTCATACTTAGAGAATCAACTCAGCATGAGCAGCTGCTCCAATCCCGCTGAGGGCGGCATCTTTGGGAGGCATTGCGGTTCGTAGCAGGGGCTGAATGTATTTGAATTGAGGTTAACCCCATGATAAGACACCAACCTAAGATCACAACGTCGGAATCAATTATATCAATAGCCGTATCGGATCGTTCCAAAACCGCAGGCCTGTCTACAAGACATTATACGATCAGGTACAAGCCTAACGGAAGTCTATTTTGCAAAAAAGATGCGATCCGATTTTGATTTTGATTCACTGTTCGCTGTTTTACACTTTACACAGTAGCTCGTGTATCCCCGATAAGTTCTCTTGCGTTGCGTTTTGCTTCCGTGTCCTTCCCTTCGTTGCGTTGGCATTAATTAATCTTGCTGTGCTGGTGGATGTCGTCGGCTGTACAATAGAAGCAACTACTAAGCCTTGTAAAGGTTCTGGTGCCGGCGGGGCTACTCTACATACGATCGAAACTAAAAGGTGGTTAATTGCATTCGATAAATGTCTCCACACGAACACCGACCATCGGTAGTAAATGATGTCGGCGAAGTCGGCGAAGTCAACGGTCATAATACTACTACTACAATGAATGGAGAGGCGCCGCTGCATGAGGGCAATGGTCTTGCAAATAATGACATGAATAATATCGATAACTCACCGCAGCAAAAATTACATGTCAAAGATGAAGAATGGGATAATCTCGGCCGAAGCTTCCTCCAATGCAATGATGACCAACAACCCAACAACAACAACAGTCACGAAGAATCAATTGAACGTAACTCCGCCATGCTCGAAGATTTACTCCTCTTGGCACTCCAACACGACCACGCTTCTTCCACTTCCAACAATAATACACCCAAATTGACACAACTGCCCTCCCAACTAAAATCACAATTACAATCCTACGTCACACAAATATCATTGCAATACCACCGAGTTGGATTTCACTCCTTTGAACATGCAAGTCATGTCATGCTTTCGGCGACTAAATTGTGTTATATGCTCAAAGATGCTGCTCCCTCCTCCTCTTCTGCTGTGGAGGATACAACCACCAACAATAGTGCGGTGGATGTAATAAACGCATTGTACGACAACCCCAACACCACCACCACCACTACAAAAATAACCACCAACTCCATCTACGACCCCTGGCTCCACTTTGCACTAACCTTCGCCGCCCTCCTTCACGATGTGGATCACAAGGGTCTTCCCAACGCGGTACTCAAATCACATTCCGATCCTTTGTCGATACGATATGGATCACCTATTTGTATGTCGAGTTATGCCGAGTGGAACTCGGTCGATATTGGATTGAGTTTGTTGGAGTGTGAGGAGTTTGATTTGCTTCGGGGGGTGTTGTTGAGTCAACCTTCTGGTGAAAGTAGTGGTGGAGGACAACAACGAGTTGGTGGTGGGAGAGAGAATTTCATGAAACTGGTACAAGATTTAGTATTATGTACGGATATTGCCAGTAGTCAACGGAGAGAATTGGGCATGTCGAAATGGGATCGATTGTTTGTGTCACCGGTTTCAAAAGAATTTCGGAGACGGAGTTCGTGTGATACGTTGGAGGTGTCGAATACTAAGTCTGCCAAGGCCAAGTTTGCAAATGATACGAACGGTGAGGAGCATGATGTTGATGATGATGATGATAAGGATGGTGTGGGCAACACGTCAACGACAAACAACGAAAACAGCATCACCCAAAAGAAAAAGAAGATTGAACTACAAACACCCGAGGCAGCCCGAGCAATCGCCGAACAAATCATGCAAGCAGCAGATGTCTCCCACACAATGCAACACTTTGAAACATTCCTTAAGTGGAATCAAAGTTTATACCATGAGATATTGGCAGCGCATCATCAAGCTCAGAAGGAGGAGGGGGAGGAGGAGGGATCATCCGAAGAACAACAACAAAATGAGAAGAAGAATGATCGTCCACATCCGGCACAGAATTGGTATGAGAGTCAGATTGGTTTTTATGATTTTTATGTGATACCGCTTGCGAAACGGTTGGATGCATGTGGTGCATTTGGAATGGGGGGAGGTGGAGGAGGAGGATACTTTGGCCCATTGGCTGTGCGGAATAAGGAATTGTGGATATTACGGGGGAGAGAATGTACACGGATTATGGTGAATGAGGCGGAGGGGATTGAGTTGCCCCCTCCTATGCCGTTGAATATTGCGGATGAGGGAGAAGGCGAGGAGGATGAGGAGGAGAATGGTGGTGTTCGACCGATGCCCAAGTCTTCATTTTTACAACGAAGGATACTTGGAAGCCAGTCTTTTGATGAAGAGAGTAGCGGTGAGGACGACGAAGAAGTTGACGAAAATGACGTAGCCAACGATAAGGCTGACGCATCATCTGTTCCAGGCAGCGTGGAAACGTCGGGGAGGGTTTCATTTGTCTCCATGGCATCGAGTAGAGCCTCCACCAGTTCCAAAAGTCTCAAGTGGGGACCCAAATCGGGAGAAGAGGAAATAGATAGCTCTGTAAACGCACTGGTCCCCAACATGTTGGTAAAACAACTGGTCGACTCGCTGGAAAATGAGTGCGATTTGGCTCCTCGGGAACAACAAATGAGTGCTTTGAGGGAGGCGGTATCGAAATATCAGTCGAATGGCTCGATACGGCGGCATCGCGGTGCTCTCCTATTCGTTGATATTAGTGGCTTTACAAATCTCGCACAAAATTATCCAGTGGAAGACTTCAAAACATTCATTAATCGATACTTCACCAAAATCATCAACCTCATCAAATCATTTGGAGGAGAGGTGGTCAAATTCGCGGGTGATGCGTTGTATGCCATCTGGACGTGTCAGACAATAGAGAAGTCGAGTGCTGCAATGGAGTCTCATGCCATAAATATCGAAAAGTGCACCGCATGTGCCATCGCAATCAGCAGCGAATGCAACGGTTACAAGATTTCAAAGTCATACAACCGAAGGGCTTCTTCCGCCCAATCTGAGGCGTCTAGTGTTTCTAATCGAGCACAGGGGGGAGTTCTGTATAACTTCCAAGATAAGAGCGCAGAATATGAAGAGAGAGGTGCAATACTGAACGTATATTGTGGTGTGAGTGAAGGAATTATGGCCGGGGTAGATGTGGTTTCATCAAGTCGAGCGGAATTCTTTCTTATCGGTAAACCGTTGAAAGGTAAGTGACAACAGATAATTATCTCCAATATGTGTTTCGTGTGTACTCTTTTTCTGACTCCCTTTTTGCATGAACCCTAATGAGCAGATGTCGCACAGGCTGAGCATCTGGCAGGACCAGGAGAAGCAGTAGTGAGTCCCTCGGTTCACAAATCATTAGCGAGTAGGAGGGCAGCATCCGACTTAGCCTTCACTGTCCTAGAGGACGGCTTCCAGCGAGTACTATGGCCTGATCACCCACCCGTGTCAGAAATGGTGTCATATTATCGAGACCTTGAAGGAAAGAATAGTGCAACCAGCGAAAATGCTCAATTACAAATCGATAGATTGGTCAGGTCTCATTGGCGGCTTGAGTCACTTGAGTTCAGTGATCTTGACAGCTCAGTTCGCAGTGATCTTGATCTATCACATCGTAGCGGCAATGACGTGGACTCAATTGGCAGCGATGGCTCGTCTACTCTTGGCAGCTTGAAGCCAGACTTGCTTCAATCGGATATTATGCAGCTTCTTGAATACCACCGACACGAGGCAACTCGAGATGTGCGTGGAAAGTTTACTGCAGAATTGCGCCGAGTGATTGTGATATTCATTAGCATCATGTTTGAACCTAATCTTCCAAACGACCCAAGCGAAGACAGCGGTATATTAGAGAACTTTCAAAACATCTATACCATCATTACCGAGAGTGTGGTATCTCGTTCAGGTCAGGTTAGACAGTTCATCAACGACGACAAGGGAACTGTCTTCATTGCAAGTTTTGGACTGAGGGGTTCTGTCACATTGCATCCATCGTCTACAGCAGTAGAGGCTGCGCTAGAAGCCCAAGAGAAACTCCTGAGAATAATGGATATTCAGAGCTCCATAGGTATTACGCTCGGAAAGGTCTTTTGTGGCGAAACCGGCTCACCCCAGCGTTACGAATACTCATTGCTGGGGCCCTCATGTAACTTATCCGCACGTTTAATGGCAAAAGGGGCACCAGGCGAAATAAACTGTGATGAAGAAGTGAAAAAAAGTGCCGGGGTACGGCAGGAATTTACTTTCAGAGGCTCACACAAATTGAAAGGGTACGAAATGCCAGTCCCTTTCTACATGCCCATCGAAGGCAAGTATAATGGAGATGAAGAAAACGATGACATTACCACCTTCTTCTTACAAAATGAGGAGGTGCTCAAAGTCGCAAACAATATTTGTGAGCACCCTGGCGTAGCTGAGAGTGATACCAGCCAGCCGCGTTTGCTCCTCATAAAAGGGAATGAGGAGAAGGGACAACAACCATTCATATCTGCAATTCTGAACCAGCCACTTATTCGCTCTTCTTCGGTGATAATGGAAGCAAACCGCTGCTTTCACGACGATCCTTTTTACTGCTTCATTCCCATCGTGACAAGAATATTACTCTCTTCTAGTCAAGTCAGGGAGAGAATTCAGAGATTGCATCAAAGATACAAGCGTTCGTCTGTCCTTGGATCATTAGTATCAAACGATGCACTCCGAGCTCCGGCGCATCCTTCTGGGACAAAACTTGTGCCAGACGGGCTGGCTCCGTTCTTACCTGTCATTAATGACTTTTTATACAAAGGATTCCCACTGATGAAGAGTACAGCCGAAGCAAAGAAATTGAAGGATAAAGAGAAGATTGACAAATGTGTTGAGGTGTTATCAGCATTGATAACAAACTTTTTTAAGCTCGGAGAGAAGCGAGGAATCATTTCAATTCCCATGTTCGACTCGATCGATGAATATTCGAAGAAGCTATTGCGTCACATCTTTGCATCTGACTCTACTTTGTTGATTGTCGGTGGTGTGGATGATTCGTCGCCTCTTGAGAATGATGAGGCAAAAGGTGGTGTAGAGGCCTTTCTGCGGCCGTTTATTGGGGATTCTGCTGTCAGGCAAGTCGAGGTTGTTCTCTTGAATATCTTGGATAAGCAATCATCTTTTGATCTCTTTTCGTTGGTACTTCGACGAGATTTTCCTGAAGAAGTTAAAGGATTGAACGAAGACAGCGAGGTTCAAGATAAGATTATGGAACACTGTGAAGGGATGGTCAATGTTACTGCCGAGTTAGCCCACACTTTCTGTACACAACTCCGCAAGGAACGTGAGAACTATGGGCAGAACTTTGATCTTCCGTCATATCTGACAGAATTTCTCGGCAGCACCCCAACTAGTTCCGAGGAATTGATCGCCTTTCGCTTTGACAAAATGAGTGCGGAGGAACAAATGCTGCTCAAAATAGCATCTGTTGCGGGCTTTGACCAATTCAGTTTCTCTCAGAATCTTCTCGAAACAGTTCTGCTTGCACTTTCGCGAGCTGATCACGAACAGACAGTTGACATGTCAACGATAGATAAAGATTCCGATGAGCTTTTAGAAGGAGGCATTCCGAAGTCGATTGGGGGTGACGTTGGCGTGCCAATGAATATCGGAGCCCCAAATTCTGTGAATAATTACGAGTATATGTTTCAAGGAAGCTTTTTCGAACAAACTCTTGAGTCTCTGGTTGAACAAAAGTTTCTAGTTGAGATCAATGTCGAGATGAGCGATTTGGCCAGTATGGATTCAGTCATGTATCGTTTCAGGAGCACACACGAACAGTCTGTGATCAATGGGCTCATGCTCAACGACCAAAAACAGCGGACGCATTTTGAAGTGGCTTTGCATTACCAGTCTACTCATAGCAGAGAATCAGGAACCGAGAATCCTTCCGATAGTGATGACGTGTCTGGTTCTCTCTCGACCGACATTACGATAATTCCCACAACGAATTGGCAGCTCTTCCACGTAACAGCCTTGCATTATGATTTGGCTGATGCTCATTTGCCTGCATTACTTCAGTACTACGAGTCCAGCACCCAACTTGCTTGGTTAGGCATGCGAGATGGAGCTCATGGTCGTCTCTTATCTGCCTATTTGATGCTAGAGAAGATGCTTCGCGACGCCACTGCTTTGGATATCTATGTCGACAAGACTACAGAGCAGAGGCAAACAGTTGCCAGCCAAATGGTCAAGATTATTGGGAATAAAGAGTTGAGTGATGTATTGAAAGGAATCACCAAGGAGCATCTTCGTAGCGTTTTCGATGGGGATATTTTAGCATTCAAGACGACTCTGAGCATGTTGACTAAGTTTGGTCAGTCAGTTGGAACAATCGAGAAAGAAGGATACAAGTTTGGATCAGAACTTTATCTTCAAGCAATATTGCTTGTTTTGTTGGTATTGGATGACGATGCCTTTTCAAATCTCACATCAAACCTTGACTCCTTCTTGAAAGAAACAAATATCCAAGAAATGAAGCATAGAGAAATACCTGAAGTAGACAATAGCAAGGAATTCGACTCTGATACGTTGGGCAGTGATGATCACTTCTCTTCTGAGGACTTTGATATGGATGATTTAGCAATTTCCTTCCCAGCTTTCAGCGGTCTGCTCACTTTTTATCGAGATTCTCCAATTGGTGCAAATCAAGTCCAAGAAACCTTCCTTGCAAACTTGTTCGTTGCTGTAACGCAGGAGGCCAATGAGATGATCCATGTATTACGAACGAAGTGCATTTTGAGTCATTTGTATCTGAAACATGGTGATATCGAGAAAGCTTTGGAGGAGTGTGAAGGAATCATGGACATATACGATCATGATGCCTACAGCTTGCAGCTTGTGAATACCTACGGAATGGATTGGTCGCTCATATGCGTAGGGACAATGGCATCGACATATCTGTTTCGGGGCCAGTTCACTGCTGCACAAAGAAGCGTTGACTTTTTGACAAAACAAATGCAAGTTATCGACGAGTTCGCGTCAAGCACTAAAGTCATGTCGAGAGGCACCGTTTCGTCGTATTATCTTCGATTGTTCGATCTTTCTCGTGCACATGACATTTCAAGTGGCATTGCTACAACCCAATATGGCTATTTCTTCAAAGAGCATGGTACCTTGCAAGAAAGGCTGGCCGAGAAAGAACTTGCTTTACAGAATAGTGAAGCTTTCGCTGATTCAGATGGTGGCTTTGACTTGCTCTCGATTCTTTCTTCCGATAATATTTATGAAGTCCAACAAAAACGATCGATGCTGAGACAGAGCGCAGAAACACTCTGCGATCGTGGAGTTGAGGCAATTCAAGCAGCAATATGCCAGGCTGAAGTAAGGAACCTTGAGTCCTCACCTGCTTCTGCGGAAGTTGTTGGAAAGCAATTGCAATTTTGTCAAGCTGGGTTGATTTATCTGAATCAAACGTTATCTCAAAATGATGCAAACAACCACGAGCGGCGTAAAAACTACTTGTTGTGTTTGCACCAAAAGGCTCATCTTTTATTCTGGCACCAAAAAATCCTTCAGCGCTTGCGCGATGACTTTGTAGATGCTCCAGTTAATGACTTACTTGAACTTGAGGGGAAAGAGATGGATCAGCTACGACAGTGTTGGATTGAGTGCGATGAGCTGAGTAAAAAGTATGATTATGTATACATGCAACTACTTGTTGGGAAGAGCTTCATCAACCTTAAAATTGATGAAGCTGTCGGCGAAGAGCTGATAACAAGCGCTCTCGAAAAGTTGACTCAATCAGACCGGACTGTCGCAGAAGAATTATTGACACGAATCGACACCTAATGTCATACGCAGCGGTGCTAAATAATTATAACATAAGCTCTTAAGTTAACTTAAGTAGCAAGCGCCTTATTACTACCTCTCTGTAGTGACAAACAAACGAGTAAGATTGTGTGGCAATTTAAAGGCAGTGTTGTTATCCGGTCGACAGCAGCCACACCATTACCATTATGGTTGTTGTTGTTGTCGTTATGACCATCCGGCGTCTGAGGCAAGTCTGGAAAGTCATTAAGTCACTTCTACACGGTCAATTTGCAGCCTTCTGGACAATGACCAGCTCGATGGGGCTTTCTCTTTCAGAGAATTCTCATTGCTACATATAAGCTGCTGATTGTGTGGCGAGGACGTTGCAGGGTAGAAAATTTGGTATACTTACAACATTGTGTGCGTGTTTACAAGTTAGTTGTTCCCTTGCCCATCGCATCCTATAAGACTCATCCATCGGAGATGGAGGACTCCGACTGTCAGTGATTCAATCAACCTTCGACTTCATCTCTGTTTTTGGAACGAAGGCCAAATAAGTATGCTCTGACCCAAAGCCCAAAGGCCCCCTCAGACCTCAGGCCAAATAGAGCATGACAAGAATGCATAGAGAATAGAGCTCGAGTTCTAAGGCCTCAGGCTCCGGGAACACGAACGGCGTTCGTTTTTGTGTGTGCAGTTGTGATGCGATAACTTGTGCCGTATTAGGACACATATTAAGTTCCTACATAAGCAGGGAAGGATATACTTCAAAGGACAGTGTATCTATCACTAAATTAGCATCCGGGACCAATCTCTGAAAAGGAGACGTTTCACCCACACTCAATCTTGCTTCATTTAGCCGCTCAAAACCGCAACCCTTTCAAATAATATTGAGCGGAGACTGCGTCGAGGTGGAATAGGAGGAATCATTTGAAATTGTGGCCGAATAATGAACATAGCTGACAACAACGAGCAGGCGGCACAGGCACAGAGAGACGCCGATTCGTCTGCAAACTCCAAGACGGTAAAGTGGAGAGGTAACGTAGTGTCCGAGAAAGAAGCCAAGGCACTCCGTCATGTGTTCGATAATCTGCAGGATCACTTTGGCCATCAACGGCCTGATCCAAGAGTTCGGTTTAGCGTAAGCCTTGCTCCCAGCCAAGGTCAGATATGGTACGGCGATATGAATTTTACCTACAACATCAACGGCGACCACTGTGATCTTGACTACATCGCAATGGACGTCTGTGTTGATCTCACACCGAAGCTAGTGCACAAACAAGGCCAGCCGATGTTGAAAGAATATGGCAACACATGGGTGTACGTCTATCTACCAGGACTGACACTCGACCAAGTCAAATCATACGTTAAGACCGGGACAGGATGGGACGTATCCACTGAGGGAATTGTCTACGATCCTAATCGTAACCTAGTTGCGATCGAGGCCAAGATGAGTAATCAGACAGGACAACCAAAACCAGGCTTTTGGGTTGCAAAGGACAAGGACATCTCTGCCTCTGCCTCTAGAGGAGACATGTCCTTCTCGCGCATTGGAAGTGTTCAAGAAGTGAATGCACAACCCCAACACCAGTTCGTTCATAGAGGCGTTGGTATTTTTTCAGTATCTATGGAGGTGGAAGGGACTCCTAGCATCAAGCCAACACCTGGTGCAGGGGACGAGGCTAAGGCCAAGCTAAGTTTCACACTGGTGAGTGTCCGTACGTGGGGAATTACTGACTGTGTTGCACCTATTGTGCATATCCCAAGCAAATGGGATTAAATTGAAGTATGTAAGTATGTGGCGATTCAGCCTAATGAAGTTCAAGGTGATCGGGATAGGGCTAAAATTTCATTGATAAATGTCTGACTAATATTAGGTCTGGTTATATTGCGACAATCTTAAAGAAGCACCCATAAGCCCCGAAGGAGTATTGCTGGGGCCCCTGACAGATATGCACTATCTTGCACTGATTCACTAAGAATGGGACCACTACATCCCATTAGGCGAGCCCTTGAGGCGAGCAAGGTAAAGCTTTCTTTGCTGTCTTTCGGCTCTGTCTGAGCGAGATGTTTGAAGGACATTGAAGGAGATAGTGTCTCAAATGGCAGATGGTGTCTCTTTTCTGCTGTCTGGCCGGCCTTCTATCGTCACAAGTTGCCCGCCACCACAAGCACGTTGAACTTTTCTCCGGCTCAACGCAATGGCAATAATTTGCTACATACCGCACCACCAGTACTACACTCCACTCTCTCGTTATAACAACTACCAACAACCATGGGAAAGGGATCCAACGTCCAAAAGGCCCAAGCCGCTCGCGAGCGCAACCAAAAGAAAATGGGAAAATCCGACGAAGAGCGTAAGGCCGCCACCGCCAAGGCCAGGCTAGATGCCACCGCTTACATGTGCAAAATTTGCCGACAAACCTTCATGGTGAATGCCAAGCAGTCTCTTCTCTATTTACATGTGACTGCGAAGCATGATGATATGAAGGATTCGCCGGTGGAATGTTTTGATAGTTTGGCTGATTTTGATCCGGCTGATCCGGATGGCAAAAATAAGGCCAAATCGGCGGCTGCTGCTGGACCGGTGAAACCGAAGAAGAGTGCAAAGAAGAAGGATGATGATCTTGCCTCGTTATTAGATGCTGGATTGACTGTTTCAAAGAAGAAGGGGAAGAAATAAATTCTTTTTTGATTGGGTAGAGGCAAGATTTATGGAGGATTGGATCGGGGACTGGAATTTTTCTTTTTCCGAGTTAATCCACGGGGCTACAGAAGACACTTTGACAGAAGAACTCAATTCACACTCCAATTCATGTCGGTTTCCCTCCAGAAAAATGTTGTTTGGATTCTGATGTAGTAGTGTGGTTGAGAATAACGAAGAATCGCATATAGATATAGCGTTATAAAAGTTAATGAAAAGAGTTTTTCGGTGATGTGCACATTGTGTAGTTGTAGAATACAACTGCTTGTTACTCATCTGAAACATCGATTAGTTTGAACATTTCAATAGCTATTCAAGAGTTGCATAGAGGTACCTACTTAAACCTCTGTGATGCAATACAAAATTTAGACATGAATTCTGAGAAAGAACGATGCAATTTATATCAGTCAAGAAAAACTATGCTCTATATCCTTGCAATGCACCGAATCTCTACAAGCAAGTATCTTCAGATAAACATTGCCCCTCTCCTCATCGACCGAACCAATACCCATCTGTCCCTCACTGTACTCGACTACCAACTCATGAACAACTTCTAATCCATACTCTTGTTTAGCCTCAGTAAAGAATCTTTCAACATGTGATGTTGGTACGTTGCCATGCAAACTGTACCCCACTATGAATATACCCAATGATGGTTCAATGAGAGCAGATGCAGATTGAAGTAGGGCTGCATGGTAGGTGGGGTTGTAGATACAATCACTCGCAATGAGCAGATCTACATGTGCATTCTCGTTTTCTGAGCCGTCGGCATCGTTTGTTTCAGAAGCAGCAACATCATTTAATAAACTTTCAACCTCCTCTCCCCATGTATGGCCTGCGGTGGCAGTCCTTCTACTAATCTCCTCTTCCCCGATATTCCACGCCAATGCATTCTTTTCTATAGACAATTTGAGCGCGTCGAACGTTTGTTCATTGACATAGCGATCCGTGAAAACTACCTTTTGCGCACCCGCCTTCAATAGCGCAAGAGAGGGAAGTGCAGCACCGGCTCCAAATTCTAAGCATGTCTTTGGAGGCCAGCTGAATTTCCTTCCATTCTGTTCATTGTCAAGTAATAGAGTGCCCAAGAGGTCAGCTCGGCGTTTTGGATCTAAAATGTGTTCGGCAATGCAGCGAGAGGAATTCCACAGACTATCACCGTGACCTGGAGCAAGAAACGCTAGATGATATATTATCGAAATATCGTCCGCTCCTGTTGTACTAATTGGACAAGTCCATT
>Ga0209652_1003030_pt1 | contig 12624 bp, 9 predicted proteins | sample SaaInl74LU_5_DNA_FD_184641 | JGI IMG/M metagenome (GOLD analysis project Ga0209652, IMG submission 184641) | Marine microbial communities from expanding oxygen minimum zones in the Saanich Inlet - ESP_74LU_5_DNA (SPAdes) (version 2) | ecosystem: Environmental > Aquatic > Marine > Intertidal zone ...
CTAGCAAGTCATGGTGTGACGTTTGGCGAGCCGACCATCGATTTAGATAAAATCCGCGCGTACAAAGACGGCGTTGTTAAACAGTTAACAAACGGTCTTGGCGGTATGTCTAAAATGCGTAAAACCAAGCACGTACAAGGCTATGGTAAATTTACTGGCGCAAACACCCTTGAAGTAAAAAATGGTGACGACGTTACTACTATTACTTTTGAGAAAGCGATTATTGCTGCGGGTTCAGAGCCTGTAAGCCTACCGTTCATTCCTGAAGATGACCGTGTAATCGACTCAACTGGCGCGCTGGAAATGAAAGACATTCCAGAAAAAATGCTAGTACTCGGCGGTGGTATCATCGGTCTAGAAATGGGTACTGTGTACGAAGCACTTGGCTCAAAAATTGACGTAGTTGAATTCTTAGACCAGCTTATTCCTGCTGCTGACAAAGACATCATGAAAGTATTCATGAAAGACTACAAAGAAAAATTCAACATCATGCTTGAAACCAAAGTAACTGCGGTTGAAGCGAAAGATGATGGCCTGTACGTAACGTTCGAAGGTAAAAACGCACCTTCAGAACAAGTACGTTACGACAAGGTACTTGTTGCAGTAGGTCGCAAGCCTAATGGTAAATTAGTGGGCGCAGAAACTGCGGGTGTTAACGTTGACGAGCGTGGCTTCATTAACGTTGATAAGCAAATGCGCACTAACGTTGACCACATCTTTGCTATCGGTGACCTAGTCGGTCAGCCTATGCTTGCGCACAAAGCGGTTCACGAAGGTCACGTAGCAGCAGAAGTTATTGCTGGGCAGAAACACTACTTCGACCCACGTGGTATTCCTTCAGTTGCTTACACTGAGCCAGAAGTTGCTTGGGTTGGTGTTACCGAGAAAGAAGCGAAAGAGCAGGGTTTAAGCTACGAAACGGCAGTGTTCCCATGGGCTGCTTCAGGCCGAGCAATTGCGTCTGATGCCACTAACGGCATGACGAAAATGATCTTCGACAAAGAGTCTGGCCGTGTTATCGGTGGCGCAATGGTTGGTACCAACGCCGGTGAAATGCTAGGTGAAATCGGCTTGGCACTAGAAATGGGTGCTGATGCTGAAGATGTCGCACTGACTATTCATGCTCACCCAACGCTTAATGAGTCTATTGGTCTTGCGTCTGAAATCTTCGAAGGAAGTATTACAGATTTGCCAAACCCAAAAGCTAAGAAAAAGAAATAATTTTACTTAGTTCGATTTAGCAAAAACCCGCTTTTAAAGCGGGTTTTTTTATTTTATTTCCTACGTTATGTCGATAAACTCGTACGCGGAATAACGAAAGTACACATTTATGGCCGACCATGACTGAAGCAGAAAATCACATCGCAAAAGTAAAATCCAAACACGGCGAATATGTTATCGAATTAATCGGCAACATCATTCGCGTAGATGGAAAAGGCATCGTTACTAAGCAGATACTTCAGCAATATCATGACGATGTGCGCAAGGTTACCCGATCGCTTAAGGGTAAGCCTTGGTGTTTTATGGGTTTTGTTGCAGGAACGGGTATTCTAACTCCAGAGGCGGAAAATGCGCTGGTGGCGTCTATCATGCTGCGTAAGCGCTATGGTATGACGGCGTGCGCACTGGTAACGAAAGACGCGGATATCCCAATGTTGGTAAAAAGCCAATTTGAACGGGTATACACCCATGCTCAAATAAATTACGCATTTTGTCTTGATGAGACTGAAGCCTTAGCCTATTTAAAAAAGCAGGGGGGCTTCACGTCTTTGTCTTAAGCCGTTTTCTTTTCTTTTGTTGCGAAACCATTAGGGAACTCATCATTATCCGTTTGCGATAAATGCGCTGGCGTGAAAGAACCGCAGTCCATGTTGCGTTGGTCTAAAAAACGCTTAACGGTTTCTGCGCAGTACGCTTTTCTGCAACACTGAGAAAGTAGCATCTCATGGCGTTGTACACGCTCACGAATAAATTTCACCACCAACCCTCGAAGCCACTGTAATCCGGCATCTTGATCTTGGCGCTTATGCCACATCACCGATAAGGACGAACTGACAATTTCAATTGGCGTTTCAAACACCGCGAGTTCACCTGAAAATATTTCTTTTTCCATTACCAATGAGGGGGCTACGCATATTAAGTTACTTTCCTTGAGCAGTGGCGTCGCGTTGTAAAATTGATTGACTGACATTGCAACACGACGCTTAAGGCCCATATTTGCCAGTACTTGATCGGTGGGCCCGGTGACATCACCCGTTACAGACACCAGCAAGTGATCAGCTGCAATAAAGTCTTCTAACGTAAGTTGCGATTTTGCCAGCGGGTGGTCTGGGCGCATCACGACTACCCAGCTCGGATCTAAGACGTGCTCTGCGCGGATCACCGAGCCTGGCTCTTGGTATTTGGAGAACGTCAATTCCGCCTCGGCGTCTTTTAGTATTTTATCGGTCTCCATGTCGTAATTAGGAATTGCATGAATATTAATACCGGGCGCTTCATTTTCTATGACTTTTCTTAGGGGACCCCAAACCATGGAAACAATGCTATCAGTGGCGGCAATTCTGAAAGTTCGTTTAGCGGTAGCGGGATTAAAATCGGTTGGATTAACTGCCACTTCAAGCTCACCAAGCGGGCCTTGAATTTGACTCCATAAATTTTTTGCAAAGGAAGTAGGCTGTATCCCTCTACCATCTTTCACAAACAGTTCATCGTTCCATGCGGTGCGCATTCTAGATAAGGCATTAGAGACTGCGGGTTGCGTCATTGATAACCTATCTGCCGCCCGAGTTATGGCACCTTCGGTCATAATGGCATCAAAAATCATCAATAAATTTAAATCATGTGGACGCATTTAACTCTCCGCGTTGGTTTTTTACACACCTTCATTTTAGCGATTTAATATATAACATCATGTGATGTGTTGCATATGAAAATATAATTATTTTTATTGTTTAGACTTTAGCATAATGCGCGGCATTGAACCTTTAGTTGAAAATTTTAAGAGAATCTTGCAATGAAAACACTACCCCGTCTATTCGCTATGGTGTGTATTACCGCGCTTATGGTTGCATGTACAGACGAGCAGGATACGAGTCAAACGATGCAGGTAAGCGATGCTGTACCCGTCGATGTAGCGACTGTGGTGTCGCAACGTCTGACCGAGTGGGACAATTTCACTGGGCGGTTAGAGTCGGTGCAAACCGTTGCGTTACGCCCCCGAGTGTCAGGTTATATAGACTTTGTTGCCTTTGAGGAAGGTGAGTATGTTCAACAGGGTCAAACGTTATTCCTAATCGATAACCGCACTTTCAAAGCTGAAGTAGCCCGTTTAACGGCGCAATTAGAAGAAGCGAAGAGCCGCTTAGCGTTGGCTGACCACAACTATGAACGCGCAGCTAAACTACGAAAAACGCAAGCGGTATCAGAAGAGGTACTAGATGCCCGTTTGTCTGAGAAAAATCAAGCGCTAGCAAGCCTAAATCAAACACAAGCGCTACTAGATATAGCCCGCCTTAATCGTGGCTTCGCCCGTGTCGAGGCGCCAATTTCTGGCCGAATTTCTCGTGCCAATATCACGCAAGGCAATTTCGTCACCGCAGGGCAGAGCGAACTGACTCGAATAGTCTCAACTGAGCGTTTATACGCGTATTTTGATATTGATGAACAAACCTACCTGAACTATTTAACAAGCGATAAAAGTACGTCTAGCGCAGTGAGTGACCAACCCGTTGCAATGCGCTTAGCTAACGAAACTGAGCATAGTCATTGGGGCAAAATTGACTTTATCGACAATCAGGTGAATAGCAGTACGGGTACACTGCGTGTTAGAGCAGTGTTTGACAATAAAGATGGTCGTCTTATTCCTGGTTTATTTGCGCACCTTAAATTGGCAGGCGATACGAATAGTGAAGGTATTCTTATCAAAGAAAAAGCAATCGGCACCGATCTAAATAACAAATACGTATTAGTGGTGAATGCTGAAAATCACGTTGAGTATCGTGCCGTTACCCTAGGTGACAAGGTGGGTAACATGCGCATTATTACGTCGGGTTTAACAGCGCGCGATAAAATTGTCGTTGACGGCTTGCAGCGTGTACGCCCTGGTGCGGCGGTAATGCCCAATGATGTAGCGATGGCGGATACCGACGCGCTTACAAACTTAACCGCGTGGCAGTCTCGAGTAGATAGTGAGACACAGCTAACTCGTGATATGTCACAGTATGAAGATGTACTGTCTGGGGGCGCATTTTCTGCCACGGCCACGACGGTGGGTCTAAAGTAACATGAACATATCACAGTTTTTTATTAGCCGCCCTATATTCGCGGGCGTACTGTCTTTGCTTATTTTTATTGGCGGGGCCATTGCAGTATGGCAACTCCCTATCACAGAATATCCAGAAGTAGTGCCACCTACTGTGGTGGTCACCGCTAACTATCCTGGTGCTAACCCTGAAGTCATTGCTGAAACTGTCGCGACACCGTTAGAGCAAGAGATTAACGGGGTTGAAAATATGCTTTATATGTCGTCGCAAGCAACAAGTGACGGGCGTATGACATTAACGATTACGTTTGCCATCGGTACCGACCCGGATGCTGCGACTACGCTTGTGCAAAATCGCGTTAATCGTGCGACGCCCCGGTTGCCTCAAGAGGTACAGCGTCTTGGCGTGGTAACAGAAAAGTCGTCTCCAGATTTAACCATGGTCGTTCATTTAACGTCGCCAGATAAACGCTATGACATGTTGTATTTATCAAACTATGCCGATCAATTCGTAAAAGATGAGTTGGCGCGAATTGATGGCGTGGGCCAAGTGCGCCTATTTGGCGCCGGTGAGTTCAGCATGCGCGTATGGCTAGACCCAAACAAACTTGCTGCACTGCAAATGAACCCTGGTGATGTGGTTGCCGCAATCGCTGAGCAAAATCAACAGGCGGCGGCCGGAAGTCTTGGGGCGCAACCTACTGGAAGTAGTGAATTTCAGTTATTAATAAACGTTCGCGGAAGGCTTAAAGACGAAACCGAATTTGAAAATATAATCGTAAAGTCAGGTAATAATGGTGAAATTACCCGCCTAAAAGATGTCGCCCGTATTGAGTTAGGGGCAAATAACTACGCATTGCGTTCATTACTTAATAATAACCCTGCGGCGGCCATTCCTATTTTTCAAGCGCCAGGTTCAAATGCTATTCAAATTTCTGACGACGTTCGCGCTCGCATGGCTGCCTTGTCCGAAATGTTTCCCGACGGGTTAGAGTACGACATTGTCTACGATCCAACCGTGTTCGTGCGAGGCTCAATTGAAGCGGTAGTTGATACCTTGTTTGAAGCAGTGCTATTGGTGGTATTGGTGGTGGTTCTGTTTCTACAGACATGGCGCGCCTCTATTATTCCGTTGGTTGCTGTCCCTATTTCGCTAGTGGGTACGTTCGCATTCATGCAGCTTATGGGGTTCTCGCTCAATGCACTGTCGTTGTTTGGGTTAGTGTTGGCAATAGGCATTGTGGTAGATGACGCTATTGTTGTTGTTGAAAATGTTGAACGCAATATAGCGGAAGGGAAATCTCCGTTCGATGCAACGGTGCAAGCAATGAAAGAAGTTACCGGCCCAATCATTGCGACGACCTTGGTGTTGGCAGCGGTATTTATTCCAACCGCCTTCATGAGCGGTCTGACAGGTCAGTTTTATAAGCAGTTTGCACTTACTATCACCATATCAACGGTTATATCGGCTATCAATTCACTAACGCTTAGCCCCGCGTTGTCAGCATTACTTTTAAAACCTCACGGCCAAGCAAACGATTGGCTTACACGTGCGATGAACAAAGCCTTTGGTCGTTTTGTCTTTGCACCCTTTAATAGCGTATTTGAACGCGGTGCCCAAAAGTACACGCGAGGCGTTAATGGGCTGATACGCAAAAGTGGTATTGTTTTGGTGCTTTACGCTGGTTTAATAGCCCTTACCTATAACCAGTTTGCTTCTACGCCAACCGGCTATGTTCCTGGTCAAGACAAACAGTACCTAGTTGCATTTGCACAACTACCTAATGCGGCAAGCCTTGATAGAACCGAAGCGATCATCCGTGAAATGTCACGCATTGCCATGGCGCATCCAGGCGTGTCTGATGCAGTAGCATTTCCAGGTTTGAATATTAATGGTTTTACGAACAGTCCTAGTTCGGGCATTCTTTTCACACCATTAAAGCCTTTTGACCAGCGTCAATCACCCGAGCTATCAGCTGGTGCGATAGCGGCAACGCTTAATCAACAGTTTAGTTCGATTAAAGGTGCATATGTGGCAATTTTTCCGCCACCGCCGGTCATGGGGCTTGGCACCATTGGTGGGTTTCGTCTACAAGTTGAAGACAGAGGTAACCTAGGTTTCGCGTCCCTTGAACGGGTAACTCAAGAGGTTATCGCCAAAGCATGGGCGCACCCCGCGCTAACCGGTTCTTTTACCAGTTTTACCGTTGCCGTTCCGCAGCTTGATGTAGACGTAGATCGTGAAAAGGCCGTGAGTCAAGGTGTCAACATCGACAGCCTGTTTACGACAATGCAAGCCTATCTGGGCTCGCTTTATGTGAATGACTTCAACCTGTTTGGGCGTACTTATCAGGTCAACGTTCAAGCTGACGCACAATATCGGCAAGAAATTGGAGATATAACGCAGTTCAAAATTCGAAATACACAAGGCGAAATGATTCCTCTAGGGTCGTTCTTAAATGTAACGCACAGTGCCGGTCCAGACCGCGTCATGCATTATAATGGTTACGTGACCGCAGAAATTAATGGTGCCCCTGCCCCAGGGTACTCTTCTGACCAAGCAAAAGCGGCCATTGAAGACATTTTAGCTGACACCTTACCGCTAGGTATGAGTTACGAATGGACAGAACTGACTTACCAACAAATACTTGCCGGTAATGCATCTGCTTTTGTATTTCCATTGGTGGTACTGCTTGTCTTCTTGGTATTGGCTGCACAATACGAAAGCCTGCGCCTTCCACTTGCGATTATTCTTATTGTGCCAATGACCTTATTAAGTGCACTTATTGGTGTACAAATTTATGGCGGTGACAACAATATATTCACTCAAATTGGATTAATCGTGCTGGTTGGCCTTGCGACTAAGAACGCCATTCTTATTGTGGAGTTCGCAAAAGAGCTACAAGACGGTGGAATGGATGCTCTTTCGGCAATTAAAGAGGCAAGCCGCCTACGACTGCGTCCTATTCTTATGACCTCTATCGCATTTATTATGGGTGTGCTTCCTATGGTTCTCTCAACAGGAGCGGGCGCAGAAATGCGTCAAGCCATGGGGGTGGCGGTATTTTCAGGCATGATTGGCGTGACCGTGTTTGGTCTTATACTGACGCCGATGTTTTATTACCTACTAAAGCGAAACGGATAGCAACGAACGCTGTCTGTAACGTCTACCCAAGCGTTGTCTCTGCTTAACGAGACACTTTGGCCGCTCTTTCTGAGCGGCCTTTTTTTGCCACTTTTCGTCATAAAAGAACGCCACATTGCAACGCCTCTGACGTAGTTGAAAAATACTATTGCTATAGTATGTAAACGATTTAAAACAACACTAACGTGCAACGAAAATGAATACAATTAAGGAAGGCAACATGAAAATAGCAGCGGCAACCGTGCTTGCAATCGGTATGGTATTGGCACTTTTTATATTAGGTAAGCAATTGTCTGGCGCCCTTGATGATATGCAAACATGGGACAGGGTGGTAACCGTAAAAGGCTTGTCTGAAAAGGAGGTGTTGGCAGACCATGTCATATGGCCCATTCAATTTGTAGAGGCGAGTAACGATCTAAAGGCGCTTTACACGAATGTAAAAGCAAATAGTGATAAGGTTACCGCGTTTTTGCTAACGCAGGGGCTTGATGCACAAGAAATAACCACGGGAAACCCAGAAGTTACCGATAAACTCGCCCAGCAATATGGTAGTAATACCAACGCACCGTTTCGCTACAATGCCATCCAAACAATTACCGTTTATTCAAAAAACGTAGAGAAGGTCAGAACCGCCATGCAGCAGCTTGTTTCATTGCTCAATGATGGTGTTGTGCTGTCACAAGCACGTTATGAAGCGCAACCAGAGTATGTGTTCTCTGGCTTGAACGAGTTCAAACCCGTTATGATTGAAGAGGCGACATTGAATGCCAGAGAGGTGGCGTTAAAATTTGCGAAAGATTCAAAAAGCACATTAGGAAAAATAAAACGAGCCAATCAAGGGCGTTTTTCTATTTCGAGCAGAGATGCACACCACCCTCATATAAAAAAGATAAGAGTAGTCTCTACAATTGATTACACATTGATAGATTAATCTGTTGCCTTCGTTAAGCGTAGTTAAGGGGATGCGCTCGATTTTAATAGGGTAGGATAATGTGTGCTATAGTTCGCAAATACATTGATTGACTTGTTTAAACTATTTACTGCTAATGTCTAGTTTTCGACATTGGTAAATTACGATTTAATACGCGCGTTAAACGCGTGCTGGCGCTGGCTAAATGATATGGCAGAAAACAAACCCGATGCGATGCAATTGGAGTTCTTTGAGATTCCGAGCCCGTGTATCGGTGTTTGCCAATCAGGCCCCCGCGGGTTTTGCAAAGGGTGTTATCGAAGTCGTGACGAACGCCTTTATTGGCTTCGTGTAGATGACGCGACACGCAGAAAAATTATGACTGCATGTTATCGTCGCAAAAAAGTGGCACAACGACGTGCGTCAAGCAAAGCTGCTGTAGATACGCCCACAACCAAGACAAATCAAATTGGCTTATTTGATAGCCCTGAAGATATTGATGAACAATAACCCGCTGCCGGTAACAATCGGCTAGTGGAGTAAAAACTGGAAGCTTTGCATGTCAAAAGACAACTATGTGGCCTACGCTGCTAAGTCATTCACACTACCGGATATCTGTGTAAGACTGAGATCGGTATTGGACGATCCTCGCTCGGATGCTTCAGAAATTGGCAAACTCATAAGCTTAGATCCGTCTCTTACAGCTAAAGTGTTGAAACTTGCAAACAGCTCTTTATTTCGTTTCCCCTCCCAAATTACCTCAATTGCGAAAGCAATCAGCGTGGTTGGTGGTGAAGCACTCTACAACCTAGTAGTTGCAGAAACCGCCAATACCGCTTTTAGTCATTTTGATTCAACACTAATTGACATCGATAAACACTGGTATGCGTCGGTTTATACCGGAATGGTGGCTAAGTATCTCGCGAAAACGCTAAACATTCGTGGCAGTGAGCGATTTTTTGTCATGGGTATTTTACAAAACTTGAGTGAGTTGGTCGTGGCTAAGGTCGCGCCTGAACGCTATACCGAGTATCGCAATGCTGGCTATTCTGGCTTGCCCTATGATCAACAGAAAGCGTTTTTTGACTTCACATTTTCACAGTGCAGCGGCACCATACTTGAACGCTGGAACATTCCATTAGCGCTGTATTATCCTATTACGTATGTGTCAGACGTAAAGAAGCAAACTGGAAAATCAGATATATCAATTCTCGCAATGGCAATGCGTATTGCCATTGCGCAAGAAGACGATGAAAATGAAATTGAACTTTTTCCTTCTGAATTAGCCAATACACTGAATATAGATTTTGATACAATCAACAATGCGGTCGAATATGGTAACAGAGAGACGTCAAAAGTGTCGATGCTTATCCGATAGAAGAGGCGATAAGCATCAGCTTGTTTAATTAAGATAACCGCGTTTACTCCCATGGAAGGGCATAATAACAGGCTTTTGTAAGCCACGATAAATGCTACTGCTACCTTCATATTATGATTAAACTTATTTCTTTGCTTGCGCTGATTAGCTGCCTAATAACTCACGATGCATTTGCTACAGGGCGCGACCTTATTCAAACGCTTTACCACGCTGATTACGTCCCTGATGCCGATGATGAAATCCCACGCTTCTCAATGGACGGCGAATTAGGGATTCTTATTAATACCGGCAATACCTCTGCGTCAAGCATAAAAACGGCGGTAAACGCCGATCACGAGACAGAAAATTGGAGTAGCGTGTATCTTGCTGAGTTACTTTATAAAGAAAGTGACACCGGGGCGGGTAAGCGAGATGTGACGGCGCAACGGTTTTATGCAAGCGCTCAATTTGATTATAAATTGAGGTTACCTGGTCGACGACTGTTTATGTATGGCGACTATGAGGATGATAGGTTCAACGGTTACGAGCATCGAGCTTCGTTGGCCGCAGGATGGTCGCAACGTTTATGGCGCAGTGAGGATAGCGAATTTCGCTACAGCATTGGGCCGGGTTACAGTTTTGTTGAAGTTGAAGAAGATATTAATAATGCGGTGAATGATGGCATGATTGTTCGTGCCTCTGCTGAGTATAAATATCGATGGCCATCGGGTGCTAAATTGCGTCAATTCTTAAGTACTGAGGCGGGCGTTGACAATACAAAGTCTCGCTCTGAAACCTCGTTGTCAGCAAACATTTTTGGCAGTTTAGCCATGAAACTTTCGTTTATCCTCAACCATAATTCAGATACGGCAGATAATGTTGACCCGCTTAGCACAGAAACGACAGTCGCGTTGGTCTATCAATTCTTTTAATTTCTATCTGCCATTGTAAATAAAACGAGTTTTGATGTTTTTTTAACCGCATCATATTGACTGATTTAATGATAGCTGTACACTGCGTGCCTTACGTAAACACCGTTCAGCGCTGCCTACTTAGCGTACGTCCTGCGCGGTAATGGATGACACTATTTTTTATCAGGATTGCTTCATGACTAAACATCTCCTCGCGTCGCTTCTCGCGCTTTCATTTTCAACGTCGGTTTTCGCACAAGATGATGTTAAACCGTTTACTATGGAAGGTGAGCTGGGTTTTATCTCGACTACGGGTAATACAGAAACTACATCAATAACCGCAGGCATCAATGCGCATCAAGAATTCGAAATGTGGAGCAACGACTACATTATCGAAGGGCTATATAAGCGCGAAACAGTTGAAGGTGCAGATGGAGAGGATGTTGAGTTTACGTCAGCACAAAAGTTTTTCGCGTCTGCGCAGGGTAATTACAAACTAGATAACCCAGATTACCGTTTGTTCCTTTTCTCATCATATGAAGATGACCGTTTAAGCAACTTTGACTACCAAGCGACTATTGCAGTGGGTTGGAACCAAAAAGTGCTTCAAAACAAACGTCACACACTAGAGTATTCAATTGGTCCGGGTTACACGTTTGTTGAAACACAGGAAGGGGTTGAGCAAAACAGCGCAATCGTTCGTGCATCAGGTGCTTATGCGTGGAAAATTTCTGATACGGCTAAGTTCACACAAACTGTCAGTACGGAAGTGGGTTCAGAGAATACAAAATCTCGTGCTGAAAGTGCGTTAACGGCAACTATCAGTGGTAACCTTTCTATGCGTATTTCATTTAAGATGGACCATAACTCGAATGTAGCGAGTAACATCGACAAGTTAGACACTGAGACCTCAGTAAGCTTGGTGTATAACTTCTTCTAAGTCATACTATAGCTATAAAAAAACGCTGCATTCGCAGCGTTTTTTGTTTTAGTCATTTATCTACAGCAAATTAATGAAGAATACGGGTCTTGATGGTGCCTTCAATTTGTTGTAACTCTGCAAGTGCTTCATAACCTCTGTCTTCTTTTACATCGACGACTACATAGCCGATCTCTGCGTTGGTTTGAAGGTATTGGGCTTCAATGTTAATTCCTTTTTCAGCAAACGCTTTGTTAATTTGTGTGAGGATACCAGGCTTGTTTTTGTGAATATGCAACAAGCGTGAACGGCCAGTATTCTCAGGCAGCGATACATCAGGGAAGTTAACAGCAGATAGCGTAGAGCCATTATCAGAGTATTTTGCTAGTTTGCCTGCTACTTCAATACCGATATTCTCTTGCGCTTCTTGCGTGCTGCCACCCACGTGCGGGGTCAAAATGACGTTATCGAACTTACGAAGTGGCGAGTGAAACTCTTCAGTGTTCGATTTTGGCTCGACAGGGAATACATCGATTGCTGCGCCGTTTAAGTGGCCAGACTCTAATGCTGCTGCGAGTGCGTCAATATCGACTACCGTACCGCGAGAGGCATTAATAAGAATACTGCCAGGCTTCATTTGAGATAACTGTTTTTCACCAATCATATCTTGAGTTTGCGGTGTTTCAGGAACGTGCAGTGATACGACATCTGACGTCCTAAGTAGCTTTTCAAGTGACTTTACTTGCGCTGAATTACCCAGTACAAGCTTATCTTCGATATCGAAAAATTGAACGCGCATGCCTAAGTGTTCGGCTAAAATACTGAGCTGTGTACCAATGTGGCCATAACCAATAATACCCAGTGTTTTTCCACGAGCTTCATAAGAACTAACGGCGGTTTTTTCCCATTCGCCGCGATGTGCTTTGGCATTTTTACTAGGTATCTGACGCAGTAAAAGGATGATTTGCCCTAATACAAGTTCAGCGACTGAGCGAGTATTTGAGAACGGCGCGTTGAATACGGGAATGCCTCGGCGCTGTGTGGCAGCCAAATCAACTTGGTTGGTACCAATACAAAAACAACCCACCGCCACTAACTTGCGCGCCGCTTCAAACACTTCC
>Ga0209652_1003032_pt1 | contig 12621 bp, 10 predicted proteins | sample SaaInl74LU_5_DNA_FD_184641 | JGI IMG/M metagenome (GOLD analysis project Ga0209652, IMG submission 184641) | Marine microbial communities from expanding oxygen minimum zones in the Saanich Inlet - ESP_74LU_5_DNA (SPAdes) (version 2) | ecosystem: Environmental > Aquatic > Marine > Intertidal zone...
TTCACGACTTCGATTCCCAAATCAAAGGCCATCCAATGCATGTGAGTAAAAGTTGGAAACTTGCACAGAGGTCGTGTGAGAAGCCGAGAAATCGCTGGAAACTTCCACATGGTGAATTTGAAGCTCAAATTGAGGCGACCGCAACGGCAAGCGGTGTTGGACACCATAATATTACTCCACGGGACATTCCACATTCCATTTCCCTCATTCACAACCCCAACCAACAGCAACATAACAATGATGAATGCAGCCGCCTTCCCCAACGCACAAAGAATGCACTACGAAGGTGCCGCCTCCTCTTCCACTGGCGGCGGTGGTGCTGGCCACCGCACGATGATCAATGAAGCCATGATCCTCCCCAAAATTTCTGCCGACGACCAGTTGGCACAGCGAGATGACGAGGAAGAATCAACCAATGCGAACGCCACCAACATGGTGCTGTGGAGAGGAAACTTGGTGGCCGAGAAAGAAGCCATGGCACTCCGTCACGTATTTGATGATATGCAGGATCATTTTGGCCACCAACGGGCCGATCCGAGAGTGAGGTTCAATGCGAATCTTGTTCGTCCCAGCCGAGATGGGATGTGGTTTGGCGATTTAGACTTTACCTATAATATCAACGGCGAGCAATGCAATCTAGGCTACATTGGGATGGATGTCTGTGTTGATCTCTGCCCCAAGCTTGTACACAAGCACGGCCAGTTACGGTTGAAAAACTATGGCAAGTCATGGGTGTATGTATATCTTCCTCAACTGACGTTAGATAAATTCAAATCTTACGTCAAGACTGGAACAGGATGGGATGTGTCCAATGAGGGAACCGTCTACGACCCTAACAGGAACCTTGTGGCGATCGAGGCCCAATTGCATCATCAAACTGGACAGCCTAAGCCCAGCTTCTGGGCAGTAAAGGACAAGGATGCCCCTGGAGACATGTCCTTTTCACGCATTGGAACTGTCCAAGAAGTGAATGAACACCCTCACCAGCAGCGTGTCCACAGAGGCGTCGGGATCTTTTCGGTGTCTATGGAGGTGGAGGGGAGTCCAAACTTCAAGCCTACGCCTCGTGCAGGGGATAAGGCCAATCTTTGTTTCACTCTCGTGAGTGTCCGTACATGGGGCGTTACAGATTGTGTTGCACCTATCGTGCATGCCCCAAACAAATGGTATTAGGCTTTGAAGTTGATATCGTAGTTGCACTTTGTGTTTAGTGTCCAACGGGACGTTTTTATTATCGAGAAATACCATGCTGTATCAGTGGACGATCCAATGTGGTCTGTAGAGATTGAAGAGAGGGCTACTTAGCTAATAACTTAATAGGATGTGTAGTCAAAATAGTTATTCAACAGCTGACTAGACACAAATAATGTAAAGCTTCTACACATGTTAAATGAAGTGACGATGGTCAAGCTTGGTGGACAGTGTGTTCCTATTTTATGTTACCGCTACTAACTACTCTATGGTACAACAATTATCGGGAGAGCCTTCAATTACATGGCTCCAGTAGTCATCAATTGTTCAAACGCAACATTGAGTGGCTTGAAGAAGATAGGAATCTGGTCAACAACGGCACTCTTGAGCACAAACTCTTGCGCAGCAAAACCGACAATGGCAAGCATGCCAAGGCGACCGTTGAATACTTCGGCCTCTTGCATAAATCGCTTTTGTTCATCAGTCTTTCCACCCAAGTTTAAGGGATCAAAGCCGTAATCAGTTGGGTTGAGTTTACACGAAAGATTCTCCGCAACACTTTCAGTGATCTCCAAGGCAGCTGCCACCGCAATAGTAGCAATCCAAAACACCGGGAAATGTGCATGACTTAATCCATCATTGAGAATAGAAGGTACACGATCATTGCTTGCAAGTAAAGGAGCCAAGTCGAATGCACCGGCGATGTTGTTGTGCATTAGCTCTGCGATCGGCCACCCAACCGCAGCAAGCATCGCAAGACGTGCATGCTTTAATTCGGCCTTCCTTTGCCATTGCAATGAGTTGGCATCAGAAGCAAAGTTGAATGGGTCAAAGCCACGATCACCCGGCAGGCTGCCATCGAGGAGGGCAGGCCGAGTAAGGAACGGCAAGGCGGCTGATGTTTCCACTTCGCCACCAGAGACTTGGGACTGATCACTGTAGAGACGCAAAGGGTCGAAGATCTCTTTGGTTTCAGAAAGCGTGGAGCTCTCCAATGGCTTGATGAGACCATCCAATCGTTCGGGAGAGTTTGCAGAATAGAGACCAAGAGGGTCAAAGATTAGTTTTTCGGGGGAAGGGATGGTTGCGGCGTCTGCTGCTGAGATGGTGGTTTGCATAGGCACAGGCCCTTTGGACGTGAAGGCCACGGTGACTGGAAGAATGGAGGAGAGGACAATTGCAGTAATCTTCATGGTTGAAATAGATGTTCGTTGTAAGACGATGAAAAGTTTATGAGCACATCATAATGCCTTCATGTTGTGTATGTACAACATGATGCTCACATGCTGCTGATTCAGATGTGTAGGTGACTCATCGGCACCATGGTCGTGCACCGTATCATGAGTTAGTTTGCTCTGGATTTAGCTTGTAAAGCACAAGTAGCATAATTAGCATGGACTCAGCGCACCATCTGGACTGCCTGCTGTGTCAGCTTTTTGTTTTGATGGCCAACCTGCGATCGATGGAGCTCTAAATTAAACCCGAGCGGGACTTAAATTGGATGAGGAGTTTGTCAAAGCCCACCAGACGCCTTCTGAAAATTAGTCATCCATAGTACCATAGATATACAAGACACGTCGAATAAAATTGTTCTGTGACGTAAATAATCTGTAAAAGTTGGGATGGGGTGGTATTGGTGTTTTCTTACAGTCCTCTTACTTTAATGTGTAGTAGTGGTTATATTTATAACTCCTGTCCCTGTTGCTTTTTTGATTCGCTATTGAAGGCGTCCGGCAACAGCAACAATCCCACATACTTACTTACATACTTAGATACATTGACTGTGCAAACGGAGCCAAATTTTTGACGCTTGGTAATACTTAGCACAGCGCAGCACAGGCCAAACTTCGTGTCAGGAAAGAGAGAGAGAGAAGCATGTGTTCGATCAGCCTTGCTGCCCTGGCCGCAGCGAGATGTGGTACTTCAACTTTGGCGTCAACATCAACGGTGAGTGTGTGCAGAATGTACAAGAGGATTACTTATGCTGGAGAACAACCTATTGGCGCTCACTTTTGAATGATGCCGCAGCGAGTTCTGTTCGTATAAATGCTTGAAGAATGTACCAATAGACGAGGAGGACAAGATCGACTGAAACAAACAACTAAAGTATATATTGATGGCTTTAGTTTCCGTATTCTTTCCTCTCCCCACATGGATCTCAGCTCACCACACATCATGCAAAGTTTTCGGTTGCTTTTTTACTTTGGGTAAGTTGTTGTTGCACACGCGAGTTTCCAACACAAAAAAGGCAACCATCAATGAACATCAGGCTATTTTCGATATTTTGAAGTACCTTTCTCTTGAGAAGTAAGTCTATTGTGTCGTAGGGCCCGAACTACGTCCTCGAAGTCAGAATCCGTCACTTTTTGAAGGAACAACCTGGAACAACTTGAAGAAATGAAAATGGCCCTCTCGACTCTCGACATGTGTGAATGAATTCAAACCACCCATTGACATGCAACGGACAAAACTAATAATACTTCTCTGGATATTTAGAGGAGTAATAAACAACGAAGTTCTTGTTTATTCTACTTCTAGGCTCTGACTGTGTGCGCACAAATTTACAGCAACTTCTTTGGCAAATGATGAATGGTAAAAAAATGAGCAGCAGCGACGGTGTCCAGACACCGTCTTCTGATGTGGCTCGCAGAGACGATTCGATGAAGATGGCCTCTCAAATCAATGCCGTCCGAAATAAAGCCGCTCACAAATCTCACCCGGCACAGAGAAATGATGAGGAATCTGTGGCTTCATCGGTGAGCTCCTCCAAGATAGAACAGTGCAGGGGCAAGTCCATGGCAAAAAAACGTCGTCATGTGTTCGATGAGTTAACAAAAGTCAAGTTCAACACAAGCCTTGCTCACCCAGGCCGCAGTGAGATGTGGTTCGGAGATCTGGACTTTGACTTTGACATCAACGAGTGGGTGCAGGATACCTGTAAACGAGGCGAGAGGTAGGAGGGGAGGAATATCTCATGTGTGTCACTTTTAATGGCCCTGGCCCTTTTAATGATGCATCAACTAGAGTTATGTGCAAATAAAGCAGTACACTGCCAAGTACCAAAACAAGTAAGAGGGGGTACAAACGAAAACTCAATCAATCTTTGACCAAGCTCCTGCCACCTAAAACTTTTAACAGTGTGCCGACCCATCCCCGTCCATGTCAACACTTACTTTATGTCCTCGCAATATTATGTGTGACGACTGAATATTAGACAGACTGTAACAGGTAACTAATATATGATGTTATAATAGTATAAGTATATAGCGTTGCTTTACTGGATACTTAACATCATGATTGTCTTTCCCCGGATCCAGCACAAAGTTTAGCACCTTCTCACCACAAGCACAACAAAACTTTGTTGATCCACGCTCAGATTCATCATTCTGCGGTGGTGGAGCAACAGAAGGATTGTAACCGAATAGGCTTCCAATAACGTTTCCGTATTGGGATAGGTCAGGGTAGGTCAGGATAGGTCACTGCCTTCGCTTCCATTTCCCTCATCATTCCAATGGATCAACAAGTCACCCAAATCACAAATCAGCAATCGATCCAATATGGCATCACTCATGTAGTGCACTTGCCAAAAAGTCCGAGTCACCAATTGCTAGTCTACTACCTCATTTCTTTGATTACTTGCATACCGTTTGCTACTATGTCGTCTCACAGTGGCTCGGCAGCGGCGGGGAAAGGCCTGCAATACTTATATCATATCGAAGTTCTTACTTAGGTATACAATCTCAAAGTCTTCTTGACGACTCGTCCATGTTCGGATTGGCTCTTCTCTCTAACCTCTAACAGCATCGATAGTTATAATCATGTGTCCCCGTTATGGCCCTTTTTCTCATTGTTTAGTTGCATCTAAGTATCCACCCCTGCTCACCTCTATGAACTTTTTGTTGCGTCTACGGTCTACGGAGCGGAAGCCTGATGCTGAATATATGGTATGAGACTCTTCACCTCTTCTGCGTAGATGAACGTGTTGTAGTTGTAGATGATGAGAGAGCAATGACTTTGCCCAGTTTAAAGTACAAGATTACAAGATCCGCTACGTATTTAGGATGAAGTGACAGGCTTCATAGAACACATCTGATTCTAAATTCTACTCCTATGTGGCATATCAATACTATGACTGCTACTACATATCTGCATTTGAACACGACAGACTGAGAAAAAGCCATCGATCACATAATATTATGTACCAGCAGGCGAGAGCTGCGCACCCTTACCGCCCCGGACGGCTCCAGACAGCTCTGACAGACTATCAAATTATTTTTCATCCTCTTATTTAATGGATACCATCGTGTAGAAGGCAGTCTGAAGGTTATGATGGTCACCTTATCTCATTATGGGTCGAAATATTGATAGATGTACCGTGGTCACAATATTGGCGTCGAACATCACGTCACGAACTTCATTTTTGCACATCTTTTCAGCACGTAGATAACAGCATAATTAACCCATCTTCACCATTCCAAGTGCACATATCTTTAATAAGGATATTATGAAGGTGTACGCAAGTGATCTAATGCAGCATAAGTAAGTAAGTCCATACATACTTAGCAGCAGAGAGAGCTGTACGAGGAGTTTTTTTGAAAGAATCTCTTTTTGTTGAGAACCCATATCCACGACGAAATGCTACCAATTCCTACGTTGAACCTTCTCTTCTCTGGCAAGCAACGGTCAACGGCATTCAGTTTCGATGCATGTGCCACTCTTTCTTGTGCGAGCAAAAAATGCAACGGACTTTGCGAACCACACGCAAAAGTTTGCGAACCATGACGTCATCATACCAGATCTGAGTTGTGGAGAGTCATTTCATTCACAAAAAAAGGCCAATCCCTAGTTAGACGGTATTCAATCAGGTCACATCACATTTGCAAAAAGGTCGCCTCGCCAACACACACGAGCTCATTTCTGCACATGACAAACACATGTATGTATCGTCGCCAGTGCATGCGACAATGAAGCCTATCCACAATAAAACGGCCGCTCTTGCTCAAACATAGGCTTAATGATTGGAATTGGAATAGAATATCTCCGGTCAGTGTTTCTATTAGGCGCCCGCCCTTGAAAAGTTTTAGGCTGCATCGATCGAATGGGAGGAAAGAATTTGAAGATTGACTTCGTAAATTACAGAATCTGAACAATGACGTCGCTCAAGAAGGCCAAAGGCAAAGCGAGAAGAGCAGCAAAAGCCAAGGCGAAGGAGGATGAAGCAGTGGCCAATCAGCCGCTTGGAGGGCAACCTTCTCAGAGAAACGATGCACCGATGAGTGGCGGCACCACCACTACTACTGCAAGATGCAACCATGGCTTAGTTCCGTCACACTACCATCCGCAAAGTCACGTCGCATCAAATAATCTACAAACCTGTAAATGGTTTCTTCAGGCATTTGTGAATGAATTTGATGGGACAGCTGGGGACTTCCTTGCAGCTTATCATGCCACCAAAGAGAAGTGTGCCGTTGTGTGGAATGATCCTAGTATGATGGAGTTTGTAGTGTCATTTTTGTTAGCATGTGGAACAGGCAAGGTTATGGAAGGGAACAACATCAAGATTGCTAGCAAATATGCGGCTCTCGCTTGCTACTTCGAGCAGTACATTCAAGTGGAATTACTCAATACTCGGCCATTCCCAAATTGGCCCAAGATAAGAGAACTTTACGCAGCGAACAGTCATACAACGGTTAGCTTTCTAAAAAGGCGTATTCCATGTTCCTGCCTTGATGAAAAGTACAAAGAGGTCAAGTCCATACCAAAAATTGGCCTTTGCTGCAGCCCTGAGTGCCCTCTGCCTTGTGGAAAGACAGAGCTTAGCGCAACAATGTGCTGCAGTCGATGCCGGGCGGCAAACTATTGCTCCCGAGAGTGTCAAGTGGCTGCATGGCAAGGTCATAGGGGTGAATGCGGCTTCTATGCGGAACTGAAAGCAAAATTCAAGGAGAACAAAGAAAATTCATAACAATATGAATATCTGTGGAATAAAATGTGAGGAGGAAGAATCCTATTGGAGTGTGTTCTGGTGCATGGCATTTATTTTACAGCCAGTGAGTAGCATTCTTGGCCACCGGCACCTCGAGTTGTACAGTTGGTGTGTGTGTAAGAGGCATTGTGTATGCCTACATAAATTAGAAAGATTTTAATATGGCTAGCGGGTAGCATTGGCCACCGGCCTCGACTATTGACAGTTGTGTGTGTGTGTGAGATATAGATTCACTGTGATGTGTATGTAAAAATTAGAAAGACGTCATTTTGGCCAGCGGGGAGCTACTGTACACTGCCACTATCTACAGAGCATCTTCCCTCGGGATTGTATTGTCCGTTGTGTGTGTGAGATAGATTCACTGTGTATTGTAGGCCAACATACAAGACGTCAAGTTGGCCAGCGGGCGCAGCATCATTGGCCACCGCCTCGTTGTGTATTGTACAGCTGTGTGTAAGTTTGAAATGAATTGCATGCATTTTGTGTTTCTCCAAGTCTACGGTACTCAAATGACGATAACTTATAGGGAACAAGTCGTATCGCTTAGTACTATGAAGTATAGGAATTCCGTGGGGTTCCAACCCTCAGGTTTGAATTTTGAAACGGCACTCGACTTCGACGGCGCGTCGATCAAATCAAAGCTATGTTCGATTGTACTTATGTACTTTCCATAAGTATGCATAGCCTGAATGATGTTATTGTATCCCTAACGAAGTGCCGCAGACCGACCATTGATTAAAATCACATGTTTTCTTCTTCTACAATCATCTTTGCTCTATCAGTGGTGCCGATGATGATGCTGTTGCTTGGTAGAGCAGCAGCCTTCAGCTTCAGCCACCAACATCACCTGCCAAGATTTACTCCGAAAGTAGTTTCATTCCTATCTGCTTCATCTTCATCACTTGATGGCAGCGGCGATTCTCCATTTCCTCCATTATACGGCAAAACTCTAGTCTCAATTCAAGATGTTATAACTGCACAACAATCCTCCACACAACAAACCAACAACACAAACAACGATCCAAACCTAATCTTCATAGACGCATCATGGTATCACCGCCCAGACCCCACCACCAACCAATTCCGCTCCCCCTCATCAGAATACACACACGGACCCCGCCTCCCATCCGCACGATACATTGATATTGACTCAGTAGCAACTACTCACGAACTATTCCCACAAGACAATCCAAACAATTTACCGCACATGTTCCCCCCTCCCTCTCTATTCGGTGTAGCAATGGACGCGTACAATATACGAAATGAGGATCATGTCGTGATTTATGCAAAGAAGGGGGCAGTGTTCACTCCGAGAATGTGGTTTTTGTTTGTGAGTATGGGGCATGATGAGAATCGGGTGCATTTGATGCAGGGGAGTTTGGAGGATTATATTGTGGAGGTTGGTGAGAGTGGTGGTGTGGAGGTGCATTCATTGGCAGATGGTGGTGGTGGTAGTGAAGAGGGAAGGGAGATTTATTATGAGGAGGAGTATATGGAGTACTTTGATAATGGTGTACTCGATGTGAAGAGACTTTATAATGCATATGCAAAGTTGACTCCTCGGTATAAGGTGAGCGTTTCACAAGCAAGCCATATATGTGACAAAGAGGAAGTATTGGATGCTATCAATTCCAATTTGAAAACGATGGAGTCAAACAGCAACGACGACGATGACACGATCATCCTGGACACTAGAGGCTCATCGTATGCAAAAGGTCACATGCCATCTGCAATCCACCTCCCTTACGCTCAACTCGTCGACCCAAACAATTCCTTGATTCTAAAGCCAACATCTGAAATCAGACAAATGCTGGAAGATCGTGGCGTCGACTATCTAAATCCAAAGAAAAAGATCATACTTAGCTGCGGGAGTGGAGTGAGCGTGTGTCATGGCTATCTTGCTTTGAAGCAGTTGGGGAGAGAGATGTCAACGGAGAATACGAGGATATATGATGGGTCTTGGACAGAGTGGAGAGAGTATCCGGACTTGCCCAAGGTTATTTCTTCTTAGGTTTGGTAAACATTCTAATTATGTAAAGAATTGAAGGATATGGTTAGCCTGAAATCATCTCCATCACATTCGTGGAATGGGGTGGATTAGATACAGAAGGACCAGTACATCTGAAGCCAATTCAATCAGCATTAGTGAGGTCCCTTCAAGTTGACTAGCGTAACATTGTCGAATGAAGAACGCAGCAATGCTCTTTAGAAGAGCCCCCTCATCCCCAACCAATCATGCATGGTGGGAGCAGAGTTGGAAGAGCGGCCGTAAGGGCGGTATGCCTGCCCTATCACTCGAGGATTCCTTTTAACGCGAAACAGAGAATGATGAGTGACTCTTTCTAGAGGCCCAATTCAACCACAATACAAAGACACAACAAAACTCACCTTGGTTTCTCCAATGAAAAGCCATATGGATGCTCAATCTCGTTCCCAATCCTCGCTGAAGACTTGTGCTTGCCCTCAAAAATGCGCAACTTCTCAAAGAAGACATAGGCACGACGATACGTTACATTCCCCGCCTGATCTTGCCTCTTCCCAGCCAAAAACGTATTCAACGAGTTACTATTCAATCCACCCAATGCAAACAACATGAAATTCGACTTGGTCATTCCATCACGAGCAAGAAAGGCCTTGATCTTTTTGACCAATTCGGGACAGCTATCGTACACAATCCCATCTGGTACACCCTCAACGGATGTTATGGTCTGTATGAGATTCAAAACCTCGAGTTGGACCTCTGCACGTGTCTTTTTGATCTCGCCGGAGTTGCTCTTGTATCTTTTGGTCACGGCTTGTACATCATAGTCGTCACTGTCGTAGTCATCACGGGTGGATTTGCGCTTGGATCCACTGCCGGTGGCCTTGGCGAGCTCCTTTTCGTAGGCTATTTTTGCCAATAGTTTAGCTGCCTTCCAGTAGGTACCATTGGACGTTGCATTCCATTGATTGACGTAGGTAGATGGATCCCTGAAAGAGAGTAACAGAGCATGGCTTTAGCAACAATATTATGATAAAAAAGTGAATAGTTATGGCGTGACATAACAACAACTCACATGAATTTACGAAAACTGTTAGGATTCACGCCCATTTGCTCAATGATTCTAGTCTGGTTCGAAGTGCCATTTGCCTTGCATTGATCAATGTAACGTTGAAGTTCATTGCGGATTTGGTTCGGGCTCTTTTGCTTTCCACTTTTGGTCAAGGGGACTGTGAAAGAAGGAGTGAGTATTGTGAGTGAGCAGTGAGCAATGAAATTATTAGAGATCAAGATGCCGGCTTACCCCAACCATCTTCATCCCAAGGCGAATAATCCATTGACATTTCCATGGCCATGGAATTAATTTCAGCAGATGATAAGCGGCTACGGTGGTAATTATCTCCTGAGGATTGTCGCTCATAGTAATCACGGCGGTACTCTTCGAAAGAGATGGGCCGACGATCATAATCATCTTCAGAGGAGCGACGAGAATTTGAAGAACGGCCATGATGATGATGATCGTTGCCATTGTTGTAGAATCTCTCGTCAATATGTTGTTGGGCCAAGACGAGGTTATTGAAGAAAAAGTTTCGCCCGGCATCGTCCGAATAATTTGCTGGGTGTCCTCCGGCGTATGAGGCGGAATTGTTGGGATACCAACTCATTGTAATACGCTCTTCCTTCACAATGAGGTGATAAACCAAAAGCCAAGCACAGCACCAGCAAGATGAAAAATGACAAAAAGAAACCAAAAAATGATGGCGCGTGGCAACTGTAGATATCTAGGTACCTCATTTACCATTACGATACTTCTCTAGAGTTGATACGGAATACGGACACGATCTGTTCTGTTACTAATGCTCTTTGCTTCTTGCCCGTAATGAGCGTGAGTGTTGTAATGTAGTTGTGATGCGATGAGATGTGGAGCTTGCGGCTGATACTACAAGAGATCCGTCGGTGAAAGTAGATATGTCCGCTTGCTTGGTGTTGCTTGGTGCAAAATAGACATGTGGACTGCCCTCGAAATCGAAGAGAAAAGATGTTTACATTATCAGACCCAGAACTAACAATTAGGTATTACAAGGGATGCATCAAAACAAGAGGAGTCCGCCGCGCTCTACTGGCGAGAGACCTCTGAGCACAAAGATTGCCCTTCGTCTAATTCAGAGCTGTGACTCTTTTAGGCCTAATGATTCCATCGCCATCACCTCAAACTTTGGTCCAAACGCTTCCCTCAACTTCTTCAACAACCTAATGATGTCCTCACAGTAATCATCAGGGACATCATCATGGCAGACATGACCAGGACTCTTCTCAGCGAGTTCGAAGTTAAGCTCATCACCCTTAGGCACTTTTCCCAACTTCTTCAAAAACTTCTTGATTTGCTCATTTATATCATCGGGAATACGACCCCTATCATTCTGCTGAGCGGGTTCCAAGAAGTCAACCTCATTCATCTTCCTGTCGTCTTCGCACTTTTCTCTCGAATCATTCCAGACGCACTTGCTGGATGCTCTGCACTCCGCTTCCTTGTTCCTGTACCTTCCAACACACTTGCTCTCGTCTTTAGAGGAGGTGGTAGTGGAGCTCTTCTTCGAGGTTGTGGTAGTGGAGCTGCTCTTGGAGGTTTTTCCATCCTCAGAGGTCTTATCCCCACCTGCCTCCTCGAATTCAAAGTCCTCAGAGTCATCATAGTCCACGAACTCCATTTTAGGCCTGATGACTCCATCACCACCAGACCTTTCCCTCAACTTCTTCAACAACTTCTTAATGTCCTCAGGTATGTAATCAGGGAAATCATCATCATGATTCTTCTCAGCGAGCTCGAAGTCGAGCTCATCACCATCAGTCGGGGGGAACTTCGGCCTGTTGCGGAAAATCCTCCTAATTTCCTCAGGTATGTCATCAATATCATCAATATGGATGGGAATAGCATGTTGGAACCCATCCCTCTCAACAAACTCACTGTACATGTTGTCGTCCTTCTCTATATCATTATCATCCCTCTTGGATGCACGGAGAAAGGATGCCTACAGGGTTGAGAGAGAGAAGAAGAAGAAGAAGAGAAAGAAGGATTTGTTAGTTGGAAGTATATTGGAAGCGCTGGGAGATCGTGAAAGTGAATCAACATCTTCCTTCTTGCTGCCGCTGCTGCTTTAGCCGCCGTCTGTGTGGCGGTGGAGATAGAGGAGGCACACCCTTATGCAGCTGCAGCTGCAGATCAGCTACCGACGCCGACATTGACATTGCTTTCAAGAATAACGTTCCCAGCACCAGTAGAGCCAACTGCAGACTCATCATATGTCGAACTTACCTCAGCATTAGAGCTGGAGAGTGAGGTAAGAGTAAGAAGGAGTATAGTTGCAATCTTCATGGTTTGGTAGATTAAGTAGGTAGTAAAATGATGTATTATTTGATCCAGATCAAAATTTATGAGCTTGAGATTGCTTGCAGAGATAACAAG
>Ga0209652_1003034_pt1 | contig 12601 bp, 8 predicted proteins | sample SaaInl74LU_5_DNA_FD_184641 | JGI IMG/M metagenome (GOLD analysis project Ga0209652, IMG submission 184641) | Marine microbial communities from expanding oxygen minimum zones in the Saanich Inlet - ESP_74LU_5_DNA (SPAdes) (version 2) | ecosystem: Environmental > Aquatic > Marine > Intertidal zone ...
GGACTAGCGAGGTACTTGTTATCACTCTTGGGTATGTAGTTACGAGTACCTAACTGCATCGCAGGCAACTCTTGAAGATATCAAAGCTGCCAAAGGATGATAGGAGTCAGATATACCATTCTGTGGAAAGTATATCAATAGATATCCAGCCTGTGTGCCATCATAATCTACACTGCGAAGTTAATTCATCCTCGTTAAAATACCTCAGCAGCAAATCCCAAAATTGCAGCATTCACCGCTTCTGGTGCCTCATCATGCGGACAATGTCCTGCGTCAATGCTAACTCGTTTAATCCATTTTGATCCACTCTCGCCGCCAACGTTTTCTCCGTGGTATTCTGCATGCAGCTTCTGCATCTTGTCGGCAGCAGCGGGCCGAATCCATGGATCTTTCTCCCCCCAAGCCAATAACACTGGACATTCCAATTCCTTGATGATATCATCGACGAATGCCTGAGGCCCACTTCCATTCTTTGTAATCACTCTGTAAAATACCTCTGCTGCATTAGGATCAAGTGCCGGCGCTCTGATAGATTCTACCAACTCAGAATTTACATTAGAAGAATCGGAAGGGTACACACTCTTCAAAATCTGTTCAATACGTGCTGGTTGTTTGGTAATAACGAAAGAACATGCAATCACGAATCGTTGGAATGCCGATGAAATGGATTTGACAATTGGATTTGGATCTGAGGGAGTTTCTTCTTCGCCCTCTTCTGGACGAAATCTTCCAGCCGAATTAAGCAAAATGCAACCACGTACGTGCTCTTTGATACGATCATCACTTGCTGCATACATGGCTGTATATCCACCGAGCGAATTGCCTGCGATAGCGATGGATTTATCTTCTTTTTCTGTGTGAATAACCTGATCGATAAACTCGATGACTTGATCTCGCCAGACACTTGCATCATAATCCATAATTGGTTTATCGCTCCATCCAAAGCCTAACATATCAATTGCGTAGACGTGGTAATCCTTAGCCAGTTCAGGAATGTTGTATCTAAAATGATACGATGATGCTCCAAATCCGTGAACTAGCAAGAGAGTAGGCTTGCTAGTATCGCCCATTGAGAGATAGTTGATAGAATGAGTTGTTTTGGTATTTTCACTGCCACCAATGTGTGTATTCCATTCCCATATGGAGTAGGGTGGCATGTCGAGAGTGGTTGCTGGCGATGAAATGGGATTGGAAGATTCAGCAGCTTCAGTCGTCGTAGAAAAGAGAGCAGATTGAGCTGCACTGTCATGAACTATATTGGCGATGCCTTGGACACGAGGATGATTGGATGCGGTGAAGGCCGATGCAGTGGAAAGCGACAGTGCAGTCGCTACAGTGGCGGCAGCGGCTAAAAGATGTGTTTTCATGATTGTAAGAATTATGACGGGAAACTTTCCTGTAGAGAATGTCGGCTGCTCCTTCTTCAAAATAACTGAGAGTCACTTTATGGACGAATTATGAAATAGAGGGGACCTACTGGGTCTGCGACCTTACGACACGTCAAAGTTACTGCAATGAATTTGTGGTCAAGCATGCTGTGGCAATCAATCCCAATGCTGTTCTGAAAAAAAGCGAGGTGGCATTTTTTGTCGTTTTGTGCGGGAACAAAAGATATGTACGGAAGCTAGTTGGGAGCTCTGGGTAATGGGCATCGAGCCTACGTGCGTGCGGAATCAGTAGCCTGGAACGTCACGAAAGATACTATCACATCTCAAAAAATCTCCACCACAAATGGCTTCAACTCTCGGCTCGAGTGCTTGAGTTCCAAGTTCCCTTCCGGCAAAAACGCACTCTCCCATCCAGCTTGTAAGCAGCGACAGGATAGTTGTTCCTCTCCTCTCAAACTCGTGCTCAGTTGACCAGTGTTTATTGGCTGTAAGGAAGAATAGTTACTACATTCCTCTAGAAAAACGACTACACATCATACAAATATCTCATATTTTTTGTACAGAGAAGAACTACAGAGAAGAACTACTACTCACACAAGATGCGTCTGTACAATAGATCCTTCCTTGCTATCGCGCTATCGGCATGCTGTGTTTCAGCATTTGCCCCTTCTAAACATCAACATGCCACCAAATCAGCTGTCTCGCAATCATCTGCAGCACAGTCTACCTTTCAAAGCCCGTCCTTCCTCACCAACAATCTACGCAACAACTTCCAACTGTCAGTAGCCACTTCTGAAATTTGCGCTTCAAGTGTCACCCGTCCAAATGATATTGCTAATCCGTGGGAAGTCCACAAGTTTGGCGGGGCGTCTCTCGCTGATGCTGGATTGTATCGTACTGTGGGTGAGTTACTCATTACCGAGAGTAGCGGCCGATTGATGCCAGCTGATGATAGTGAGGATGGTGAACAGAAACATTCTGGACCCATCCCCACCATGGCCGTAGTCTCCGCACGTGCAGGAATGACCGACCAACTCGTAGCAGTCGTTGATTCGGCCTTACTGGACATGAACGCTGCCGAATCGGCATTGACCAAGGCCGTGGAAACACAACTTTCTATTCTCAAAGAGCTGGCACCACCTACTATCACGGATGAAATTGAGGAGCGTATGAGGAAGGACGCCAAGGACATTCTTAGCGTTGTGCAGAGTTTGCGCATGATACGGAGTGTTCCTCCTAGTGTTATGGAGGTGGTGACTGGATTTGGTGAGATTTGGTCGGCACAGACGTTGTATGCCTATCTCAAGCACAAGGGTGTGAAGACGGCGTGGTTGGATGCACGTGATGTTCTCATTGTTAGGTCAGAGAAAGCCAACGCTGGATTAGGTGATAAGGGAAGTAGTTCGAGTACTGGAGGTGTCACCCCACTTTATGTGGAATCTGCACTAAAGATGGAAGAATGGTGGAATGGTGTTGGAAAGATAGAGGGTGTGAATAGTGAGGATATTCCTCCTACTGAAGCCCCCATTGTTATTGCAACAGGATTTGTTGCGACGAGTGATAGTGGTGTACCCACCACACTCAAACGATCTGGATCAGACTATTCTGCCACCATCTTTGCCAAGTTGACCGACTCGGCACGTGTTACCATGTGGAAGAATACTGATGGAGTGTACACTGCCGATCCGCGTCGTGTTCCAGAGGCATTCAGCATCGATTCACTCAAATACGATGAGGCTATGGAGCTTGCATACTTTGGTGCGCAAGTGTTGCACCCATCTGCAATGGAACCTTGCATTGATGGGAACATTCCTGTGTATGTGCGCAACATCTTCAATCCTGCTTTCAAAGGCACTGTGATTCAGGGTCGTTGCACTAGTCTGTCCGAGACAAATAAGGCTGGTAAAGTGGTTAACTGGAGGAGCAAACAGGGTGAAATTCCAATCAAGGGTATCACATCGGTAGATGGAGTGTCTCTTTTGACATTAGAAGGTGCATCTGTAATCGGTGGGGCCCAGGTTGCCGAACGATTCATGGGGTCAATGGCCGGTGCCGGAATTGATGTATTAATGGTAACACAGGCAAGTTCAGAGTCGAGTATTACCATTGTTGTACCTGAGAATATGGGTCAGGCAGCCTTGAGAGCTGCACAATCCACGTTTGAATTGGAGTTATCAAGATCGAATGTTAATGGTATCAGTTTGACGGATAAATCCTTGGCCATTGTTGCTATTGTTGGAGAGGGAATGGCTCTTCAATCAGGAGTGTCTGCCACATTCATGTCTTCCTTGGCCAAAGCCAACGTCAACATTCGTGTGATTGCGCAGGGATCGTCCGAACGTCAAGTTGCTGTTGTCGTTGACGGAGATGATGCGTCACGTGCCCTTCGTGCGGCACACATGGCATTTACACTTTCCCAGACCATGGTCAGTGTTACTGTGTTGGGTGTAACAGGAAAGTTGGGGTCGGCTCTTATTCGGCAATTGAATGAACAAAGAGAGAGTCTTTCGAAGAAAATGAATTTGAGCATTTGTGTCAATGCCGTTTCATCGTCGAAGAAAATGATCATGGGAAAGGATGGAAAATGTTTGGTAACTACAATTGATGTCAATGAGATGTTGGAAAGTGATGAAGCTACTGGTCTGGACATGCATGCATTGACGATGGCATTGAAAGCAGACGTGAACCCGCATCGTGTTGTGATTGACTGCACAAACGATGACTCTGTTGCCGACTATTATGCCCAGTGGCTGAATTCTGGTGCCAACGTGATTAGTCCTGGAAGGAGAGCAGGTGCCGGACCAATGGATCGATACAAAGAGATCCGTGAGGCAGTAAGTTCCAACTCGGTAGAGTGGCAATATGAGAGTAGTGTTGGGTCTTCTTTGCCCGTTCTTTCCACACTTCGTGACTTGTTACAAACAGGAGATGATGTTCAATTGCTGAGAGGTTGCTTGAGTGGAACAATGGCTTACGTGTTCCGTACAATGGACGAGAACACCACCTTTTCAGAGGCGGTACGTCAAGCAGTGGAGAAAGACTTTGCTGAGAACAATATTCGTGAGGATTTGAGTGGAGTTGATGCTGCTCGTAAGGTGGTTGTCCTTGCTCGTGAGCTTGGAATGGATGTGTCCGTGGAAGATGTTGTGGTTGAATCTTTACTTACAGATGAAATTCGCAATAAAGAATACACCGGTACGAGGGAGGAGATCAATGCTGCCATTCTGGAGGACCTAAAGTCTCTTGATGAGCCAATGTTGAAGCGTTGGAAGGAGGAATCGGACAACGGTCGCCTTCTCCGTTACAAGTTTTACGTTGATGTTGCGACTGGCATATGCCAATGCAAGCTTGAAGGTGTCGACAATAAAGATACCCTATACAGACTTCGTGACAATGAAAACTTGATTGCGTTCGAGACGTCACGTTACACCACTTCGCCTTTGATTGTCAAGGGTGCTGCAGCTGGTCCAGAATTGGCTGCTGCTGGTATGTTTGCCGATTTGTTGAGAATCGGCAGAGGATTTTCAGCCTCAACTTAATTACATTTCATTGGCGCTCGATCTTAGACTATAGATGATGACTACACAGTTATTGAAAATCCATAGGTAGGAAAAGCAACTAATGACAACTTAATAATGTAATACAGCATCGATATGCATCTGTCTTTAACTCAAAAATCATCTACACCACCCTTCCGGGAGGAGAGGCAACAGCTCTGCAATCACATCCGGCCTAAATTGTTCTAATGGCAACAAATCATCAGGGTCCCTTGTGACATCATAAAGCATAATGTGCCAGGGTCCTTCTGGAGGGAACGGAGTTGCTGACTTTGGTGCACCCTTCATTCCTTTCGGACTCTTGGCACAGATTAGTTTGTAGGAAGTTAATGTTGGATCTTCTGGTGATGTTGGCATCTCCTTGATGACAGTTCTCCACTCCAAATATCCAGAAGAGACATGTGGACGACGAGGTAATGACATGTCTTGTGCTAGGATGGAGCGAAGACTTGATGTGGTCATTCCAGGAGCCATGTTACTGACGCCTGCGTAATCAAGCCAAGTGCCTCCTAAATCCAACGTAGACACGGGACCTTCATGCACACGCCCGTGCCTAACTCCAGGGCCCATAATGAAAAGCGGTGTCGATACAGCCGCATGCCATGGCATGCCCTTGCCACTAGCTCCATTGTCTCCTAGGTTTTCACCGTGGTCACCCGCCACAATTACAATGGTATTGTCTAGCTCGCCCATTTCTTCCACATGCTTAACGATTGAAAACATGAGCGCATCTAGATTCTCAAGCTCGGCAGCGTAATTGCATCTTCCATCGATCTGAGGTGGCAGTATTTGCCCTTGATTATTGAGTTTGAACTTTTGTGTTTGTTGGGGACAACGCATAAAACCAGGATTGTTTATGGGATCAGGCCACTGACGTTCCATAACACTTGCAGCCATTCTTGAAGTAGAGACTATTGGAGGGTGAGGCCCTGGAAAATTGACCTGCATGAACCATGGCTTTCCGGCTGGTTTCCGATGGAGCAATTCAATGGCCTTGTCTCTGACAAAGTCGTCTGGGTAAATTTCATTCTGGAACGATGTCGCATCACAACCATCAGGTGCACCTTTTCCAATGAAGCATCCTTTATAAGCTTGCCTTGCATTAATGTCAGTCCCATCATCCTTTTTGACAGTAATACCATTTAAATATGTTCGGTATGCCTCATTCTTAAACAACTCATCTGCATCCTTTGCAACACGAACCTTCCCATCTGACCGTATTGCATCTGAAAAACCAAGATCCATCACTGGCATATTATTTGGATTGTTTGCATACTTTGGAAAGTTGTAATCCCATTCGTAGAAGTCGTCCTTGCCACAAGACATGGTGTGATAGTCGGCATCGTCCCTTAGTAGTTTGTAAACTGTGGTCCATTGCGTATGATCAACAGACCATCGCTTGTTATCCATAACTCCTGTCTCATCATACTCTTTACCAAATGCCAAGCAGGCTCGACTTGGTCCACAGAATGGACTGGGGACATATGCTTGTGTGAAGTGTGTGCCGCGCCGACTCATTTCATCGAGAAAGGGCATGTTCAAAGGCAAAGGACCAGTACGCGTGTCTTTATGCTGGCCGTCCCAATCTGGCCGCCATTGATCTAGTAGAAGAAACAAAATATTTGGACGAGCACTATTTGCATTGTGTTGAATGGCATCAGATTGTTGCTTCACAAATTCAGATCGAGGATCATGGAATTGATTGAGATTCAGCTGTCGACGTTGGCCTCGCTCGTTGTCTTTTCTTCGAAGAGAGGAGGATTGTTCTTCTTGACTTGATGCAAGTGTTGGCAGCAGCGTGCCGATGACAGCGACTGCGGCCAAGGAGGAGAGCTTCATCGTGAATGGTGGTGTACAAAAATGAGCCAACAGAGCAGCAGGGAGCAGGGGCACTCGAAAAGACAAAGCAAGAGGGAGTCACAGCTCAGTCATAGGGGCCGGGGGCACCCCCCAAGAGAGAAAAGTTTGAAAAGGTCTCATATTGGATATGATTGGTTATTAAACTGAAATAATCGGACATTTTATGCTCATTTATGATGAATAGAAACGTTAGGGGGTTCTGTTAGGGCGTCGCCCCCTGAAGGAGGGATAGAGCCCCCTGATGCCTGCACATCCGAGACTCAAAGACATCGCTCGAAGTCACTTCATTTCCTCCGCTACACCCGCCTCTCACTCCGCGAAGACACACCACCACAACAAGCTCATTCATTGAATTCATCATGCCTTCATCTCATCTGAGCCGACGCGTTAAATCTGTGCTTGCTCTCACAACCGCCGTTGCGGCGGCGTCACTTCTGTTTGCATCCTTGAACAAAGACTATCGACCCTTTTTGCGCACACCTGATGCCAACGATGAACAAGAACATCGTCAACTTCTCCAATTGAATAGCTTCAATGACCCAAAATCCATTCAAACTCGCACACCCAGCCCTACCGACATTCTTGATCAAGCTCGCAGTGGATTCATGCACAACACGCAATGGTGCAGACCTCCCGAAGAAGATGCGTTTCCCGCCCCACCAATTGATTACAATCAGTGCGAGAATCCTCAGCTGATTCACATGGATATCAATGGTGGTATGACTTCATATCTGAATAAGATATTGAAAGTCGCGATGTGGGCAGCCCGAGACAATTCGTGCTTTTACATCAATGAGGGATTGGGTGTCTTAAATGAGGCAGATGGTGGAAAACACTTCTCTCACTCCAAGTTGGGATATCGTCTTGTGGACGGACAAGATACCTACATGATTCCATTCTTAACTCGGTATTTTGGCCAAATGGGCTTGGAGAAAAGTCGATTCGAGGAGATGCTTGCATCGGGCACTTATGATGTGATTACTCCCTCACCCTCTGACATAAATCATCATGATTTCGGGGGGAAAGCATCTTTGACCACTAATGATCCCAAGAAGCGATTTGAAATCATGTCTATTCCTCAGTTGGGCTACAATAACGTGGAGCGTATATCTCTTAAGAAGCATTTCTTGCGTAGAATGTTCCGTATTAATGCCGACGTCAGAGATCGCGCTTGTCATCGACTCGCCTCTCAGGGTCTTGATGATGAGTACATGGCATTGTCCGTCCGACGTGGTGACAAGGTGACTGAAACTTCAATTCTTGATACAGTGGACCCGTACATCAGACTTGCCGAGGAAGGTATCAACTCTCATTTTGATGGGAAAGTGCCCACAATGTTCGTTGCGACAGATGATTGTAGCGTAATGCAAGAGTTCCGTGACGCACGTCCAGAATGGACCTTTGTGAGTGAATGTGACAATGCTTCGGAGGCAAATGGTTTTGTGTACAAAGAAATGAAGCTCTGGAGTGAAGAGCAGACAGATGCTCACTTCAACAAGTTCATAGCTGAAATGATAGGTATGGCATCGGCGAAATATTGGATCGGCGTAGCGACTACGAACGTAAGTTATTGGGTTTACTTTATGAGATCTTTGGAGGCAACAGATGATTCATTTATTTGGGCAGACCCACCAAGGGTTCCTGGATTGCCGTGGTAAGAGAGAGTTTGAGTTTAGAAAAATTTATATCGCAGCTAATAAAAGTGTCAATAGAACTGTTGAATTATTAGTCTCGGAGTACAATACGATACTATCATTCCTGTTTGCAGATCTTTTGCTTCGTCTACTTGTGTTCACAAGACCTAAGTGTGTCACATCCAGGGATCTTCGTTCGCATTTTCGTGGACTACAGTGACATATGATCGAATCGAATCGAATCGGCAGGGAAAGTATTTTCCACAAGAACTCCTAGCAGACGATTCAAATATATTTGAATTATTATGACGGCTATGCATGTCTTGTTCCCTTTCTCTCACTTCTTCCTCTGTCACATCATCCTCAAGTATCATGCCAAAGCGTAAGCAACAACCGCAATCAATCGAGAAGTGGCTTCTTCAGTGCCAAGAAGGCAAGTCGCATTTATACACTTCGAAACAGGAAGCATTGCAAGGGGTAGAAACTCACCTCATGGATTCAGATGTAATAACGTTCACTTTGAAGCGCGTGCATGTGGACAATGATGTTCAATTATATGAGCAAGATGCATCAATGAAAGCCTACCATGCATCATCTCCGCAACACTTACATTTGGAAAATAGTATTGACCTTGACCTAATTGATTTCGAAGACGACCTTGAAGACATTCTGTTAGATGATACGATGATGAATGAGATGCACGAAAAGATAGATTGGCACGAAGCATGTTGTACTTTTTTGAAGAATATAATTACCCCTAAGAAAGAGCAATTGCAGAAACATCATGATTGGAAGGACGCTCGTTCGGGAGGCTCTCCCATCACAAACTTGTTCTTGCGAAGAGAGGAATCATGAACAAGTTTTATATATGTTGTGAAGCATATGAAGACTAATGTTGCATATGAAAATAGTTCTAACACGTTAGGTGCAATCTACCGTGATCTTTTGTTGAGAGTCCTAAACTCTTCTCTTCTTACTCCTCTTTGATTTGAAGCAAACCCCTCAAGTTTCCTAGCAACGCTTTTCTTTTCTCTTCCCCCGTCAGTTTTTGCGTCACTGCCTTGGCCTGTATACTCTTTCTTTCCTGCATTTGGATGATAGATTCTTCGATGCTATCTTTCATGACGAATCGAAGTACCGTGACTTTTCGAGTCTGTGATAGGCGATGAATTCTGTCCATTGCCTGACTCTCGACAGCTTCATTCCACCAACAATCCATCATGTAGCACCAATTAGCTCGCGTGAGGTTGATGCCTGTACCAGCTGCCAAGAGAGAGCAAAGAATGAAACGAGGGCCTCCATCCGAATTGAAGCTCGTGATGTTGGACATACGCTTGGCCGCAGAAACAGAACCATCAATACGCACAAACGAATGACCAGCTTTCCACAAGGCTACGCCAATGATGTCGAGATGACTAGTAAACTGGGAAAAGATAACTCCCTTCTCGTCTCCTTGCATGCTCTCAAACGCATCTAGTAATGCTTGTACCTTAGCCGGGGTCCCAAATTCGGTTGAACAGCTATCCTCCTTTACAGCGACCGACGTTTCGGCTGCGGCTTTCTTTGCTTGACTAGCGTCGATAATGTCACTCTCTTCGAATGTTGCGCGACAGTAGGGACATCGCTTATTGCTCTTGGCTAACACTTGCACAATGCATAGCTTGCAAAAAACGTGGTTGCAGCTCTTTAGGATAGTGCCGTCATTGACGTCCATCTCCATCAAGCAAATGCCGCACTCGGGAAGGTTATCAGCCTCATCTGTGGCAAAAGCACTCTTCAGCTTTTCAAGCAGTGCGAGACCTTCCTCAGCGGTAAGCTTCTTCGTTGCTGTCTTGCTTTTCATCTCATTCCATACTTTCAGAGCAATGGCCCTCCTATCCTCTGCTATCATTGTAGCACTGCAACATGCCTGTCGAAGACGAAGAAGCTTTTCAAATATGACACTAAAGACGATGTTTTAGATAAGATTGATAGAATAAAGAAAGGAAGGGAAGAGGATCAAGCTTACCTGTAGTTTTTCAACGCCTTGCTTTCTTCACCGAGGATTGCTTCCATAGCGCATTTCACCGTACCAAACAATGCATCATAAACCAGCTTGTGGGAATCGTTGGGGTCCCATTCAACGCTGCAAAGCTGTACATCCTTCTCGACGAGAGAGATATTCACGTTTTGTTTCGAGCGGCGGAGGCTCAGGAAGCCCATCGTTGTCCTCAGCCTTGTGAGTCCAATCTCGTCACCGTTTTTTATGGGCTGAGTTATAGCTCTCGTGAAAATGGATTTATCGTTCAGAGGCTGAACACCTAGGAAAGAGAGGAGACTGTAAATGTCATCACTTGTATTCACAAAGGGAGTGCCAGTTAGCGCCAGCTTTCGGTCCGCCTTGATTTGCGACACTCCCTTGAACGCCCTTGTCTTACTGTTGCGGATCGTGTGAGCTTCATCCAATACTATGCGATGGAAGTCAATGTCAAAAATAGACATAGCTGCAGTCCGTGCTCTCTTTGCCTTCTTTTTCTTGTTGCCATTTGCGCTTGCATCGAGGCTTGCTGCAAATGCATCGTGGTCTGATGCAAGAGTGTTGTACGAAACGAGCAATATATCGATATTTCCTTCTTGGACGTCTGACAATATCTCGTGGCGATTCGCACCGTGATACAACTGCACATTGAGCACACCAGGGGCGACGAACGAATTTACCTGATCGGTCCAGTTGCCTAAAACAGACACTGGGCAAACTATCAACGTGCAACGTTTTGAACTTTTCACGGCTGGCATTTTGGTGTCTAATTCTCCTGTAATGGATGGCAAATCGTACTTAACACCTGCTGCTGGTGCAAGAAGAATGAGCCCGATCGTTTGGATGCTTTTGCCTAATCCCATCTCATCACACAAAATGCTGCCATGCACTGGTTGTGGGGGCACATCCTGGGAAGAGTTGGTGATTTCACATAGATGCATTGTTTTCCCCTTTTCCCTGACCTCTTTGTAGAATGGAGCCGGTGATGCATTGGTCTCTTTCTTGACCAGCCATTTGATTCCCTTCACTTGGTATGGCATCAGTGTGATACCCACCAAGCATGATGGCATTGCAATATCCGGCAAGTCCTTGTACAACTCTTCCAATTGCTTATCAAACATTTTGTCCAGAGCGGCTTGTTGAGAATTCCAATCCATCTTCTTTCGTACTACTTCAACTGTAGCAGATTTCTTGGCAGATTTGGGTGTTGGCGAAAACTCAGAGGAGACTCTGAACTGATAGTCTCCCCTTCTCCGAAGTTCGGCCTTTAGATTCTCTGCTGCGGCTGCGGCAGCACCAGCTGCTCCAGAGATAGCATTGTTAGAATAAAAGTCAAGGATGAGAGGAAGAGTGTACGCATTTCCTGCACGAGGAATTGTGCCTTCCAAACGAGCATTTCCATTGTCCATAATACTAGCTAAGGACTTGGCCATAGTACCCTTTACATGACCGACTTTCTCTCCACCTAAGTTGTCAACGCGGATCGCATTTCTGAAGTAAAGAGAGATTGAGTGAGTTACACTAACAATACAAAGGGTGTGTGGAACGGTTGATAAAAGCTGATCATACCTATCGTAGGGGTTACGTGGCTCACGCACAAGAGTGACAAATTCTCCAGGGTGGGCAACTCCGTTGTAATATCGGATGCCAACGATTTGATATTCTCCAGAGCCCAGAAGAGTCTGTGTTGTGCAGAGAAAAAGACAGCAATGAGTGAGATACCAAAGCATGCCTCTTTGTCCGACACGTTATCGCAGTATAGAACTTACATCAGGGACTTCTTGCTCCTCTTCAGAATCAGATGACATCGCAATACTTTATTTGTTTATCGGTTGGGGTGATTGATTGTGCATTTTTTGATGAAGGTAGGTAAGATCACTACCCATAAGTACTTAGATAGAAGGAAGATGTACTCTTAAGTGGGGCTCCATGTTCACACCGTTTGGTGGTCATCTCAGGGCTAATCTCTTACAATACTTCACATGATAAATAGGAAGGGGCGGGCACTGACATATTATTAATCATATATACAATTATTATCTTTCGTAGCATGAGCATTATTTGAGATTCAACGTGCAATACTCTTTGTGTGCGGTAAACTCCAATGCAACTTCGCTCACTTTCGATGGTGCCATTGACAGCTTA
>Ga0209652_1003037_pt1 | contig 12600 bp, 13 predicted proteins | sample SaaInl74LU_5_DNA_FD_184641 | JGI IMG/M metagenome (GOLD analysis project Ga0209652, IMG submission 184641) | Marine microbial communities from expanding oxygen minimum zones in the Saanich Inlet - ESP_74LU_5_DNA (SPAdes) (version 2) | ecosystem: Environmental > Aquatic > Marine > Intertidal zone...
AGAACCGCATCTTTAGAATTTAACGATACTTTTGTGTAGTTGCGTCGTGTCCGTCCGGTAATCCCCACATTTAATTCATAAATTAGCTACGGCATGGTGTTCTTTTTTGCTAAGGAGAATACCCATGCAGCAATATCAACGAAGAGAAGTGCAAGACTGGCTCAATTTATTTGAGCAACAAAAACAAAGCGGTCTCACTGCGGTGGAGTTTTGTCGTCAGCAGCAGATTAACGTTCAAACCTATTACACTAGACGGCGTGATATTCGGCTTCAACGAACAAGCAGCAAGTTCGTTCAAGTGAAGCGTGAAGTCACGAAGGTTGAGTCATACACTGAGGAAATGGGTGGCGACCTCCTCCTGAAATCGGGAAACGCTCAACTTAGCGTGCCAACAAATATTAACCCTCACTGGGTTGCTGCTGTGATGAAGGCATTGGGCGAATGAAGATGTTCGTTGAGCCTGCCGACATTTATCTATACATGGATATCGTCGACTTCCGCAAATCGATAAATGGTCTAATTGTGGTTGTTGAGCAGGATATGAATCTCGATCCGTTCCGCGATGCACTGTTTGTCTTCTGCAATAAAAAGCGCGATAAGCTCAAAATACTTTACTGGGATAAAACGGGCTTTGCACTCTGGTATAAACGCCTCGAGAAGCATCGGTTTAAGTGGCCTGTCGATGCGGACTTGCAGCAGATGCATGTGAGTGAACAGCAACTACAGTGGCTGTTGTCGGGCTACGATGTCATAGGCCATCAGCCCCTTCACTACAATGCATCCGGCTTATAACCTGTGATCATAAGTAGCGATTAACGATCACGAAATAGTCTTAATAATGTCGGGTAATCAGTGCCTTATTGCATGATAATAACGTCATGAATATTGATATCGAAAACTTACCCGACGACCCAGCAACATTGAAAAAGATGTTGTCGCAGGTTATGTCGCGCTATCAATATCTTGAAGAGCAGTTTCGTATTGCCCAGCACAAGCAGTTCGGTAAAAGCACCGAAGGCCATCCTGGGCAAGGAGAGTTGTTCAATGAGGCGGAAGAACTGGTCGTTGAGGCTGAAACAGCCGAAGAGACGATTAGCTACCCCCGTAAAAAGCCCGCACGTAAACCATTGCCTCAAGACCTGCCTCGCGAAGTTATTGTTCACGATATCAGCGACGAAGACAAAGTCTGTGGCTGTTGTACGAATGAGTTACATCGTATCGGTGAAGATAAGTCAGAGAAGCTTCAGTTTATCCCTGCTCAGGTCAAAGTGATTGAGCATGTTCGTCCCAAATATGCGTGCCGTACCTGTGAAAAGGACGGTATCAGCAACACGGTTAAACAAGCGCCCGTACCTCACAGCGTTATCCCCAAAGGCTATGCCACACCAAGCTTGTTAGCCCAAATCATCACCAGCAAATACCAATATGGTTTACCCCTTTATCGACAAGAATCTATGTTCAAACAGCATGGTGTCGAATTAAGCCGTAAAACCATGGCAGATTGGATAATCCGTTGCGCTGAGTTGTTTAAACCCCTTTATGAGCAGCTTCATCAACATCTGTTAAAGCAGCCCGTTATCGCGGCGGATGAAACCACGTTGAAGGTGGTTGAATCTGAAAAAGCGAATAGCTATATGTGGTTGTACGCCAGTGGCGCTGATTCACCTACCGGTAATATACCTGGTACAGCGACACCTAATATCGTGCTGTACGACTATCACAATAGTCGCGCTGGGCGATGCGCGGTAGACTTCCTGAAAGGCTATAATGGCTACTTACAAGTGGATGGCTATCAAGGCTACGAGCAAACGCAAGCCACACTCATTGGCTGTTGGGCACATGCACGTCGAAAGTTCATGGAAGCCAAAAAAGGCGCAGGTAAAAAAGGCAGTGGCAAAGCAGATTGGGCGCTCAATCACATCCAAAAGCTCTACCGCATAGAAACGCAGCTAAAAGATAAAACGGTGGAAGCGAGATACATCGCCAGACAAGAAAAGAGCCTGCCGTTACTCAATCAGCTCCATACATGGCTAGAGAAATCAGTACAACAAGTGCTACCGAAAACCAAATTAGGTGAAGCGATACAATACTGCTTGAACCAATGGGAAAAGCTTGCACGCTACACACTCGATGGATTACTGAATATCGATAATAATCGCGCTGAGCGCGCGATTAAACCGTTCGTGATAGGCAGAAAAAACTGGCTGTTTAGCCAGACCGCCACGGGCGCAAACGCCAGTGCGGTTCTCTACAGTATTATCGAAACCGCTAAAGCCAACAACCTCAGGGTGTTCGAGTATGTGATGACCTGCCTTGATGAACTCAGTCTGCCCGACGCCGATATCGAGCAACTACTACCATGGCAGTTTACTAAGCGTTAGGTGGGATTGCCGGACGTTTACCATTTAGTTATATCAGCTTCATTCACTAAGCGCGGACCTGATTTATGGGACGTGAGAAGCTATTTTCCTTCAAGGTTGATATTGAATGTAGTCGGTCAACCATTGAATTAATGGTCGTGTCACATGATCTGCAATATAAACGGCTACACGTATGCGCTCGAGGAGGTGGGAGAAAGTTCAATGGACATCTAGAAAGCCTGAACTGAACAACAGGGCTCGCATCGAGCCCTAACTAATCAGAAGTTAATGTTTTTCGTAGTGGATGGCATCGAGCATTGCTACGCGTCCATCCCATGCCCGCTGCTCTTCGTCGCTGCCTTTAGGACGAGGGCTGTTCCACCACTCACAGTTTTGAATGAAGTTAGTGATAAACAACCAGTAGTCTTCATTCGAATTTATCTTCTCAATGCCGAATGTTTCTTTCAAAGACGTCAGATTCGCCGAGTCTACACAGATAAATAAGTCTGGCCTTTTCATTGCTAGGAGACGACTTGATGTGGCTAACGGGTTCTTATATCAGTGCACTAAATTGCTCATAAGCTAACATCGCATCAGCGGCATACATTAATGATGGCCCGCCGCCCATATATACTGCCATTCCCAGCGTTTCTTCAATCTCTTCTTTAGTGGCACCAAGTTCAACCAATGCTTTCACATGAAAGCCAATGCAACCGTCACAACGCGTCGATACGCCAATCGCTAGCGCAATGAGTTCCTTGGTTTTTTTATCAAGCACGCCGTCTTTTGTCGCGGCCTTTGCCATGGCTGAAAAGCCTTGCATGGTATCGCCAATATCTGCACGCAATGCTTTCAAATTTGAAGAAATACGATCTGTAATTTCTGGGTATGACTTGCTCATTGACTTTTCCTTTCTTGATGTAACATTGATGGTAATAACTTGCGTAACAGATATGAATTCGCTTAACGATATATGCCTAAAAACAGTTAGGTTGTTATTCAACAACCCCTTGCTGCATAACAGACACAACGGTAAAGCGTATTGGGTAACGCGCGTTCACGCCTTTTAATGCTGTTATGATGCTCTGTGTATCGTCGCTATCATGAACGATATCTACCCGTAAAAGTGTTCGACCACCTGCAACTTGTTCGGCCACATCTAACTTTGCATGATTACGGCTATAGCCAAAACAGGCAGAAAGTGAGAAGCCGCTGATGTATTCTAGTGGCAACAAACAATCGATAACGTCGTCTTTCTGGTTGTTCTCGATATAAAGCGATAATTGTACGAGGTTATGCATTTTTTCGACGCTCCCAGTAATAATAGCCAACAGGCAACAGGTATAACGTAATAAGCGTAGATGATACCAAACCACCAATAACCACAATGGCAAGCGGCTTTTGAATTTCCGCGCCAGGCCCTGTTGCAAAAGCAAGAGGGAGCAAGCCAAACATTGCCGTCATAGCGGTCATAAGAATGGGGCGCAACCGTGCAACAGCACCATTTTGCACACGTGCGAGTAAAGATAACGATTGACGCTTAAGCGCTTCATAATGCGAAATCATTACAACGCCGTTTAATATGGCCACGCCTAACAGGGCAATAAAACCGACTGAAGCGGGTACAGATAGGTATTCGCCTGTCACATAGAGGGCATAAATCCCCCCCATCATGGCAAAAGGTACATTGGCAAGAATGAGCAAAGCGAGCGACCAAGACCCAAAGATAGTGAATAGAATTAATACAATAATAACAATGACGATAGGTATAACCATAAGCAAGTTATTGCTTGCTCTTATCTGGTTTTCAAACTCGCCACCATACTCAAGGTAGTAGCCTGTTGGCATCGCGACATCATGCGCAACCGCAGCTTTAACGGCCTCTACGAAACCAACGAGATCACGCCCTTCTACGTTAGCAGTAACAACAGCAAAGCGTAATGCCTTTTCACGCTCGATAACTGCGGGGCCCTGTGTGCGCTCAACGTCTGCAATACTAGAGAGAGTAAGCTGTGAACTATCGGGCATTAAAATAAGAAGGTCCTCAAGCTGCACTGGCGACGTGAATGGTGCTTCTCCCTGCTGTAAGGTACCAAAGTAAATAGGGGTGCGAACACGGCCCTGTATTACTTCTCCAACCTGAACCCCTGATACTTGCATTTTTAGATAACGAGACAGTGACGCGGTTGTCATTCCATAATCAAGAGCAATTCCCGGCTTTGGCACAATACTTAAAAAGTCACCGCCTTCAATAAGCGTAGCATTAACATCAATGGCCCCTTCTTGCTGGCGTGTCACTGTAGCCACCTTGTTCGCTAACGACGCGAGTAATTCTACGTCGTTGCCAAAAACCTTTATAGCAAGCATGCCCGTTGTGCCAGTAAGCATTTCCGATACCCGCATTTGAATAGGTTGCGTAAAACCAATATTGATGCCGGGATAAGCACGTAACGCATCACGTATCGCGGCTTCTAATTCTTGTTTTGTCTCGAATCGCCACTGCTCTGTTGGAGCAAGTTGCATAAATATATCGCTTTCATTGAGACCCATTGGATCAAGGCCCAGCTCATCTGAGCCAGTCCTGGCGACAATCTGATTAATCTCAGGAAAGTTTGCCAATAACATTTTTTCTATTTGTTTATCTAACGCTAATGAGGAGGACAGCGAGATAGTCGGTGATTTTTCAAGTTGAACAATAATGTCGCCTTCATCCATTACTGGCATAAAGGTTTTACCTACGTCACTAAACAGAAGAGCGCTTATCAACAACAACGTAAACACACTTCCAGCAACCAAACGAGCATGCCCTAGTACATAGTTTAACGAGCGATGATAGTACGTTTGAAGGGGTTTTAAATAGCGCGGTGAATGCCCATCTTTTGAAGAAAGCAGAAAAGAAGCCGCTACCGGTATTAACGTAAATGCGGTGATTAACGACGCAAGCATGGCGTAAACAATCGTTATCGCAACAGGGGAAAACAGCTTTCCTTCAAGACCACTAAGCGTCAGCAGCGGCACAAATACAACAATTACGATCAATGTGCCCGCAACAACGGGAGTAGCGACTGAACGGGTAGCTCGATATATTAAATGCAGGCGTGGCAAAGGTTTCTGCTTGCCGAGCTCTGACACCGTATTTTCTACCACAACCACCGCCGCATCTACCAACATGCCAATGGCAATCACTAACCCGCCTAAACTCATAAGGTTTGCGGTAAGTCCTGTCACCTTCATAGCAAGAAACGTCAGTAACACAACCACCGGAATAATTAATGCTACCACTAACGAAGCACGCACATTACCGAGAAAAACGGCCAGCACCACCACAACAATAACTACCGCTTGTGCGAGTGCATTAGTAATGGTTCCAACAGCGGTGTCTATAAGCGATTTTCGGTTATAAAACACGTTAAGCGACGTCCCCTTTGGTAGCGTTGCTTCAATCGCTTCCAACTTTCGTGTTACACCTTCAATCACGGCGGCGGTATTGCTGTCTTTTAGCGCCACGATTAATGCCTGTGTGGTTTCCTCACCGTCTCGTGTTACGCCGCCATAACGCGTTAAGCTTCCAAGCGACAGTTTACCCAACTCGTTCAGGGTAACAGGGGTTCGTTGGTAGGTTCCTACAACCAAAGTACCTAACTCTTCCATTGTAGTCGCTCGGCTTTGTGTGCGAATAATAAGCGCGTCGACGCCCGCTTGTATTCTACCCACGCTACCATTTACATTCGCATTACCGAGCGCTTCAGCAAGTTCATCGATGTTGATGTTATAAGCCACAAGTTTTGTCATATCTGGTGTGAATTGAAATGTGCGTGTATAGCCACCTAATATGTTCACATCAGCAACACCCGCTACAGTACGAAGCGCAGGTCTTACTTGCCAATCAAGTATATATTTACGCTCTTCTAGCGACAGCAATGGGTTTTCAATGGTGAACATGAACATTTCTGATAATGGCGTACTCATGGGCGCAAGCCCACCCGTTGCTGAAGTAGGAAGCGTGTCAGCAATAGCGGACAACCTCGCACTTACCTGCTGCCTTGCCCAATAAATATCCGTTCCCTCTTCAAAATCTAACGTTATCGAAGTAATGGCATACTTAGTGATAGAGCGAAGGATGGTTTGATGAGGAATACCTAGCAATTCCACTTCTATTGGCTGTGTAATTTGCGCTTCTACTTCTTCAGCCGTCATGCCATCGGCTTTCATTATTACTTTAACTTGGGTGGGTGAAATATCGGGGAACGCGTCAACGGGAAGTGTTACCCATGCCCGCACGCCCAAGCCCAGTAACGCAATAAATACGCAAAGTACGAAAAGCCGTTGAACAAGGGAAAATCGAATAATAGTGTCTATCACTCAATACCTCCCAACCCAAGCAAAATGCCTTGCACCGCACTCACTGATGAGGACAGTACTTTCTGACCCACTAACAATGGATGCTCTCTAAGCAGCAGAGAGTCACCTTCAGATTGACCCACAATCTCTACAGGCACAACATCCAGCGTATCGCCCGACAACTTAAAAACAGCCGATTGTCCATTAAGATAAAACACGCTTGTAGCGTTTACTGTCAAAGCAGGCAGTCTTAAGTGAACACTGACTTCAACCAATTCACCAAGCTGTAGACTGCATGTCTTCGGAAGAGGTGCAGACCAAACCCGAATCAATAAGCCATGATTAACTTGCTCAACATTGTCTATTGCAACTTCGCATTTATGGGTTACTAGGGTGGTCGCCTGCGGTACAACAACAGAACTCATCTGTGTTGTCAGCCTTATTGAATCAGTATGGAGGATCGAGCCTAGCAAGGTGCCCTCTGTTGTGTTTGTGGGTTGAGGAAGACGAAATACACCGGCCTCAGCCGCTAACAAATATCCCTTGTCATCATGCTGTAGAGGTTCGAACATTTTAGCAAAATGATTCAAGTGCTCCCATGCCAAATCAGCATCATAAAACTGCTGGGCAATAACAAACCACGTCGCTTGTGAAATAGAGTGTGAGTCCATAAGCGGTTTGTTTGCCTCAAAGCGCACTTTTGCGAGTGTTCTTAGCGCTTCTTTTGCCTTTAAGCTCTCGCGAAAATGATGTACCTCACTGCCACTTAACGTAGCAATACGCTGACCTTGGATTACATATTCACCATCAACCACTAAGTAGTCTATTTGTTGCGGGTTCATAGGGGCCACTATTTGAAAAGCTGCACCAGGTAACGCACTCACCGTACCTGTAGACACGTTCTTTTTAACGGTACTTACTTGCTTCACGTCAACGTAATTTAAGTCGAGCTTACCTAACGTGTCGATACCCACTGAGCCTTCGGAGGCCTGTGGTAAAGCCATTGCCGATATTGAAAACGCAGCCCACACAATAATTAGTAAACGATTCATAGCGTCACTCCTGCTATCTGGTTTATTTTTGATGCGGCTTGTGCAAGGTGCACCTTCATTTTTTCGTGTTCTAGGCGTCTGTCTTGCTGTGCAATGAGTTGTTCTAACCACAGCACTTTAGGCAAGCTTTGTTGTTGATTTGCATACAGTGCTGTAATTTCCTCACCTATCTGCATTTGTCGATACAATACATTGACCGCCTCATTCGCATACTCATACTCGTTGACGGCTTCGTTTAACTGCATCGATAAGCGAGCATAGGTTTCTGCTAGCGCATTTGTGAGGGTGTTGCGCGCGTCTTGCCACAGCGCCTGATCATTAACTGAGGTAGTACGGCTCCCAGAAATAGGAATATTAATATTCACGCCAAGAAGGTTATCGTTACCCGCTGGACCACGTAGCTGACGAGCAATAATACCTAACATCCATGGCGCTAGAGATTGGTCGGTAAGGTCGTAGTTAATGTCTAACTGTTGTTGGCTGAGCACAAGCAGCGTAAGCTCTGGGTGATTTTGTAGTAAAGACGGTGCATTTTTAACGACGTATTCTTCCGGTTGGACAGGCAGTGACTCGGTTCCAGTGATTTGTTGATAATAACGCGTCGCACTCTGTAACGAGATCCGTGCTTGTTTCACGGCCAGCGAATGGGTTAATTTTTCTTGTTCCCACCGAAGGTACGTTGCTCGGTCAATCTCTCCACTTTTTAGGTATGCCTCCATGGTGTTATCAAGTGACGTAATCCACGCTTGTTTGTCGAGTAAGCCCTCATACTCTGTCTGTGCCATTATCCTTTTCCATAGTGCTTGCCTAACGAGGCCGCTTACTAGTAGCGAAAAACGCTGCTCTTGCATCGCAGAGACCGAACGAGCAAGTTGGGATTGTTGCCTATCAACCTCTCTTCTAGAGGGTGGCCTAAACGGTAAAAAAACGCCTACTTCGTATTCGTCCGTGCCTCCCACGCTTTGACTAGGTAACGCGGAAAACTGAAGCGATATTGGTCCTTGAAGCCAGTCATTCAGCGCTTTTACGTTGCGACCCATCTTGTCAGGACTTGAATCATGAATACGCGTTAACTGATTTCGTGTATGGTCATACAAATCAGACAGCGACTGTGCATGTAAAGGCACAACAAACGTAAGTGTAAAAATACCTACTAAAAAAAAGATAACGTGTTTGGCCATATTGTCGCGATGTAGGAAATACATCATCCGATGATAGTGAAATATGCCAACATACTGCTTAATCTACATCAAATAAGCATTAGACAGCTGTCCAATGCCAACTAAGCCATTGATATAATTATGAAAGATAAAGTTATTACTGTAGCACTACTCATCATCACAACACTGAATTTCCTCGATGTTATGGTGGACTTGTCTCTTAATGTACCCACGTCTCATATTATCGAAGAGTCGATGATTGTGTTAATCGCTGGCGTACTTGCCATTTACTTAATATTTGATATGCGTAAGCGTACCCGCAATACGAAAAGCTTAATCACCAAATTATACCTAGCTCACGATCAACTGAGTACAATGAGCAAACAACTTCAACAGGCCAAAACGCAGTATTTTGAAGCCATAGAGATACAGTTTAATGACTGGAAATTGACCCCAAGCGAGAAAGAAGTGGCACTGCTCATGATAAAAGGGCTAAGCACGGCAGAGATCGCAGCGACACGAAATACCAAAGACAAGACAGTACGTCAGCAAGCCTCAACCGTTTATGCGAAATCAGGTCTAGAAGGTCGCTATGCGCTTTCAGCCTGGTTTTTCGAAGATATATTACATTGACTTTCACTGCGCACTATTGAGTGGCAGTGCTATTTTAAATTCCGTGTACTTTCCAAGCTCAGTATTGCACGTAATGGTGCCACCCAGTTTTTGTAGTATATTAAACGTTACCGATAGCCCCAAACCGACTCCCTCGCCGATGGGTTTAGTCGTGAAGAAAGGGTCATACATTTTCGCCTTGGTTGGTTCATCAATACCTGGTCCATTATCCCTCACAACAAGGTTAAAGCACTCTGATTCATTGAAAACCTTAATAGTAACGACAGGCTTAACAACGTTAGCACCTTCAAGTGCCTGAATGGCGTTTTTCAGCACATTATTCAGTACTTGTTCAATTAAACCCGTATTAAATGGAATAGGCGCAAGCGAGGGTATTTCGCAATGAATATCAACAGGGCGCTTTTCATCGTATTTATAAACTTTTAGGATTTCGTTTAGCACTTTTTGTATATCGCATGTATCACCTTCGTTCGTTTTAACATCGGTAAAAGTGCGTAAATCCGCAATAATATTTTCTACGCGTTGAAGGCCATTAAAAGAGTCGGTGACAATTGCACGAATATCTTCAAGTATGAACTCGATGCCTTCTTTTTGCTTAAAAGAAGTAAGTGATGCTTTCAATTTTTGTGCTTCTTGGCTCTGCTGAATATCAATGCAGGTAAGTAACTCTGATTGCATTGTTTGTAACGTCATAATGCTGTCTAAGTATTTATCCATAGAAGAAAAGTTACTGATAACAAATGACAGTGGATTGTTAATTTCATGAGCTATACCGGCAGCCATGCGACCAATACTTGCTAACTTCTCTCGACTCTCTAATTCTTCTTTCGTGCTTTTTAATTCAAGCAGTGCACTTTGCAACCGCTTGTATTGATTCTTCAAGCTGTATTCTGCTTTTCTGCGCTCAAGCAAAATAGTAAGTTGTTCTGATGCTTTATTTATTACATTAATTTGTTTCATTGAAACGCGCGACATGTCGCTTTCAGGAATGAGAAAGAACAGTAAACAAATCACGCGTTTGTACACCACTATTGGAAACGCTAAGTAGCTACCTATTGTTACTGATGACTGCTGAAGTACGGCTTCAATACCAGAATTGGCGTGTAATAAATCAATTTGAGGCTGTTGCTCTTCAATAGCCTTTAGCAGGAAAGCTGGCAATGTACTGCCCATGAACGTATTTTTGAACGCGTCTGCCATATTACTTGGTGTATCCGTTGCGGCAACAGCACGATAACGATTATTGTTTTCTATATAAATTTCGCAGCTATAAGCCGCGTGACAAAGCCGTGCAAGCGAATGAGAAAATGTATTCAATAATGCCTTAGTACTTTCATTTGCGCGCGAAAACTGTGATATGCACATCAGCATTTCCGTTTCGGCATCGTGCTGCCTGTACGTACTTTCAATATAATCAAAGGTGTCGAGCTCACGATTTAATACACTTTTATTGAAAAGGCTTTTATCTTGGCGCGCGCTCAAGCATGCATTAACTTGGTACTCTTCTAACCATTCAACCTCATTTAGCTTCTGTGACTCTGAGTGAATAACGACAATACGAGATACTGCGTTGGCTAACCCTTGGCGGATATACTGAGACACCGATTGACACAATGCTATATCGTCTGGTGAATCAATACATAATACAACCAACGCTGGTTTTGCCTGTCGCATCTTCTTCTTTGCTGCACGCAAACTATTTACATGCTCAAACGCTTTCCAGTTTTCAGGTAAAAAGTTGATAGCGCTAGTGTCGGTACAAACTGCAATAATTATATTGTCCATGAATAAACCACGTATTAACTATTTTATTATTTCTGCTAAAGTTGGAGGATAGTCAGCCTATTGCTTATTTGCCAATCCATTGGGTATCAGGAGAGAATAAATGAAGCTAGTCCAACTCCTTTATTTTAGTCGTGCATCGAGAGAAATGTCATTAGCAGACCTTAAATCGGTGCTTGAATCGGCACGTAAAAACAACACTAATTTGGAAGTAAGCGGTATGCTTTGCTATGACAGACGTTACTTTTTGCAAGCACTAGAAGGAGAGCGTGACGTGGTCAACGAGCTGTACCTGGACATTGCAGACGACCCCCGCCATGATGAAGTCACCATAATTAGCTACCGTAACGTAGAAAAACTGTCGTTTGAACAGTGGAAAATGGGGTATGCAAGCAGCAGTGCTGAATTCAATAAACTGCTACATGAGATGGGCCAACAAGAGTTTCTGCCTGACGAGATGTCTGAAGAACAAGCGTTTCATTTTTTAACACATATGTCGAAAAGCCAACAAGAGCTATAACCTTGAATTGATGGCGTGCGTTAGTGTATGCCTTCACTAACGCTTCTACGACAAGTAGATATTGAGCGAGTATGGGGCACAGATACTACACTACTTGCCCTGCTGCCCAGCCACTACTCCACGCCCATTGAAAGTTAAAGCCGCCGAGCCAGCCGGTTACATCAACCACTTCACCAATGAAATATAGCCCTTCTACATTTTTGGCCATCATGGTTTTCGACGACAGTTCGTCGGTGTTTACCCCGCCAATCGTGACTTCTGCAGTGCGGTAGCCTTCTGTACCATTTGGCTTTATCTGCCAATTTTCGAGTGCATTTGCGATGGCGTCGCACTCACTGTGTGATAGCTGTTTTACTGGCACATTACGCCAATCGTTAAGGGTAATGAAGCTTTGCACGACTCGCTTAGGAAACACTTTATTTAGGCAGGTTGCAAGCAGTGCATCAGGCGTGTCGCTGCGGGCCGTTTTTAATAATTCGTGGGGATCTTCGTTGGGTAACGTATTAATGCTAAGCATATCGCCAGCGTCCCAGTAACTTGATATTTGAAGCATAGCGGGGCCGCTTAATCCGCGGTGGGTAAACAACATCGCTTCTTTAAACGTTGTGTCATTACAACTTGCATAAACATCTACAGCAATGCCGCTGAGTTCGGCAAGCGTATCTTTGTCTTTATCATGCAGGGTGAAAGGCACAAGGGCCGCGCGTGTTGGCAACACGTTTAAGCCAAACTGTTCTGCCACTTTGTAACCA
>Ga0209652_1003039_pt1 | contig 12598 bp, 10 predicted proteins | sample SaaInl74LU_5_DNA_FD_184641 | JGI IMG/M metagenome (GOLD analysis project Ga0209652, IMG submission 184641) | Marine microbial communities from expanding oxygen minimum zones in the Saanich Inlet - ESP_74LU_5_DNA (SPAdes) (version 2) | ecosystem: Environmental > Aquatic > Marine > Intertidal zone...
GAATTATGGTCTCAATTCCCCTACATATTCCAACAATAATAACAATGATCCTGATGAAAACGAAGAGCAACCAGGGAATAACAAGCAAGGGCGGAACAAAAAGAAATATGAAAAATACAAGCAAAAATACAACACCAATGGATATAATTACAGAGCTCGAGGACCTGATGAGGATGGAAACTATGACTCTTACATAATCGTATTGCGTGATCCTCTACCAACGTCAGAATCAGATCAAGGAGGGGAAGGAGAAGATCACGAAGAAAGCCCATCAATGAAGATGGCAAGACAAATGCAAGAACAACACAATAGAATGGCCAATGATCCAAACTCTCTTGCCAATCGATTAGCTCCCTATGCTGTTGTTGCAGATGGGAGCGACTTGACATCGTCTGCTGAATACGTTCTTCATCTACGCGACTTCAATGTTGGGCATACAAGACGCCTAGCCAGAACAGTGGTTTCCAAAATAAATGCATACGTCAAAGGCCGCCGTTCAAGCTTTATAATACGTGAATCTCGTCCTATTCCATGGCAAGGACTTGTCATGCTAATTCTGGGGATTTTCAGTACAGTGTTGTGTCTGCTTATTGGTCAGTTCTGGGAGGAGAATGATCCAACAAAGAATGGGTCGTATAAACAGAGGATGGCAGAGATTAAACGAAGGAAGGAGATGGAGAAATATTCGAGGAGGAATCTAGCAATGAGGCAGAGACGGCCGAGGGCAAGGCCAACATCGTCTAGTCTTAGAGCTGTTGGTAAGGGAAACTAAGAGTAGAAGCGATGACGAAGCGTATTGTTTTGCTACATGAATCTTCATTGGACGAATATGATGCTCAAGAAGCTAAGAATATACCATAGTTAGTTACTCTTCGTTTCCATACCTGCCATAATATTATAGTTGAGGGGAGAAAACATCTGACACACCTTCTTTTAGCCCAGGCCCACAAGAAAGGGGAGATTTGTTTAGAATCAGCGAGACAGACTCGGAGAGTCACTTTCTTTCCCCTTTTCGCCAATCTGAAGTCTGTGCTGTAGATTCCTACGTAGACGGTAGGTACGACGTCCCCTTCACCTCCTTCGCCTAAAACTGAGTGCACTCCATGGCACACACACCATCATCTCAGCCACTCTTCATTATCCCAAGAATATACTCTAGCAGAGTACAATATTACAACGATGAAGAACTTTTCTCGGCTTTTTCTCACAGCAGCTTCCATCCACGTTGTTTCCGCTGCCGGTTACCTACGTGGCGATGGAGTACTCGACATATCTCTCTCAAGCCGGCCTGAGAATGTGCCACAAGCAGAGTACGGCGTCACTACCTTCGATCTGCTTGAGGTAAGTTTCTTTCCTTCTATTTTGACTGTACATCACACATTTTGTGATGACGGCCGCTGCCGCTGTGTTTGTTTGATAGATGTAACGGAAATTTCAAAGTACGTCTGGTGGGCCTCCATATGGCGAAATTATCTATGCTATTTAGTCTCATCACTTCATGCATGACCATCGAACAACACCTACAAACACACATACACACCGCATCATGTCATCTCACTACTTATTCTTCATCGATGATATCTCTCAGGCCAAGAAGTTACAACAAGGAGTGCGTGCGCTAGAAAGCTGTCCTGATGATAAATATGAGTTCGTCGCTGCAATTACAACAGACGAGAATCCCTCCGACAATCAATGGGCGTTGTTAAATGGTGGCGGTAATACTCTCGCGAGAGGTGAGATGACAAATTGGGACTCCGAATCTGTTACTAGGCTACGCATGTGCCTCCCATTAGGAATATTCAACTTTCGAGTGACAGACTCTTCTGGTGACGGAATGTGCCGAAATGATGGATGCGGCTCTGTTGTCATAACTCTTGATGGTGTGGAGATTGGAAAGATGGAAAACGATAACTCTAAATGGAGTACAGAAGACTTTCCCGTCAATATTGGAATACTTACGGGTAAGGCGGCTGTCACTACCTCAACAACTACGACTCCGACAACAACCTCCACAACAACCACAACTACTACAAGCAATTGGTGTGAACAAGTCAGGCAATTGTTCCCCATGGATGAAGGAGCTTCACCTTGTAAAGACGGGCAGCATCGAGTAGAAGTAGATGTCTTGGTTGACTGTTTTGGAGAGGAAACTTCGTGGGAAATTAAGGACCGCAAAGGTGACGTTGTCATGTCCTTGGGTAACGAAATCCCAGCTTTCACTCAAAGGAGTGTTGTACAATGTCTACCCGAGGGCAAATATGAGTTCACAATTGAAGACCAAGATGGATTAAAAAATCCTGATCATTGTAAAGAGACAGGTCACTACAAGGTTTATGTGAACAACAAGGAACTGATTGCAGGGGATCGCTTCGTTCAGTCCAAGACTCACCACTTCAGTATTGGTGCTGATTGGACCAGTGACATGACTGAACGTGATTGTGAGTGGGCCATTGCTCATCATGTCCGCCGCAAGAGAAATCACAAGGAGAACGGTAAGGAGTACCGCTCACTCAAATGGTCTGAAGACATTTACCAGGGCGCTAAGAATTGGGCCAACAGACTGCTTGATAGTTGCGAAGATGGGGGTATTGAACACGAAAAGGGCACTGGATATTCTGAGAATCTTGCCAAAAACCATGGTACGAAAGGCACTGCAATGGGCTCAAGGATTGCGGCTGATAACATTGCTTGGCGTTTCTCTGAAAGAGAACAACAGCCGGAGATGGATGAATGGCCTCTGAACGCTCATCACACAGCATTAAACTGGTACCCAAGCCGATATTTTGCATGTGCTGATGCTGAGAGGGAGATTAGAGACAACTATGTATGCCACGTTCAGGTATGTCGTTATGCAACTTGTGGAAATTGCAACATGGCATCTTTCAAGAAAAATGGAGTAGTTGATTTCAAGAAAGCATTCATGTCAGACACTAGTAGATGTGGTAAGTATTGTCCTGAGGATTCTGATGGAGATGAGGTTTGCTACAACTAGATGATAGAGCTTAAGATACCTGCTGAAGCCTGCTGGCGAAGTGGATTCGTCAGTGCAGGACTAAGTAGTTGTCTCTTGCAACTTTGCCAAGCCTAGGTTGAGCCATGTGAGCTATGCATTATACTTTGGAAGTAAGATGCTGGCTGACCAAGAATGATTACGCATGTAAATTAGGTTAATGTCTACCGACTTTTAAACTTCTTTCCTTCTTTCTATCCACTCCTTGCCTTGATTTTAACAAGAGGAAAGTGATACCAGAATGAAGGTTGAAGGAGAGAAAGTCAAAGTAGGGAGAAATCTTTCGGGCGGTCGGGCAGCCCGCGTGGTTGCGAACCCAAGATAACACGCACTCAACTAATCGTCAGCCGAAAGTCACATTTCACAACACTGACGGTGAGGAAGTCAGAGAACTTTGCACTCATAATAGCAAGCAATCCTACTTATCAACCCATTACTATCTTATCAATCATGATGCCACGAATTGAAGTCTTCGCTGCCGTTCTTGCACTACTTACCGGCGCAGTTGCGTTTGCCCCTGCATCAGTACCTACGCGAGGAATCTCCCAGAGGTGTGTGCAACAATTTGTTGAAAAGAAACTCCAACATCAGCAACGCACACATCTTCTTCGACCACTTCGCATGAGTGAAACTGAAGAAGCATCCGCAGCACCTGTCGCTGAAAAGGAAGAAGAGGAGGAGGAAACACCTATGGATGCCGCCACAAAGCTTCAGCTTGAGAAACAAAAGAGGGCAGATGAACTCCGAGCACAAGAAGTATTCATGAAACGTAGCACTGGTCTTCACAAGTGCAGCAACTGTGATTGGGAATATGACCCAGAGAAGGGAGACTCATTCCTTATTGGAGGTATGATTAAGCCTGGAACTGAATTTGCAGACTTGCCCAGTAACTGGAGATGTCCCACCTGTCGGGCGAGTAAGGATAACTTTGAGGAGGTTGTTGAAACAATTCCCGGATTTGAAGTTAACCAGGGATATGGATTTGGAACCAACGCAATGACTTCTGGTGAGAAGAACACTCTTATTTGGGGTGGTCTTGCTGCTTTCTTCTTGCTGTTCATTGGTGGCTACGCTATGTCGTAAGCGATGTGAATCAATCTACAGTTGCAGTTTGAGGATTTAGTGACCCAGGGGAGTGTCTTCTATCATGTCTTATAATTCTTGAGTATTACAACTTATGCACACGCAAAATAGTCTAACAACGTTGTAATCAAGCCCCGTTACACACACACTCCTTGATCTACGCAAGCAATTCACTTCTTTCCAAAAATGCTAAACGAAAGAATTTCGTCATCACTGCTACTATTCGACGAAACAGACAGGTCGTCAGAGTTGTTATCAGTCGAGAAGGCTGCCATGCATTCTCGCAATTCATCTGTCATTTCAGAATCCATAGAAACTCCGACATTCGTTCCGAACTGACGGTTGTGACGAGAAGCTCGATTCCCTCCTTGCTGCTGTTGTTGGTTAGGGCGTTGGTTGTTGTTGCGTTGCGTGCTGCCATTGTTTCCGTATGGATGTGGCGTTACCTCTTTCATCAAATCAGAGGCGTATCGATGGGATGAAGATGCTCCTCCATTCCCATTCCGTGGACGGTATGGATTGTTGGCCGTGCTGTTGTTGGAAGGTGCATTTGGAGTAATCGCTCGATTGTAAGGGTTGGAGACAGGCACGTTATTCGTGGGTTGAGAGTTGCGACGGTAAGGATTAGAAATGCTAGATTCTTGTGGTGCTGGATTGAAATTGTTGCTGTACGAAGCCTGTACATTCGTGCGACGAAGCTGCTTCCTCCTTTGACACTCTGAGAATGAACAAGTGAAAGTGTGATGTGAGGATTATCTAGTTGAAGAAATACATCTCCCCAAGAGACTGTAACACATGCTCTCACCTTTCTCAAACGTTGCAGCCATCTGGTTTGCTTCTACCACCTCATCTCGTGACGTAGCAATCTCTCTCTCCAATTTCTCCACTTCCTTGCGGTGTCTCTCGAGCTGTGCACGCTGCTGCGTGAGTTTCACCCGGCGGGAGCTGCACCTCTTCGTCGCAGTATCGTGTTCACTCCTTGTTCTATCCAAACCACATTCAGCTTCAATGTGATCTTGGCGGCTTTCCTTCTCCTCCTTCTCTGCTTGTTCCAATTCAGTGTCAATCTTTTTGTGCTCTCTTTTACGAGCATTGGAAGTTGAGGGCATTCCTCCCTCCTCCTCCTCCCCACCATCCGACAAATCTTCCTCTTGCAGCTTCCGCCATAAATCAATTTCATCAGCGGCATCCCTTGCATCAAAAGTCCCTCCCCCTCCATCCAACACTAGAATAGAAGCCGCCGCCCTAATTTTCCTGCATGACGCTCGGAACTCACGGCAGCGATCTAGAAACGCATTACGTTCATCCTCCATCAAGCTCTTTGTGTCATTGTAGACGCACTTGGCCATGTTCTTCTCCCTCTCGACACGACTCTTCTCAGCCACCTTTTCCCGATGCTCCACAGAATGCGTCTCCAATTCTTCTTTGAGTTTGGAGGCATCGGCGTTGGCATCGTTAATTTGTAGAATCATTTCAGCACGATTCTCTCGCAGATTTGAGATCTTTACGTTTATCGCATCGATCGATGCTCGTGTGGAGGCGTTACGTCGGCGGGCGTCTTCGATGCTGGAATTGATGGAGGCATATTTGTCCAATAAGGACATTGCGCCCGAAGGCTGGGCGGTTGTCATGATGGAGAGTTAGTATTAGCTGCGTTAAGGCTGTTCTTCAAGGGAAATGGCGTGTTTGAGGTGCTGGTTTTCATTGTGAGAGAGATAAGCTAGCGTTGGATACGTACAATCGGTACTAATAAGCGCGAGAAAGCTGATTCTGATTCAATCATGCGGATTTGGCGTTCCCAAACACCAGAGCTCAACAGCATCGACCCTCCCTTCTATAGTCATCCTTAACACCAAAAACATGGCGTCCTACGGCAGACTCGACTATTGGAATGAGAGGTAAGAGATTGCGATGGTGGCGACGGAGGCGGCCAGCGTTGATCTCGCTTTTCCTCGTACCTTCTTGTCGTTATGTTACCACTATGACTAACAATCTCCATTATTCTCTCCTTCCTACTATCCGCAGGTATGCTCGCGAAAAGGAGCCATGCGAGTGGATCGGTGGTAGTAATCTAGTGGAGGCTATCCTCCAACCGGAGATTCTCCAATACACTTCAGCGCCGGCCCCAAACGTGGGGAAAGCGCTAGCAAACCATACGCAGAATGGAATTGTTGTAACGAGTCTAAACACGTTCCCATTGCCCTTGTATCCCGCCGACGATTATGGCAACATGTTGAATGAAAATCATCATCGCAATGAACGCCGTGTGGAAGAGAAATGCTCCTTTCCAAAGCAGAGAAAGGACGTGAGAATTTTGCATTTGGGGTGTGGTAACTCGGAAGTAGGAGCGCATTTATTGAAGAGGGGATACAACAATATCGTCAACGTTGATAATTCTTACGTGCTCATCAAGAAGAGTGAGTAAATGTATTTCTCTATCGTGTGAGACTATTTTTCACTGGAAGTGTCTTTGCTCAAATACATCATTTTACTTTATTCGTGCCCACACAGTGAAAGAGAAGTACAATCATGACTTTTTTGTAGAGTTGCACTCATGCATTCAACGTGAAAATCTTCTTCGCTACTCGTTGGGATTGAAGCCCAAACTGGCGAGCGAGATGGGCATGTCATCCACTGAAATTCCAAACGAAGAAGCTCGTGATGAGATCAACGTTAGTGAAGCAGAAGCAATCCCCAGTATGACATTTGAACTCGGTGACATTGCAAATGGCCTCAATCACCCAGATGAATCATTTGACCTCATCATTTGTAAGAAAACGCTTGATATCATTCTTTGTGGTGCATCGTCGGTGGCGGATGCGCGGAAGGCGATTCGAGAGTGTTATCGTTTGCTCAATAAGGACCATGGAGTTTTGGTTATCCTCTCTTCTGCTAAGCCAGAGGATAGAGCGGTTTTCTTCGAACAAGATGACTGGACTGGCGTAATGAACATCAAGCTTCCTAGCAAAGATGACGGTCATGAAAGGAAGGGACATGAAAAGAAGAAAGTTGAATCGTACGCATACATTTTGTACAAGCAGCAGCGCTCCCAGACGGAAATGTAGCCATGATTGTGTGTTGTATGTTGTCTTCTTCGTCTCTTTTGATGCTTTGGAATGGTAATTGACCTGTAAAATTCCCAGTTAATCATCAAAAGTCTTGTCCCATACTCTTTTTATAACTGCGCGTGCTGCCTCATCGTCTATCAACTCATTTGTACTCGTGAACTGTTCTATTTCTCGAAGGTCGTCAAGGCCGGCTTGGATGTCTACATTGACTCGTGAAGTTCCACTAAAAGCTTTGTCATTGATATAGACTTCTCCTTCGTCTAGTGTGCTTACTCCGTCACTCTCACGCAACCAGTCTCGTATACACATCGCTCGAAGAGCTTTTTGCGAATTGGCTTCCTGGGCAAGATAGTTCAATGCGCCTGCACCACGATGGCTAAGCTTGGAAGTCAAAAACTTGTTCACAAGCAGGTCATACCGAGCATATTTGTTGCTGTATCGAAAGAACTGGAGAGGTATCGCAGAGAGGAGATGTTAGTCGCAAATTCAAACATGATATATTACATGGATGTTGCTACTCACGGTTCGGACAGCAAACAATGTTATTGACACCAAAGCAAGTAAATCAAGCTTAGGGCTATCAAACTTGAGTGAGCCAGCCAAAGCCAGAAATGTTGCCACGCTCACGAAGTCAAACACGAATGCATCTGCGGGACGGAAGACGAGCTTATTCTTTGGCGAAACAGCAAGTATATTGGCCATAGGGACATCATTGAAAGCTCTGATTTCAAGTGCTTCTATCTCATCGTCTGCATCTTTCGAGGTTGAATTCTTGAGTATGGGCATTCGGTCTTCCATATCGAATATTTTAGCAGCTTCGTACATCCATTTGGGTGGGGTTATTGTCTTCAACTTTTTCTTCGTCGGCCTCCAAATCACAACTACCTCTTCGTACGATGGCTCAAGAAGCGTACTATACTTGAAATAGTTTGTCACAAGTTTTTTCCTCCCCTTTTTGGAGAAGAAATCAACATAACTAGATATACTGATTCGCTCCAGTAAGCGCACAGCAGAGGATTTGTAAATTGAAGCACTGTCAATTTTACCCGCGTCAATCGCATCATAGATATCTCGTTCCACAGGAGAAGTCTCGTTGCCCATTTCACATAGTAGGAATGGCGATATTGTTGCATCATTGATATCGAAGGAGCTTCCAAGTTCGTATCGATTCAGTTTGAAGATTTTGTTCCCTCTGACATAAGTTGTCTTTGATGTGTCTGATTGAGAACCCGATCCATTTGGCGTAGTGTTGTCTGTGAAGCAAATGGTATCATTCTTTGGCATCAAGTTTTCAACAAAAGTATTGTTTGATAGACCAACGCTATCCAAGACATCATACACAAGATCCGAACATTTCTGCGTCAAGAGCTGATTTAGATGTTGCAAGTAATCATTCACTTGTGTAACAACATTTGTAATAAAGTCTTCTAACCGTCGTTCAAAAACAGCCAATTTCCTCGTTACAGATCCAGTAGATCGTTGGACAAGACTTGTCTGAAGATAGTCTAGCTTTGGGAGAAGTAAACGTCCTGTGGTGACCTCCTTAGTATAACCTCTACGAAACAATAACACTTTCCCATCGAGGATGAGTTGTTTCATTGGATCAGAATCCTCAGAGCTATCTGTATACAATTCAGGATAGAATTCTTCTCCTATGCAATCCAAGTTTCTGAGATCTGGAAATAGCGATAGTCGCAGTAAGTACCCAGCATTTAGTGCGGAGCAAAGATCCAAATCTCGCTTATCCATGAGTTTGTAACCACCATCATCGAGTGATCTTTTGAGGGTTGAGATTAGTTTTGTTTCTTGATCATCATGTTTCATTGAAATCCTGCTTTCAGCATCCACCTGCATCATGTCAAACGGCATAGAATCAGTAGAGTCGGGCTGCAGATATGATAACTCTCTCAATTCTTTCTTCGACTGAGCAGTATACAAAAGATCAAGCTGCTGGAAAAGGTTCCTGCTTGAGGGAGACAGCTTTGATGCTAAAATCGGTGGTAGCTTGTTATCTGAAGAGGCGACAACTCTGCAAATTGGATCAAACTCATCATCGTCATCTGGAGGTGAGTCGTCATCATCTTCTGGCTCTAGAATCGGTGCAGCAATAACTTCTTCATCTATTAATTGAGGAGCTTTGCTATTGAAGGGCGCATCCCTCACAACTGATGGCTTTGCGGTTGCGAATGCTGCCACCACTGCGCCACCAGTAGTAGCACTACCCACTATGAGGCTGTAGAAGAAGCTGTATTTGCGAGGCATCCTAAAGATTATGAATCAGCTAGCACTTCATCGGCAGCTTGGGCTTGGGCTTGTGGCTCTATGACAAGGTGGCGCACAATCATTGACTCGACTCAGCTCGATCTTTTTCGCCCTCCAATATATCTACTAATTCCTACGTTGAAACTCTCGTACAAAAGAGATCGCTCCCCCTCTTTTTGTAGGTTCGACATTGAAAGAGATCACTCCCCGCCGACATTCCACATCCCTATGTCATAAGCCAATGCAATGCGGTTGGTGCTACATATGCTGGGCAAACAAACAAATAGTTGACCATGACAGAAAAGGACGAAGAATACAGCTCTCTGACTGAGGTTGAGAGGCTCATCGAAAATGATGGTGCTGCAAGAACCGACGTTGCATCTCGTCCAATTCTTGAATTCCGCGCACGAAATGTAAATGCCAACACGTGCCCATTCACCAATGAAACAGTCAGCTTTACTCTCCATCCATCGTCGTGTCTCCATCTCAGTGGGCAGTCTGGGGCAGGAAAGACAACTATCTCGAACTACATTGCAGGAATCCTACCACCCCAACGAGGAAAAACCATGTTGAGAAACACTTTGGGCATTGATATTGAACTATGTCAATGGGATGATCGTATCCCTGAGAGAGAACGAGTTGGCATGTTATTTCAACAAACTACTCTATTAGATTCTTTAACTGTGGCTGGCAATGTTTGCGTAGCGTTGGAAAATTGTCCTACAACATCCAAAGATGACAATAACAATGGAGCAAAGAATCTTCAACAGACACGTGCAACAATCAAACGCTTACTTGAAACAGTAGGGCTTGATTATCTACGTGACGGGCACAAGAGACCATCACAATTGTCAGGAGGTATGGCTCGACGTGCTTCCTTGGCTTTACAACTTGCTCAACACAAACACGTGATTGTGCTAGATGAACCATTCGCTGGATTGGATTTCGCCACAGCTGTCGGTGTAGCGAAAGAATTGGAACGGATTAGAAGAGAAAGAGGAACAGCGTTACTGCTGATCTCTCATGAGCCTGAGATTGTCGACATTGTCATGGGAAATGCTGTAGATGCAAACAAGGACAGCAATACTGCTGCCGCTGGTAAATCGTCTTCTTCCTTGGGCAGTGACTCTGTAGTAACGCTTCAACGACGACAAACAGATGATGAAAAGCCTGCGAGTCACAAGCTACAACACCCTTCTTTGTTCGGGAAAGATGCATCACATCGCTTTGTCACCAAGCTATTAGACTACTTCCTCTACTCGCTACCTCTCATCCTACTGACGTTTCTTGCAGCTGGGCTTGCTATTGCCATGCTCTCTTCTGACATTTTACGTCGCGTTGATGTAACCGACACCGTACTCACCGTGGTGCAAAGAGAAGTAAAACCTTTGATTCAAATGTTTACTGGCGATGAAGACGTTAGTCCTATGTATACAATGATGATCAATATGAAGGTCAAGGGTATGTTAAACACAACAATTCCTCCTGCGAAGGCGAAGCTGTATGCCATGGGAATGGCCAAGCTCTTTGTGTTGGAAATTGGCCCTCTCATTACTGCCCTGTTGCTGAGTGGAAGAGTGGGAGGAAGCTATGCTGGCGAAGTCGCTACAATGCAATCAACAGCTCAAAACAAACTACTTCTGACTCTAGGTGTATCGCCTGTGGCTTGGACATTCGTTCCTTCTCTATTTGCAAGTTTAATTGCGAGTCCATTGCTCACTATGGCTGGTACAGCATTGGCATTAGAGATTGGTTCTTACGTTGCACCTAAATATGGTATTGGAGATGCACAAGGCTATCGACGTGAAGTTTGGGACTCCATATTTGTTCCTTTGCGTCTACGCGGTGTTACATCTTGGTCTGAGAATGAAGGGTGGGAACGCGGTGGAAAGAGTTTACTAGAGTATGTTTACTCCAGCTTGGATTTGCGTTGTACCTTCTCGGATGCCTTTGCTGATGCAGTGATTGAGATAACTACCCACCCTGTGTTTTTTCACTTGATCAAGTCACTGACATTCATTACTATAATCATGGCTGTGTCCGAAGTTTCAGCTCGTAGGAAAACAGAGCTTACTCCTAGGGGTGTGCCGAAGGTGATCACTACTAGTGTTGTTGCTGGTTCCTTGATTGTCATCTTTGCTGACTGGGCATTTTCGCAGTTGTTGTTGATGCGACATTAGCTGTGAAATGTGTGTTAGATGTTTACTTGATACTATGTGAAACTTTGAGTTGAAGAATGAATTTTCGGTACTATAACATTAACACATATTTAGAAGACGAAAGAAACTCAAGTCAACATACCAAAAGCTGACGCTCCAATGAATAAGACACCGATGAAAGTCCATTGCTCTGAGTTCAATCCAAACACTTGTGCATCATCTGCAACTAGACCAATTAAGCTCAAAAATAAGGGAAGGCATCCAATTGCTGCATAGCCCATTGCTTTGACAGGGTCTACTCCAAATGCCAATAGAGCAGAAAAGAGTGAGCTAACGAACATGTAGCCTCCATCGACTCTGGCCATCTGCTTTGTGTCGTCATCCTCTGTAGCAGAAGTGGAGATGAGTATAAGAGAGACATGTCAAAAACAAGGCCATAGCATGGTCATAATGCAGAATAATCGCAACTTACCATCAATTCTTGGATTCAAACAGAGCAAACCACCATGCCCAGCAAGAATTACCGATACAACTTTTGCCAAGGTAACGCCGTCAGCATTTCCACTGAGCAAACCAAAGGCCGTGCCTAGCAAGAGCAAGTACACGATAACATGAGGAACAGTTGGTACTCCAAGCTCCTTGTACTTTCCAGTGAGCAGCATCTCAGTCATGTAGGCACTCCTGGCAAGCATTCCAAATCCAACGGCCTCCTCGACAGATGTCGTGCCAGTGAGCGCGAGCAGAGATGTTACCGCAAGAGATACAGCTGAGGAAGCAATGCCGTGGCCCATGTAGTGCTCTCCATTGCTTCCAGGCAACACTGTAATTTGAAACTTCTCATACAATTCTGCAGTTTTGACAGTTCCTCCGATTGCATCACCAATAGCTAGAACTCCAAATGTTTTGGCCAGCGCCTCGCCACTGACGGGCCCAAGATCTCCTCCCCGTACAAGGAGGGCTGACTTGTGAGCATCGGATAGAAAGGCTGTGCTGCGAGCGCGAGGATTGAGGCTTGC
>Ga0209652_1003041_pt1 | contig 12589 bp, 8 predicted proteins | sample SaaInl74LU_5_DNA_FD_184641 | JGI IMG/M metagenome (GOLD analysis project Ga0209652, IMG submission 184641) | Marine microbial communities from expanding oxygen minimum zones in the Saanich Inlet - ESP_74LU_5_DNA (SPAdes) (version 2) | ecosystem: Environmental > Aquatic > Marine > Intertidal zone ...
GCCAGATTGTCTGTCGGTTGTTACCAAGGCAAGCTTCGTAGCAAGATCATACCGATCACGAACTTTGCCCGTAAGACGGACTGGAGCAACACCTTTTGCGCCATCAAAGACGACATTGTCTCCTGTTATTTGAAGAGAGGCATCGTAGGCCGCCTCTATTTTGTCAACGTGCGCTTGGTTGATCGATTCTGTCATGGTGATGATGTTCTTATGGAGGGTTTGTTGTGTGGTGATGGATGAGTGACCCGTAGGGCCCGTAGGCAGGACCCGCAAGAAGCGAAGAAGGGAAAGCAGTCGAGTCGAGGGAATGAGAACCCCTCCGACCTCCGACCGACCGACGCGAACGCAATGCCTTGTTGATGACATCTATCAGAAGCGGCGTAGTAGAGGCTGAGAGTGCTCACATAAAAGCAAAGCAAAAACAAATCTAAAATCTACAAAAGCAATAACAAACTAAGCACACGCAAAAGACATCAAAATTACATTGCAATGACTTCAGAAGCCGAGCTCAATAAGCTTGCCGACAGATATCCTTTTGATATCAGTGAGATCGAGCAACTCGTCCGCTGCCACTCAACGATTACAGACACGAAAAATGCTGATACATTCCTGACAAAGATAGCTCTCAGTTCGCCCTACTCTTATTTCTTTCTACCTGGAGATGAAATGCGAAGGCGTGTAGAGATTGTCGAGGACCAGATCCTCCCTTCTGGTTTTGCTTCTTGCCTTCGTGCGGCCATGTCAGTCGACCTGTTTGTTGACTGTGCTAATGAAGGCCATCCGACTCTCGAAAGGTTCCTCGAAGGTGTTGCGGATTGTGGCCAGAGAGGCCACAAAGAAGCGTTGAGAGTCATCTGGGACTGCTGCAGCTATTCAGCTGCGTTTGAGGACAAGCTGGAAAGTAGCATAATCATTGACTTATGCTACCGCCTTTCGTTTGCAGCCGAAGTCATTATTTCGCCAGATGCTGATGCAAAGGGCATCGTCGCAAAACTCGAATCAGAACACGATAGTGCATGCTCGGCTCTTGAGAGGTCACTTGCTCAAGCTGGAGAAGGTGGACTCGTCTCACATAACAACTTCTATCTATGGGCCGAGAAAACAGCCCCCATGCTATCGTCAACATTATCAACATTTATGCACAATCTTCTCTTCCATGGCAAGTGGGTGAAACATCGCTTGAACTTTGTGTTGTTCCAACAGCCAAAGCTAGACCAATACAGCGACATCTTTGAGGCACATCACCCAAATCTGTTTGCTCTTTGTTGCACTACTCCAAGCTTGGCTGGTGACTGGCACAACCTTTACTCACGCCAGTTTCATGGAGCATCAATGAATCGGCTCCAGTACTCCATTCTTGGATACAAAGGACCTACGCTAGTTGTGATTGAAACTGATCAAGAACATATCATTGGAGGGTTCTTCAATACCAAGTGGAAGAAGAGCCATGATTATTATGGCGAAGGCAGTGGTTTCCTTTTCCAATTGTTCCCGACGCTTACTGTATTCAATCCAACAGGCGAAGACGAGAATTTCATCCATCTACAAGATGGTATTGGGTTTGGAGGTACAAAGAACATGCCCAGACTTTTCATCCCAGCATCCATGGAAGCCTGCAATGCTGGTGTGATGGACAAGACGTTCCAGACTGGTAACTTGTTGCCTGATGATTGTCTTGAGAAGTTTAACATCAAGAGCATCGAAGTGTGGGGAACTGGTGGGGAAGAAGCTATATCGAAAGGTCTAGCATCACGTGCAAAGCAGCGAGAAATCACAGACTCTGCCATCTATCAGGCTCGTGTAGTGAAGGACAAGAAACCTCTTGTTGGGGATATCAACTTGCTAGACACACCTTTGTACAAGCACCGCGAAGAAGCAAGGGGCAGAAGTGACTTTAGTGTCGATGAAGAGCATGGTGGCTACAGGCTCGAGAGGGGTCAGTAATGATATTATTAGGAAAGAGACCATGTAATTGTTATTAAGGAAGAATCGCTATTTGTTGACGAATTTTGCAATCATCCTCTTTGTATCGTCATGCTGAAAATTTGATGCTATTCTCTCTGTTGTCAGTTCGTATGCATCTTTCAAATCATCGCACTGGAGTTGCTTGTAGAAAACTTCCTTGCCTAATCTTATAGCATAGTTTGACTTGCTGGCAACTTTCTTTGCAAGCATCATTGTTTCTTCTTCCAACGTTTCCATAGAAGAAACTGCCTTGTTGATAAGCCCATACGCTACAGCTTGCTCTGATGATATCAAATCTCCAGTCAACAGCATATGCATAGCTTGCTTCGCATGTACATTTCGAGATAGAGCCACCGCTGGAGTAGAACAAAACAGCCCTACATTTATGCCTGACACTCCAAATGTAGCTTCGTTTGCGGCCACTGCAAGATCACAAGATGCAACTAGCTGGCAACCGGCAGCCGTGGCAATGCCTTGCACACTTGCAATCACAGGCTGTGGAAGTTTATTCACCGACATCATGAGTTTGCTGCACTTCTGGAACAAAGCTACTGTCTCTTCATTAGTTTCATGCGCATGAATCTCTTTGAGATCGTGTCCTGCCGAGAATGCTTTTCCGGTTGCTTGGATGACTAGCACCGATATAGAATCATTCGCTGCAATGTCATCGAGTTGTAGTTGCATGGCATCGATCAAAGCAGATGACAGCACGTTGTATTTCTTTGGATTATTCAAGGTTAGAGTTGTTACAGAGTTCACTGTGTCATCATATCTTCTGATGAGCTCATCACAACATGATGATGATGAAAGTGATGCACGTCGCGTCGTATGCTTTACTACACGACTATTGAACCAATGACGAGGCAGTATGCAGACCTTATTTATCATCATAAAGCGAGAGTTGGACGATAACAACTACTGTTAGCGGCAACAACTAGTAGCGCAGGGCATAGCATGTTGCATCGATCAAATCAAACAAAAGATCCACCATTTTTCGCGCGAGATGAAAATGTGGCGGGAACTGTCAAAAAAAGCGACACTTCCTTCATAGAAATTCTTGCTGTGAGCAAGAGCAAGCGGAGGCTTTCAATCTTGGGGAGAACGCCATCGCATCACTGCCGCATTCATTCCAACATGGATCTCTTCGGTTACCTATTCGCTTTGGAGGGCTACGGCTACGGTCGTGGCCATTGGTATGGCTCAAATGAGAAATCCAAGCACGCTAAGGGCCGTGAGGAAGAAGCGACGAAAAAATTCGACGCAATGAGGATGACAATGGAGGTGAGATACGATAGAGCGGTTTGTATATATACTTTCATTGTTTCCAACTAACTCTAACCCAACTTTCCCACTGATACACTACGCAGGCAACGATGATCGAAACTACGATCAATGAAGCGCGTGCAGAAGGATCGAATTCGCATCTGAAACACCTCCCAAATGACGCCCTCAACAATGTTTACGGCTATCTACTTGGAAAGGAGTTTGAGAACAACGAAGATGCAGAAATTTCTGACCAAATCACCAAGTCTCTTCCAAAGATTGACCGTCGCATAGTGAAAAAGGGCGACAAGAAACTCCAATTTGGCGTTGACTTTTCTGATCTCTCTCTCTACGAGCCAGGTGAAAAAATCACTATTCCTTTGACTATGCCCAACTTTCATCTTACGCAGGCCTGCTTTCGTGATCTCAAAAAGCATGTCGTCAAGAGCAGTGGCTGGGATTTGAAACGTGTAGAGTGCACTGAGAACCAAAAGGCGCTCCACAAAATCAAGAAAAAGAGCAAGGCTTACTTTGTGAATGCTACATACCAGGTCCCTGGCAAGAAGTCAAAGAAGAAGAAGGCTTCTGCTACCAAAAAGGCCGCTTCCGCATCTGCTGCATCTGCTTCCGCCTCCGCACCCGCACCCGAGACCAAGAAGAGAGCTGCGACTGCGACCAAGGCAACAAAGGTGACCTACAAAGCAAATCCCGCAGCCACTGCCGCTCTTCAAGCTGTACTTGCTTCCGCGCAGGACGGAGACGGGGTTGTTGATTCTGAAATCTTGCAAAAAGCTTTGTCTAAAGGTTTCTCAAAGGCATTTCTTGCTGCCAAAGTTGATGAGCAGGAGGCATTGAATGTCAAACCCGCAGCCAAGAAGATGAAGAACTGAGCTTCTCAGTCAACTTTGTCCATGTCTTCTGAAAATTGGTGAACATATGTTTGAGACGGTCACTCTTAGAGAGTGGTGCACAAGTACGTTCAATTTGCATAAATATAAACTAGTTAGTGGCTCTACTTTACACAGTGTCAAAGGTCAGGAAGGAGGCGGAGTGCCAGGATGGCGAGTCAAGATGACTTTTACTTGCTGTAGTTCTTCTTGACATAGTCTTTGAAGCAATCAAAGTCAAGGTGAACCTGTTCACGGTAGCTCAGTGCAATTTGGGTAACAAGCTGGCTCCAGCGACTACGATTCCGATCACCTGCGAGCAGCAATTTGATATTGTGTTTGAATTGACCCGGGCTCTTTGAGACTGTTCCTCTCACGTGCGCTGTAGCAGTAATGATTGCAATCTGCTCAATATACTCATCAAAGGCGCGGTGATCCTTTATACTGTCAATGTCGAGCGATTCCTTGTAGGGAGATCTCTGTCTCACATTGTAGGAGTCGCCATCGATGTAGATATAACCTACATAAGGGTCAGTGTATGAAGTAAGTGCAACTTGTGCCTGTGCTACTCTGTCTGCCTCCGACTGGAACATTGCTGCATACCAGGAAGAAGTAACCTCATCTAATGTTCTTGACACTGCTGATGTTGGCTCGTACTTGACGTCCAGGATAACATGGGAATCATCGACGTCCATTTCTCCATGGAGAAGTTCGTCCTTTCCTTTTAGTAACACATAAAACCTATCAACTCCGAAGCTCCCAACGCCTGAGCCAAGCCTCCGCGCTATGTCTAAAATCTCGAAAAAGTCATCATCCCAGCCTCGCACTTTCCAGCCCATCTTCATCATTGACGCTCCATATTTCGTCGAGGTAAACGCTGCCCGAATCTTGTCATCTATTTCTGCAGGCACGTCGACTAATCTTGTTTTGTCGTCTCTAGAAAAGCGTCTTCTTCCGTCCTGCGCCCGTTCTGTGAACTTCTCTATTTGTGCTGTTTTCGATCTTTTGTTTTCAACATCGTCCAAAAAGTCTCTCAGGACACCAGTCGATGTCTTTGAAGTGAGCTCATAGACCAAAGCGCTGTCATTACCTACGTAGTTCACACAAGTCTTGACATACATGTACGTGAAAGCTTCCAATGAACCCTTAACCTGATCCAGACTTAATCCATTTGTGAACCCATGACTCGCTATCGATACTGCGACTCGTAACACATCGATATGGAAATCATAAATAGCGGCTTCGTCGAAATCATTTACTGAGAACACAACGTCCTTAGCTCTGTTCATCCAACCTCCAAAATTACTGAGATGTTGATCACCAGTGGTCCAAGTCCAAGCACTCATTGGACTCATTGGTGTCCCATCTTCATACTTCGCATCGTTCAGCATTACCAAGTCGTCCAACACAATACTCTTGTTTTGACCCTTGCCCCACATGCCTGTTCCGAAATCTTGCCAGAATAGAAGAGCCGTGGCACGGTAGAAGACATTGGGATCTGCACTCTGAACCTTGTACTTGCCTCGAAGGAAGTCCCGGTCAAAGCCTTGATTCTGCTCTTCAAACGTGTCAACGACGTAGGAACATCTCTGCTCAGGTGTAGGTATTTGTACCTCTCTGCTCTTTTTTGTACCACTTGAAGACGAGTCTGCCAGTTCAGAATTGGTTACATCTGCTTCTTGACTCATGGCATCTTGTGCATCATCACGTTCAGTATCATCAACTTGACTCTCTTCAACATCACCATCATCCTCTTTTCCTTTATCTTCGTTAGCATCCTTCTTGTGCTTCTTCTTCTTCTTTTTCTTCTTGTCAGACTTGGGCTTCTTAGCAGACTCTGCAGTGCTTCTCTCTGCCTGGAAAGCGGAGACATCCGTTTCAGATTCATGCTTAGTAACACCGACGAAATAAACCACATCCACGCATGCCAAGACAGCGACGGAAAGAGCAGCTAGGAACGCAGCCAGTCGAAAGGCCTTCTTTGACGAAATAGCACTTGAAGAGCCAGATGGATTGGATTCATGACAGCGCATATCAGGATTGTAGTTCGGTGTCAACGTTGACGGCATCAATGTAGAGAGTTCGGACTGCAACGTGTTGTTGTCATCATCGTTGCTGAAATGTCGATGGTTCTGATATGCAGATCGAAAGGATATTTCTCGAGGGGGCGGTGATGTAGGCGTCGCCGCGATCAGAGGCGCTTCCTCATCCGGGTTCTCTTGGCGGTCGAAGTTGCTCATGGTTTAATTTGATGATCGAACAGCACACGCACGAGTTCTATGCAGCCTTTGATTGAGAACGATTCTATTATGGATACAACACGGGCCTTACGCGAAGCGAAGCCGAAATGTCATCGCATAATAGCAGAGAATTGGATGGGGATGAGTGTTGTCGTTTCGTAGCGGAGCCGAGAGTGAGAACAGGAGGTGACATCAATCTGACGTAACGCGTCGGAGTTGATGAGGAATGAGGAGTCGAGAGCAAAAGGAGAGCAGATGTTCTGTGGAAAAGGCAGCAGGCGTCTGCATAAGATTGTGTTCTAAAGCATTGATCTGAAGAACTTTTACGTGCGATGCGGTCACTTGAGATAGTTTAGCACATCAGACTACCTCATAGAGTGAGTGAAAACTGGCCTTCGTCTCACCTTGCTTTTTGCATAGAGCTACTTACATAGTTGGCAGCGCAAGCAAGCTAGCTACAAAGCCGAACCATCAAGAGCATAACATATCGAAGGAGTTCATTCTGTACTCCTATTTCTATTGTTCCCTCGAGGATATCTGCCCATAGGCTCACTGATAGTATCTCGACAGCTACATCTTTATTCATACTCATACATCGCAGCACTGAATCTAAGTGAAAAAGTAAGATGAGCGACCAAGAGAATGATGCCGCCATGATGGATGAGGACCAAATAATAATGGACGATGAAAACCAGCCCTCCTCCTCCCTCCATACGCTCCCCACTCGCAGATTTTATTTAACTCGACGTGGTAAGATCCTACAATCCACAACAGAACGGTACCTACGCGATGACTTGGGATATGGAACGATGCTTGTGCCATCTACAGTGACGGGAGGAAAGAGTACCGAGACCATTGCTGGGAAGATTGTGAACTTGGTTCCGTGGACTATTGAAAGTGTCTCTTCGCTATGGAATGTAGTGACTTCTACTGCATCATCTTATGGAAATAAGGTACGGTTGGCAGTCATCGATACCAATGTTTTGTTACATCACATGGATGTTTTGGAATATCTGAGGGCAAGTGATGATGATGATGGCAACGACGACAAAGATGGTGAAAATAAACATATTGCCATCGCAAACGCCATAGTCATCCCGCAAACAGCATTAGAAGAATGTCGGCATAGGAGTTTGGTCATGTACCGAAGAGCTACTGATTTGATTCGTAGCTCTTCTTCGGGTGAAGATGGCAGTGGTGGCAAGAGAAAGATATGCTTCATTGTGTTTGCTGATGTGCATCATTCTGACACTCAGATCAAAGCATCAGACAACAATGATGCAATTATCAACGACGAGAATGATGCCAGATTGCGTAAGGTCGCTTGGTTTTATGGTAATGCTCTGTACAATCATCTTCATGATAGATCAATGGATCAGGATGCAGAAGTGGTATTTTTGAGTGATGATGTCCAATCTCGCAAATTGGCGTTGCTGGAGCAACCTAGTGACGACAACGTGGTGGATGGCGTCTACTACAAGGCGCGGTCCATGAGACAACACGTTGCTCTATTGCAAAAGGAAGATCCAACGTTGCACTTGTTGGATATGGTAGCTCAATTCAACTCCGCTCCAGATTCCACAAATAGAAGTGTTGACAATGCGAGCAAGGAAATTTACTACTCTCCACACATTGATTCTTCCGACCTGTCCTACGGTCTCAAAAGTAATAGGTATTATCAAGGTACTTATCGCAGCAACCGTGATTCTCACACTGAGGGGTATGTGACTATCCGTCGTGGAGAAGACAGAGTTGCAGTCGTCGTTAAGGGGAGCGATGATATCAATCGAGCCGTGGACGGAGACGTTGTAGCCATTGAGTTGCACTCAATAGACCGTTGGCTAGGAAGTGCAGAGGAGGAGCAAAGTGATAAACAGAAGGGTGCAGGAAAGAAAGAGAGCGATCAGGTTGGAGAAAGCGCGAAGGAGTCACCTGAAGCAGGTATTGCAGCAGATACAGCAGAGCCGACACTGAAGGATATTGACAATATTGCTGAAGAGGTAGCAGTTGATGATGAGGGCCAATTGCGACGTCCTACAGGAAAGGTGGCAGGAATAATCAGAAGGAATTTCCACAAAAACTATTGTGGATCTATTTGCACGATTGAGAAAGTAGAGAAGAAGGAAGACAACGATACGCCTCATCCACATGACGTGATTGCTGAAAAGCATGAGAGAGAACATGCGGATGGTATTACTTCGACTGTTGTGTTTTTCCCGATTGATAATCGTATACCACCAATCTTGTTGCGTACAACGCAGCGAGATAGGTTAGTTGGGATGCGAATATTAGTTTCGATTGATTCGTGGCCAGCGGATTCCGAGTACCCGCTCGGGCACTATGTAAAGACATTGGGTGTGACAGGAACAAAAGACACAGAGACACAGGTATTACTGCAAGAATTTAGGATTCCGTGCGAGCCTTTCCCAGCGAAGGTTCTAGCATGTTTACCTCCTGCAGACTACAAGATCGAGTTGGAACCGGGGCGATTGGACATGCGCCACCTTCCTGTTCTCTCAATTGATCCGCCAGGATGTAAAGATATCGATGATGCCTTGCATTGCATCGAACTACCTAATGGGAACTGGCAATGTGGAGTTCATATCGCGGACGTAACACATTACGTTGAAGCTGGCAGTGCCATCGATCTCGAAGCCGCAAATCGTTCTACTTCCACGTATTTGGTTAACAAAAGATTGGATATGTTGCCTTCCCTGTTGACGACCGACCTTTGCAGTTTGAAGGGGAATGTAGATCGCTTCGCCTTTTCGGTTCTGTGGGAGGTCACCCCGGAGGCGGAGGTTGTTGATGTCGAATTCCACAAAAGTATCATCCACTCTATCGCCGCGTTGACTTACCAACAGGCTCAATCACTCATTGATAAACCCGATAAAGATTGCAAAGACGATATTCAAGCAGGCGCCGTCAAGCGCTTAGCAGTGCTTGCACGCAAGTTCCGTGAAAGGAGGATCAGAGCTGGAGCTCTAACATTGGCGAGTCCGGAAGTGAAATTCGTATTGGACAGCGAATCATTGAATCCAACTGATGTTCAGGCATACACTCTCTACGAAGCAAATGCCCTTGTTGAAGAATTTATGTTGCTAGCAAACGTGACCGTATCAAAGAAGATCCTCCGTCACTACCCTACGCTTTCAGTTTTACGTCGTCACCCCGCCCCCAATAGAAGCATGTTTGATGGCTTGATTCAGAAAGCTAGGACGAAGGGAGTATCCATTTGTATTGACGACTCGAAGAAGTTGGCTGATTCTCTTGATGAAGCTGGAAAGAAGCTGTCTGACAATCCATATCTCGATAAGCTCATTCGTATCCTTTCCACCAGATGTATGTCTCCTGCACAATACTTCTGCTCTGGAGAATACCAAGCAAAGGATTGGCACCATTACGGTCTTGCAGCACCGGTATACACACATTTCACTTCCCCGATTCGTCGGTATGCAGATGTCTGTGTTCATCGTCTCTTGGCAGCAGCGATTGGTGTTGCTCCTCTGCCGGTGTTTTTGAGTTCCAAGTCTCATTTACATGACTTGGCAGCAAATATGAATAGGAGGCATCGAGCAGCGCAGCTTGCAGGAAGAGCAAGTGTGCAACTCCACACTTTGATTTTCTTTGCGGGAGGCGAAGAGGGTGAAGGAGGCGGGGCAAAGGAAGAAGATGCCTACGTGCTTGATGTTGAGACATCTCCTAATTCAGAACCATCATTTACGGTAATGGTTCCAAGATACGGCATTGAAGGTCGTGTTCGTCTATCCCATATCGCCGCAAAAGATGATGAGAATTTGATAAGAGATCCGGAGAAACATCGACTGGCATACAAAGATGCCAAGAGTGGTAAGATGAAAGCATCTGTAGCTGTATTTGATAAGGTGAGAGTGAAAATCTGGGTGAGAAGTAGCAGAGATCGAAAGGAGTTGATCGTTGACTTGCTCGAACCAAGAGCTTTGGCAGACCCAACTGTGCTGGAAGAAAAGGAACGTACTACGAAAAAGAAGAAGTTGAAGACTAAGAAATAATTAGAGTAACCATCTAACAACTTATCATCTATCAGTGTCTTTCAGCATTGTTTTGGCAATATGCTTCGCCATATCAATGTCTTTCTTGACGCCCTCGCCCATCGCATAACATGCTACAACATTTCGCCATCCTTCAGTTGACCCAAGCTCACCCGCTTGCTGATACAATTCAAATGCTCGCCGTTGATCGCGTTCAATAATAACCGATCCTTGTGGACTAATGACACCTTGGTGCAGAATCGCTCCCGCCGATACCATTGCTTCCACATGCTCAAAATTCTCTGCAGCGGCAAGGAAATTGTCCAACGCAGCCTTCATGTCAACTTCATATCCGTCCTCGCCATGGTAGAAGCAATAGCCTTGTAGAAATAGCGAGTCTGGATTTGCCGCTTCTGCAGCTTTTGTTAACAGTCCGCAAAACTCGTCCTTGTCTTCACCCTGCAAGCTCAGGAGAGCCAAATGATGCAACGCTGGTCCATGGTTGTATTCATGTGCTGCGCGAACAAGTAGTTGATAGCCAGCCTCATCGTCCTCTTGTTGCGACAAATATTGAGCGCCAACAAAATACATGGCATCGGAATCTCCCAAATCAACAGCTTTGTTAAATGCTTCCATTGCTTTCATTATTGCTTCTTCATCATCACCTGACCTATCCCAAAGTAAATGACCGAGATTATACCAAGCTTCGGCTGAACCAGCTTTTCCTGCTTCTTCATACAACAGATGAGCTAACGAAATGTAAGGAGATATCGACTCATCACCCTCTGTATCGTTGTCAATTGTCTTTGATGATTGAGCGAGTATCTGTGATAAATTGATAGGTGACTCATCTATCCAGTCTGCGCATCTATCTGTGTTAATAAGCGACTCTTCTGCAGAGACAGATGACTTCTTTGCAAGTTCCAAAGCTTCATTGCCTAATCTAACCAGTGCCAATGCATGGCCATATCGTAACGCAGCTTCTTCCAAAAATTGCAATGCTTCCTTTTGGTAGTAATCCTCATCCAAATTTTTGCCGACTGACTGTGTATTGTTAGTATCATGAGCATCGTCATCACGAACAGTTTTACTATCCCACTTTTCCACTTTCACATTATTTGGTTGAGATGATTGTCTAGTTTGTTTCACAATAGTACGGACAACAGCTACTCCAGCGGCACGATCCTTAATAATTGGTTGATCATCATCCGCTGCGTCCATTGCATTTAATCTCTGCAAACGAGGATCTTTTCCTTTCAGTTGGTTGCTATTTTTACGCTGACTTGTTTTCTGCCTTTGACGTTCCATCGCTTCATATTGCTCTCGTAGTAATTGCTCTTCAATTGATTGTTTTGCACTTGCCGCGTTTTGAAGCGCCTCCAAGGCAAGTTTGTATGATTCTGCGCCCCCTCTTTTATATGGGCTTGCATCGCTTTGGTCCAACGATTGACTAAAATGCCGACAGAGAAAGATATTTTGTCGGCGAACATCTAATGATTGACACGCCGTGGCATAGCTGCAGAGATTGTGATGAGTTCTCGCCTGACGAAGTGTATGATGCCGTACTACCGCAGCAAGTCTACACGGTATTGCAATGGATTGAAGCATGGTTCCGTTCCTCAATAATACAATATTTGATCTAATGCGGTGATTCTATTGGACCTGCGTCATGGAGGGCGTGGCGGTGAGCGGTGAGGTGCTGGACTGGTGCTGGATGCTGGTTTGGGATTTGTGAGGAGCGGTATTTATTGTAGCGAGAAAGAACAAAGGAACGAGAAAGAGATCGACGTAAACTTGCTGCCGACCGACTACTTATTTTATCGGCGAGAGCACATTCATAAAGCAGTGGACAGTAGGGCAGCCGACCAATAGCAGAAGCAGCATAACAAATAATGGCGAATCTATTCGATAGCAGCAGTGATGAAGTAGGCTCAATGGGTACTCGAGAAAGTCGCGATAGTTTCATCAGTCAAGATATTGATGATAATGTAGCCCAAGACGAACCTGATGATGATGTACCGACTATCACAGTGGCCACTGTTTTTAGTACCAAACAACTTGAGCCTGCGCAATCAAACGATAGAACATATTATCATGAAGAAACAAATGCAATTATAGATGCGGAAGAAGAGCGTGATAAATTGCGCATCACATCTTCACTGATGGATGATGAGGAATCATCTGATTCTGAAAACGATGATGGAGAGGCAAATACTTCTTTACT
>Ga0209652_1003042_pt1 | contig 12589 bp, 11 predicted proteins | sample SaaInl74LU_5_DNA_FD_184641 | JGI IMG/M metagenome (GOLD analysis project Ga0209652, IMG submission 184641) | Marine microbial communities from expanding oxygen minimum zones in the Saanich Inlet - ESP_74LU_5_DNA (SPAdes) (version 2) | ecosystem: Environmental > Aquatic > Marine > Intertidal zone...
AAGGACTATTATCATCACCACAAGAGTAGATGATTGAAGCGATCTTCTGCGTCTGCGTGCGTACATAATACTATAGGGATGTGAGGAGGACACCTGCCTGAGTAAGTAACGGTGATAGAGTTTGGAAAGTTGTTGGAAGAAGAAAAAAATCGAGAAACGGGACGGAGAAATTTTGGCCATCAGCCATCACACCTAGTAAAAAATATAGAGCATCTTGTATGCATATATCGACGAAAATAAACGCTTTCGCCACCTATCCAACATAAAGTATATTCACATAATAGTCACCTAAAGGATAGTATCTCTGGACTAGCCTATAAACTACTTCCCTGAAACTCGATTTTCACTCGAACTCGCCATCACTAAAAGCACACTACCTACATTTCAATTACGCCCCCGCCCTCCCATCTGCATGATGAATGTCGAAGATAAAGGTGCCAGCGCCATCCAAGATCATGACAAGCTATTGAAAATTGAAGTCGACAAGATTCATGATAAATGGAATCAAGTGAACGATGTTGATCAACAACAACATAATGGACCTGTTGAAAGATATGATCAAGTAGTGTCATCCGTCACACATCAAAGTAGCTCACATTCGGTACGTCAGGGCGGCGGGCAGAGACGACGATTTCATCATGGATGCAATAACCTTCACAACGACAATGATGCGGGTACTATTGGTCCTACTGTTTGTCATATCAGAAGAGGCCTTGTCGTTATGCCAATAGAAATGACAATAACAGATGATGCATCTTCGGGTGGTTCATCAGCAGCACCATCCTATTCGATGAGGCAATCGAGCGTTGCATTATATGCCGCGTTTCCTCCTCCACTACCCTGCGCCGCCGGATGGATCGATGATGAATTTGAAATGATCCAAGTCAAGAAAAGACTGAAACAGTATTCAGGCTTTTATGGAGCTGTAGGGACTACGTCTGCAACTCTTTTTGGTCAAGGATATGCTGACACGATTTTGTCCCTTAATTATCGTTTCCCTACGTTACTATCTGTACCTGTGCGGAATAGACAAACTTATGCAATTCTTGGGAACTTGCGGTCCAATCTTCACTTTGGACCAACAACAAAGCTTTCAATGGGTGGGACTGTATCATCTTTGGATGGAACGACAAATCTTCGTTTGGATACCTCCAATCCATTCTCAGGTTTGTTCTCAAATCGAGAAAAGGGCATTTTGCATTTGCATCCACAACGAAGGGATTATACTTTATCTGTATCACGTGACTTTGTTACTTGTTCAAATCCAATACGTGTTCATTTGATGACGAAAATCAGACCAACGAGACGATTTGAACGATTTCACTTTGGCTACTTTAATGTCGTGGTGACATCATCACAAGGTACAACAAACAAGAACAGAAGTAGTAATGAAGTTACCCCCAAATCCAAGATATCAATGTGTGCAGGATATGGCGAGCCATCACAAGGAGGAGAAGCTCTTTGGATGTCTCAACTAACATCTTCATCTGATTTATATTCTCGAGATTGCGGGATTAATATACACAAAACTGACTTTACCACAAGCGGATCAAATGGTGGTGCTAGGGTCAAACTTGATTTGGAGCAACCGCTATCTCAATCTCAAAGTTGTCAGTCCACGATAGAATACCATCATGTAGGGCAAGCTTTATCGCTTGGAACATTGTTGACTCGGACATTTGCGTCGTCCAAACTTGCGTCAGTTGGGGTAGGAATTCATCATACTTTTGGAAATATCTTCAATGTTGGGAGTAAATGGTGGAATGGAGGAATTACTTCGTGGATCTTCATGATTCAACGAGGTGAAACACGCATTGTAGTTCCTATCAAAATTCACCCAATTGAGGTGACAACTTGGGATTCAGTCCTACGGATATGTTATGCTTCATTAGCAACAATTTTGGTCGATACGTTGGTAGCAGAATTACTCTGCGATGAGATATCGAAACTTCGCCTCAAGTTTCTGAAATTTGTGCTGGGAGAAGACAGTGTGATGCGATCACATTCGTTACTAGCTGATAGACGTGATAAAAGAAAAGTACAGGAGGACGAATCCCGTTGGATTCGACTGCAGCTGATATCAAAAGCAAGAGAAGAGGCATTGCGTCAAAGTGATTTGATGAAAAGACGAGCAATTAATGCATTGAAAAAAGAAGAACAGCAGGACGGTCTTGTCATTCTCAATGCCATTTATGGTGTTTTGGATAATGAGACTGGTAAATGGATTGAGACCTCTGACAAAAGCGCATCAAAATTGCACATAATGGATGCTACAACACAGTTACAATTTTGGGTGGAGTCTTCTGCACTGCACATGTCCGGCGTATCGAAACAGCACTGCTTAGGATTTTACGATGTTGTAGCCTGTGTAAGTGAAGAGGATTGGAGAAAGTCAGAGGTTGACAGCAAAGATGTTTCCAATAAAGGTCTTTTTCAACGGCTGACAAACATTGTTGGAATGAGCAATTCAATGGACAATAGGAGAGATCTAGTGGCAGCTTTACAAGTGCGATATAAGTGGGCTGGTCATGAATTTGTGAAAATGTTCCATGATGAAGATACGATCGATTTACCTTAAAAGAAACGAAACTAAGCAAAACATCATACAGTCATGTAGAGCAACCCTTCTTCGGACTTCGCAATAACTTCGAATCCTTTTCTCTTATATAGATTGACAGCTGAGTGATTGTCAGGATGGACGTATAGACCCAACTTTACATTGTAATCGTGTTGACACAGTTGAGTGCGGGTGTACTTCTGGGCAAAGTTGACAAGACGCGAAGCTAAACCTAGTCTTCGGTGTGACGGAGACACAACCAGATTAAGTATAGCTGGTGCATAATTGGGTTTATCACCGCAAGAGAAGTTCACCGCGTCTTCAATTTCGGCCATAGGTGGTATGTCTAACGAATCGTCAGAAACGTTCATTCGTTCTTCTGATGTACGCTGCATTTGTTCTAAGTATCCTATCTCACAAAAGCCAACGACATTTCCAGAAGTGGAATCTTCCATTGTGACCATTACATGATGCAACCTAGAATCATTTGTTGTGGGATCAAATTGGTACTCCTCCCAAGCGTTAGGCTCACTTGCATTACTTACTGCTCTCATGATGATGGCCTTGAATTCACCATTAACCGATAGTAGGTCGCTCATACTGTAGTCATCATTGCGCTGCTTGAAATTGCTATATGTTCTCCTGCCTACGTCAATCGCTTGCAGTCTGTGGCTTAATTGTTCATTGAAACTAGACTTGGCTCTTAGTCGCTGCATGAAGTGATTGGAGTCAACAGACACAGTTGCAAGCATATTACATATAGCGTTAAGATCAGATTGGTTTGTTCGACGTAGACGGAATCGCTTCATATCACCATTAGAATTTGTGTTGATCCTACTTGATATCACTTTGGAAAGAGATTCGCCTATCGCCATTCCAGCAGCATCATGGAGAGTTAGCAAGATAGAACAAGTCGTCAAGAAGAGCCTGTGATGCATTGTCGAAGGAATCTATTATGTAGCTCGCTAGCCAATAGCAGCTTGGTCGCCTTGCCGTACCGAGAGCATGTAACGATTTTTGCCGACATCATCATTGGAACAGCTTCTTCATTCTTCATCATCTTTGTTTGTGGCTTGGCTGAGTCACCCACCTCTCCTGCCTGAGGCATGTTTACGAAAAGTACTTTTAAAAGGCACGTTTTCTAGAGTCGCAAGTTACATCGCATCACACATCATCACACAAGCAAGGCTGGCCCCTGCTGGCTCGCTCGCTGTGAAATGTCTCTAATTGACTCTTTAGAAGTACTGAGCATGCAGCGAGAAGCTGCTTCTATACACAATTACATTTTACCATGACTTTCCCAAGCTGCGCCTGCAGTTTCAACCTTAGATGCACACGTGCTCTCTTGCTGTAGTGGACCTATATCAACATACGTACCTACTTACGGTTTCTATAACAGCTGAGGTAGCTAGTCTGTTAAACACCTTCATACTCAACCTTGAAGCCAATCTGATTTTCTGAGCAGCTCTCATTGAGATTCATTTACTATTTACAAACATTTAATACAAAAAAGGAAGATACAGTTACCTTGCAATCGTAAGACGGCCGCTCGAATTGCCACCAATGACAATGAGCTTCTCAGCACTAGGATGAAAGCAGCATCGGCTTGCAACTGCAGTGAGTGCAATGCCCCTGATTTCACGCAGTAGGCTACCATTCCCTCCGAATACTTCGATGGTACGAGGTTTCTTCATGCTGCCACTGACAAAAATTTCCTCGCCGGAGAATGATGCTGGGTGCCATCTAGCCATGAATGTAGACAACCATCTACCGGTGCGATTGTCATGCTTGATCCTCGTTTTAGGTGTCTTGATTAGACCGCTTGCAAGATGTGCATCCTCCAAGATATCAAGGTGATCCATCATTGTAGTAGTCAGCAGCCGCTTGCCACTTGGAGAAAAGAAAGCACTGTTGATACTTTTGCCCACGTTCTGCCATGCTAGAGGCTTTGGCTTCTTACTTTTGGAGTCACTCATACTGCGTATATCCCAAAGCTGAACTACAGTGCTGAGACCTGCAGTCGCCATTGTGTATCCATTGGGATGCAAAGACATACTATTAATCTTTCTTTCGCTCAAAGTTTGATCAAACGTCACCTTACCCTTGGATCTCAAATCAATATGCATCACACTGCCCTCACTTGTGGATAGGAAGAAGCATTCGCTACCAAACCGATGATCAAGCTCCAATGACTGCAGCCAGCTTCGGTACCCTCCATGAAGGTTGTAACCTAACTTATCCTTGTAAACATCATCATCGGAATATGTTGCAAAAACCTCTTTGAAGGCTTGTTTTTCTACATCAAATGATCGTACACTGCCGTCATACGAAGCTGCAAGAAGTGATGTACCACTCTGATTCCATGTCATACTTGAGACAGCTCCATTGAATGGCTTGAACAGGTGAACACCGTCCGAGGACGATTCGTCTTCCTGCTTTGCTTCAGCACCATATTGATCGACGTTCCAAATACCAACATGTCCTCGCTTATCTCCGGCGCATGCAATGGTATGATTCGGATTCGGATGACATGCCACACTGTAGATTCTTTCAGGAGTCACTTTGGCGACACAAGTGTCGGACTCCAAAGATAATGCATTCAGATTACTTTGTAGAGTTTTGGATGTAATCGATTTTCCTGGGACACTTCGAACTGAATCTGGGCTTCCCTTCCTAGAAGATGTAGGTGAGAAAGTTTTTGTAATATCGGACAATGATTGTTTCATGAACTGTTCCGCCGCTTCAACTGTGCCCTCTTTGCTCCATTTCGAGCCACACAGTTCTACTGCCTCCGAAACAGTCAAATCGCTGCCGTCGTTGATTCTGTCATTGAAAAATTTACTTTCTTTTTCGCTATCATTGGGAGTGTACAGTCCTCCGGCTACTACAACCTTGCCAGCTGCCAACTCTGACTCAACATAAATTCCAGACGCAGCAACACCCTGCAAACGGCTGCTCTTGCGTCTTGGAAGTGGTTCGCGCGGTGCTTTAGATCTCTTCAGCCCCCTCGACGCAGCCTTGGCAGCCTTCTGCTCTAAAACTGCATCATCAATGGCAGCCTTGGCTCCGAGCAACCCGGAGCTAGCTAATACATCTTGGTTACGTTGTCTTTTGGCATTGACCATCTCTTGGTAGCTCTCGTAGGCTTTCCCTTGGAACATGAAAGTTTGAGGCGCATCATCATCGTCACTGTCGCCACTGACGGCGCGGCTGCGTGTAGTCCTCATCCTATTTGAGTAACACTAACACTTCTGCACTAGTGATACCAAGGTTGCATTGTTTGTTATCGCATGTATTGGTGTGATAGATGTGTGAGTCATCATCAAGTCGCGCCATTTTCCTGCCAGAGGATTTAGACCATGGACAAGATTTAGACATAGCAATGTGTGTTCCAATTCACTCTTTTTATCTGTACAATCAGCATGTATAGCAGTCATTATTACTGATCATTAGTTGCTTATCTAAGGTTTTGAAGATGACCTGAATACTACTTAGCAGTTCACATCAGGTTCTCGTCTATTTTTTCTTGGGTAGCATTTTCTTTACCAAGCTGTAAAAAAGATACAGAGAAATTTAAAGGTGAGATTGTGATTCAGATCGTCAGCTACAATAGTTCCTCTCCAAACATACCTAAGCTCCAACTCGTCTTCCTTCGCTAATTCTGCAATTTGTTCGTACTCTTTCTCGACTGCTTCATACTTCTCTTCCTCCTGCATATTAAAAAAGGAGAATGACATGGCTTGTTAGATGAACATATTTTAACCATTGACAAGAATGGACAACAAGAATTTCAACACAACTACACATCCGTACTCACAGCACGCGCAAGTTCCTCTTTCTTTTGCACTATCTTCTTTTCCGTTTCCTCTTCTGCTAGATACACATTCTCCAAGCGTTCGGCCTTCCTCTCTTTTCGTAGAGCTGCCTTTTCTTTTTTGAGGAGCTCCTGAAGGTACATGAGTGGGATTCACATTAGTTGAGCAAGAAACTGAGAGTAGACGCAAATGTATCAACTGCACTTCAATGTGACTTACCCTTGCTTCCTTTTCCTTTGCTGCCTTCTCCTTCTTTGAAGTAGCAAGAGCCGCATCCTTCTCAGCCTGTTTCTCCTTTGACTCCAATTCTGCAACGAGCTGCTTATCAGCTTCTGCTTCCAATTCAGCCTGCTTTTCTGCAGCTTCAATTCTTGCCTCCGTTTGCTCAGCCATCTTTGCCTCGTATTCAAAGAATATTTCACGAGACTTTTCAATTTTGGCCTTCTTAGCATCCCTTTTTGCTTCTGCCTCCACCTCGCGAGTCTCCTTTTCAAGTGATTTGACGATAAGGTCGTCAACGTCGGATGGTCTAGCCGAAATCGTTATTGAAGAAGAGGTAGCAGTGCCAGTAGAAAAGGCGTTTGCATTGGGGATTGTGAACTCGTTGGAGAAAGGAGTAGAGACTGCTGAGAAGCTTAGTGTGAGCGCAACAAGTGCAGATCCTGCAATTTTACTGACTTCTTCCAGCGGAGTTACGTTATTACTGGTGTTGTCATCAGTTGATGCACGGAGTGTGGGGACACTGTTAGCAAAGCGAGAGTTTACATGGGATGATGCCGATGTGCTTGCCGGGACGAAAGCGCTGCAGCATGGTGCTGCTAAAGCAAGCAGCAATCCTAAGAAGTTCAATTTCATCTTTTGGTATATATTGGCTGTTGTCGGATGTGTTGTAGCGTTGCTTTTTGAACCCCCGGTTACCTACATCCACTACACGCAAGAGCGGCGAGGTCGGTCGGCTATGCAGCATTTATTTGTTCTTGAAATGAGTCACCGCCGCTAAAGTACTGCGTTATTTTTGTATGAAACATATACAAATTACACATAATGTGTATTTTAATATATTGCTACTTCTAAATAAAATATCCATATATTTGCTTACAGCTAATCCAGTGGTCACAATGAAATTCCTCCGAGGAACACCTCTATTTGTAATCGTAAAGCCCAACTCAGCATTTGTACTTCAAATCCTTCATTACATATAATCCTCATCGGTTGCAACAATGATGTTCGCCAAGTCCTCCATCGTGGCAGCGTTGGCCATAGCTAGTAGCAGCGTCGTCCACTCCTTCTCTCCCTCCGCTCCTCGCTCACTTGTAGCCAACCAGAAAAATGTATGCATCGGCACCTCGTCATGTGGTACCAACCCATCAATAATGCCTCAGGCCTCTTCATCCTCCTCCACACAATTGAACCTATTTGAATTTTTGACCAAAGAGGACCAAACAGAAATTGTTACCAATGGCATCGAGCTTGTCGATGAGGCACCCGAAGAGAATTATGTCGACGCAGCAAAGAAAACCGAGCTAATTCTGCTTGGTGTTTGGGGAATATCACTCAGTGCGTTCATCTTGATCAACAATTCTTATGGTCCCTGGCCGCTCTTCATGAAGTCAATTCCAGAACGTACCTTCTTTCTTAGTCATATGATTGGTGGCATGCTCTTTGGTGGAGGTATCATCTTAACTACTTGTATTGAACGACTTGTGGCGAAAAGCAACAACCCAGACGTATTGCAGTTTTGGTTCAAAAAGGTTCCAGAATTAGATGGATTGATTGTCGTCCCAGCTTTGACAATTTCGATGATCTCTGGTACTGGATTGTCCATTGTCAGATATGGAGGACTCAACATTGCACCCCCACACGTTTCAGCCATTTTCTGGACTCTGATTGCTTTCTTGACATGGTGGGCGGCAACAGATTTGACTACGCAGGTTACGGCTCTCAAGGCTGTGGACGAAATGTATGAGTCATATCAGAATGGAGAGGAAGGCTTGGAAACACCTAAAGTGGTTGTTGATCGACATGTGAGCAACGTGGTCTCTTGCTTCTTTGTGTTGACTCTCTATTCCTTCATGGTGTTGAAGCCTGGTACCCTCTTCGCCTTTCCATGGTCTCCATGGACATAGATCATGCCAGATCGTGACAAGCGCTGCAATTACTCCATGGGAGTAGATGAGATTTTGAAGTTGCACGCATGAATACTAAGGTACAATCGTAAACTAGAGTTTTTAGAGCACTTGTGATCTTTTAGTTTTATTAATCAAGAGCATAGTGCCAATGTGTTGGCTCCACCCTGATCTGCTTGTCACTGCTATCTTATCACTACAATATTGAGCTATGCAACCCAATAAATAACCATAAGTTTTTTAGGTCCGGCGTCCGGCACTGTAGGTTATCTTTGTCGCTGAAAAGAATGGATTTGATGACAAGGAACAATCTACCGCCACCTCACAATCTCTCACAATTCACAATAGAAGGTATGTACTGGTACCTAAGTACGTCAGCGCGCCCGAGTGCATTTTTCGGGTGATTTCCTCCTCCGTCATTCGATATTTTGAAGTTGGAGATGCATGTTCCGTTCCCTTCCAATGCATATCCATCAGACTGAGATCATATTCCACGAATAGACTAATATCATGAAGTACTGCTTACTTGCTTTGGTGTCTTTGGGACCGACGCTTTCCTGGTCATTTGCTCCGTCGAGCACATCTCTTGTTGGTAGTAGAACAGCTACGTCACTCAGCGCCCAAAAATGGGATCTTTTTGAAGATCGCACAGTATCAAAAAATGTCAACACTGATATCTTTGAGCGTGTTGGCAAGATTGCTGCTTCGTCCCTCCTTGCTTTAACGTTGAGTTTTTCAGCCTTCACAGCTCCCTTCCCCACCGGTGAAATGGTATCTTCTGTTCCATCGGCACAAGCAGCCGATGGTGCTGCAATCGGCCTGTGCCTCCTTAAAAAGTGCCGCCTTCCTCTAGCCAAGTGTATCACGAACCCCAACTGTCTTGCGAATGTTATCTGCATCAACACATGTAACGGAAAGGAAGACGAGGAGGGATGTCAGGTAGAGTGTGGTAATACTTTCGAAAACGAGGTCGTCGGTGAATTTAACAAGTGTGCTGTGTCCGACATGTCATGTGTGCCACAAAAGCAGGATGATGGTAGTTATCCCGTCCCATCCAAGGATGTTTTGGTACAAAAGTTCGATACCAAGTTATGGAATGGGCGTTGGTACATCACTGCTGGTCAGAATAAGCTATTTGATATCTTTGACTGTCAAGTACACTTCTTCACCGAGACCGAGCCGGGCAAGTTCTTCGGAAAGCTGAATTGGCGTATTGAGGAACCTGATGGAGAGTTCTTTACTCGTGATGCTATTCAAGAATTCTACCAAGATCCTAAGAATCCTGCTCACTTGATTAACCATGACAATGAATACTTGCATTACCAAGATGATTGGTACATTGTCGATTACGCTGAAGATGACAACAAGGAAGGTGTGCCACCATTTGCATTTGTTTACTACCGTGGCGCAAACGATGCTTGGATAGGATATGGTGGAGTCGTTGTATACACTCGTGATGCCAAGTTGCCAGAATCTCTCCTCCCTCGTCTTCGCGAGGCGGCAAAGAAGGTGAATTTTGACTTTGACAAGGACTTTGCTCTCCCTGATAACACATGTAAGACTATGGAAAAGGGCGAGGCGGTTGTGTTGAGGGAGAAGTTCGCTGGTAAGATGGCAATTCAAACCGAAAAGCAATTGCAGCAACAGGCTGTTTTGGCCAGAACTGCCGCTTCAAATGTCGTGACCACTGAGGTTACGGCAGCCGAGAGGGCCATTGTGGACTTTGAGAAAGAGATCGCAAAAGATGTCATCAGTGTCGAGAAAGAGATTGTAAAGGATGTCGTCAATATTGAAAAGGAGGTACTGAAAGATGTCGTCAATATTGAGAAAGCTATTGAAGCCGAAGAGAAGGAAATTGTCAATGAGATTGTGAAAGAGGAGAAATCGCTATTGAACATGTTCAAGAGATAGATAGGTACTCCTACTGGATCTCTAATTAGGTTCGGGACCTGGTAACAATAAATGTTGCTACAATTTACGAATCTATATCAAAATAATCAGCCTTTCTATGAATACAACACGGTGACTTTTACCAACATCAGCATTTAGATCTGCACGCTCCTCGCCTCATCCATGACTCTTGTATCTGTTCTTGACGAGTTCATCTTTCCTTGTGGCATATCGGTTGGCATGCAATATTGCATTCCGCCGGGTCCCATTCCGGACCAGGATTGGGGAATCAAATTTCCTCCGCCTGTGTTCAAACTTCCCATTTGCTCATATGATCCCTTTCCCGTATTGCTGCCCATTTTATAGGCCATAGAGTAGTTTCCATTACCTTCCATTCCCATCTTACCTTGAGATGTACTCATCATCATTTGAGTCGGCATCTCATTTGGTTGATCTTCATTGTTGTAAGTATGAGACATGCCGTTATTGGGATAATTGGCCATGCCGCTGCCACTAAAAGCACTACCCATCGTATTGTTCATCATCATTCCACTTTGCATGTCAGCATTCATCAAGCCACGTTGGAGTTGCATATCAGCACCGTATGAGTTGGATGGAAAGTTTGAATGGTTATATATGATACCCTCATGCTTCGACTTCTTTGCCTCCGAAGGCGACGATAACTTGTCGTTACCCTTAGCATCAACTCTGTCAGCACCTCTATCCTTATCTTTGCCATCATTCTTGCGAGGAGTATCTCTTTTGGGTAACTGTGACGGCTTTGGTAGTTGAGGAAACCCATCATTTCCATACACCGCCGCCCCAGTCCAGACTTGATTTGGCACCTGTGAAAGTATACCACCATGTACTTGTCGCATACTCCCCATAGTACTTGTCACATCACGTTCATCTGGCAACTCTCGTTTCTTGCCTCCATTACGATTCTTTGGAAATCCCTGACGTGCAGCACCATCACCCTCCTCCTTCAAACGATAACGCATCAGTTGGACCAACTCTGGCTGATTTCTAACAAAGTTCTTGTTGTAATATGCTCCCAATTCAGGACCTCTTGAAACACGCACAAAGGACCAACGTTTGAGTCTTCGCGTAAAGCTTGTAAACTTAGCCCCATCGAAGTAATCGGGGAGGATCCGTTTCGCAAAGAGTTGTTTGTTGTGAATTTGAAATCCCTGACCGTGTGAAAGCCACGAGATAATATCCTGATAGTTGGGGTTTGACACAACCTCAAATAGAATTTCAGGAAAGCTTTTTCCACCATGAACACTGGGATTGGATGGGCCTGGGATTTTTAGGGGATTGAAGGGGGGCATATCCATCATATTCGGAGGAGGGTACAGGATGCGATTATTACTGCCGCCTGGGCCATCGCCGTACCCACCGTAGCCCGTTTCCATAGGAGCACAGTTGGCTTGTTGCATAGGATGATATGGATTACCCAACGCCATGGGGTGGACAGGAGGCAGTTCCGGGGGAGCATCGTCATTATCTGCAGCATCAGCAGCTTGTGGTTTCTTCTGACCCCCCTCTTCTTCACCATCGACATCGACAGAAGACTTATCCTTGGGAGACATCAGGCTCATTAGACCCATCGCCGCAGATTGAATCTTTTTGCGGCCGCTCGAGGGGGCAGGCTTTTGAGCAGTTTGAGGACCAGCGGATTTTTCCGTTTCAGTGATGGGTGAGTCATCGGTGGCGGCCGGCGCAGGCTTGATTTTTTCACCGTTGGCGGTGTCATCGGCCTTGGACTTGGTGGATCTGCTCATAGTGGTAACTATGGTCGGTGCTGTGCTCTCGTATATGATAATATGATTGGTTTGGTCGTTTATGTGGCGTTTTTATGTGTTCGGATTTGTATTTATTGAGTGATGGTGTCAAAAATCAAAAAAAAGACAAGAGACATGGGCGCCGTTGGTCGCAGTCACGACGACTTGAGTGGCGGACAATGGTGTAACTATGAGGGTAACCTCGAGTGTACAAACTATGAGAGTACTAACAGTTCGAGAGGGACACAACAGATGTGCACTTTCCCCCATTGGAGGCCGCGCAGGCCGAATAATGAGGGAGGAAGTGGCAGGGAGTAAAAGAGAATTGGTGTTGTCTTACCATTGATTAATCCGTCTTACAACTGTTTTCGTCATACTCCATTACCATTACAATTGAGTTCAATAAGTCCTAATGTG
>Ga0209652_1003043_pt1 | contig 12585 bp, 2 predicted proteins | sample SaaInl74LU_5_DNA_FD_184641 | JGI IMG/M metagenome (GOLD analysis project Ga0209652, IMG submission 184641) | Marine microbial communities from expanding oxygen minimum zones in the Saanich Inlet - ESP_74LU_5_DNA (SPAdes) (version 2) | ecosystem: Environmental > Aquatic > Marine > Intertidal zone ...
TCATCTTCCCTGTCACCAACTTCACCAGAGAGATGACCATGGGCAATCGTGTCTTTTTTCTTGAGAATGGCACATTGAACGTGTTTAATGAAATCATTGTACAAGCGACTGGTATTTACAGTGAGTTCACTGGGGGGCGAATCAAAGAGGTCATTGTTTCGGGAAATCCTGATTTTGTTTCAGAGATTACATTGATTCCTCCCAGCGTCGATCAGAAGGAGGAAGATGGTGATGCTGAAAAAGAAGATAATGTTGAAAGTACTGAGAAGGCAGGAGATGGTAATGAAGGTGCCACGACAAGCGGCGGAGACTCAGTACTTTTCGCACCCGCACCTACTCTATTTGGTCTCGGAGTTGTGGGCTTGTCATTACTCCAATCAATGTTCTAATCTGAAGGTAAATATCAGCTGAATTCGAGCAGAAAGGGATACGAAATATAATAGCAAATGTGATAGGGGTAGGTATCTTGCACACCTCTGCCAGGAAAGGAGAGTGCCCTTTTTTTTGCAGCTTATAGTAGGCGAGCCTAAATTAAGATAATCCCTACAGAGAACCAACTTATGCTTAAACTTCCTATCATCCGAGTCAATAGTGTTCTATTGGTAGTACAGCAGCGTAAGCTTCTCTGCAATCACCTCTTGCAAGCAGGCGCAAGGATACCATGCTCCTCTGAAGGGGAAGAAGAGGTCTCCCTCTCCCGTCCGTCCGTCCGTCCGTCCGTCCGTGGTCCGGAACATTTTGTTTTGCAAAAACTGTCCTGAAATGGAAAGCAAGCATCTTATCCATCACATGATAAACTAAGAACGTTGGAGAGAAGCTATTGGTAGTGGAGCAATCATCGACTCAAGCTCTATCCTATCATTCTCATCGTGAGCATCATATTTGCAAGTCAATAGTATGGTAGTATCACTATTATCAGCCTTCAGTTTAGTCTTTAGGTCCAAGCATCACAACAACATCACCAGATCATCAAACGTCTTGTTCGTTGCATTGGTTATTGTAATGAGCCTCAGCTGTGCTACAGTAACCAAAGCATTTATAATTCCTACAATCATGAAGAGAGCTCGTCCAGTGGCGGTGGCGGCAGCAATTAGCGATAATAATGCCACCAACAAAAGAGTGATGCTGGCTGCCAGTAACGACTTGAGCACATCATCATCATTATCATCATCAATATCTGACCCATCCACAACGACATCAGTTACTACAGGCAATACTGAATCTACACCACTCTACCTAGCCGAAGGTCTAATAGCAATCCACAAACCTCTCACTTGGACATGCAATGACGTCGTGTCCTACATTCGGGGTATACTCAGCCGAGATGCTCAATCTCGTGGCTTTGAAGGAAAGATGCGAAAACGGGGCAAACCAGTCATGAAGGTAGGACATGGTGGGACATTAGACCCATTGGCTTCCGGTGTATTGGTTCTTGGTATTGGAAAGGGTACATCCAAATTACAATCGTATTTAGAGGGAGATAAGCAATATACTGCCATGGTGGAGTTGGGATATGAAACGACTACGTTAGATGCTGAGGGAGAAATTGTCAAGACGATGGATTGGAATCATATCACGAGTATTGATTCCATTCGAGAGACGGTGGTTCCAAAGTTTACTGGAAAGATTCAACAAGTTCCTCCATTATATTCGGCTATTCGAGTGGATGGGAAGAGATTGTACGAAATTGCAAGAGGTGGTGATGAGAAGGAGGCACAAGATGTCGAAATCCCCATGAGAGATGTGGAAGTTTACAAGGTGGAAGTGGAAAATACCTTGAGTGAGAGTGTGATACAGTCGGGTGTTGTGGATGGTAAAAAGTATAAGGAAGCTGTCAATGAGATGGAAGCTGCTGCTGCAGCCGCTGCTGCTGAAAAGGCAGCTGCTGCTCCTCCACCGGCGGAAGATGTGCAAGAGGAGTCAAACGATGAAGCTAATAATACCGCAGGCAAGAAGAAGAAAAAACGCAGAGGAAATAAAAACAAAGGGACCAAAAAGAAGAGTTTCTTTGATGAGTCGACCGTCCCTACCGTTCAATATGATTCTACTACCGCCACAACATCCTTTGAGTTGCCTCTTTTTACACTCAACGTTTCTTGTGGAGGTGGAACGTACATTAGATCAATTGTTCGTGATATAGGATATGAAATGGATACGGTCGCAACAATGACTGGTCTGGTGAGGACCAAGCAAGGTCCGTTTTTGTTGGAAGATGCATTGAGAAAAGAAGACTGGAATGCAGACAAGATTTATGAGGCAATGACTAAGATAGAATAAGCTTTCTCGATTGCTTCATTGTCTTTCACATAGTTTTACTAAACATTTTACCTACAAGTTTGTTATAAATTCTTTGTTGTGCCCACGTCAAATGTCGATTTCAACATCTGGACTTTCTCTCTAGTGCTGTTGAGTTCCCTTGCCATCCCCTTCACAATATTCAAGTGTTTCGTCTTCTGCGCTTGCGATGCCCAATTTCGAAAGACTTGTTCTTTCATTGCGTTGTCTCTACGCTTGATGACGTTGGATATTATTACTGCACTTGCTTCTTTTAACTTTGCGTTGTCGTCTTCTGTACTCAATTGATCTCTAGCCTTGGATGAAGATTCGAGCTGCAGCTTCTCTTCCTCAAGCTTTTCGATACGAGATTGAAGAGTTGATTCTTTCTCGTTCCATTGGACTTGCTCTTTTTGATAGGTCTCAATCTTCTTGCTCAGATTCTCAAGTTGGTCGTAAGCCACAAGGAGATCAGAATAAAGATCTCCGTCTTCATCGGTGTTAGTCCTTTGTTTCTCTTTCATCGGAGTCAACTTGGGCGATGCCATTACAATCTTGATGACATCCTTCATAGTTTTGATCTCGTTGATCATGTCCAAGTGTTCAGGCATGATAGTGCTCTCTTGACTCCTCACTCCTGCTCCTTTTGCTTTTGGGGTGATTGCTTCTGCAACAACTGACACGCCACCATTCTGTCGAACCTCGATGGTTGTCTCCAGCCTTTGGATATCAAGTAAATATTTTTGATTTAACTTCAATGCACATTCGATGAATCGAGAAATGTATTCCAAATTGACGGACCAAGAAGATGGCGAAGAGATTTCTTCCGAGAAACCGTCGAGCCTACTAGAGTACATGATGGCCACTTCAGTGAGCTTCCGAAGTCCTGACAAAACTTCATCGCATAACGTTTCCGAGACAGACTTTTGCTGCTTCATAATGTCGAAAACTGATTCTAGCTCGGACAATCTTCGGCATTGGACATCACAATCCTTCTTCAACACATCAAGCTTGCTTTGGAGGCGTGCTTTTGAGTCTTCAAGAGAAGTGATGAAACTTTGTGCTTCAGTATTTTCTTCCGACAGCATGTTGCATTTAGCTTCAAGACCATCAACGATAGATTTGTGCATAGAGCTCTGCTGCCTATGATCTTCGTCCATTATCAACACCTTCTCTTCTAGCTTGGCAATTTCCTTTGACAGTTCATCATGACGATCAGAACTCATAGACAAAATTTCACTAGTGTCATTGAAGTCGTCATCTTGAATGTCATGCTTAAGGCTTTGCAGCACATTCTTCCACCCATCGGCTTCGTTTGTCAGACCGTGTAATGATGCTTTCCAACCTTCTACCTGTGATGCTAGATCATCAACCTGAAATTGCAGCTCCATTATGCGGCCTTCCTTGGATTCGATATCCTGGTTCTGTTTTGAAGCAGAGAGGGGAAAATGTGAGGGCTTGTGGTACTTGATTGAAGAAATTGTAATTTACCAAAGGACTTACCTTGTCAATGATAGTTTGTTTCAGCTCTGTAGCGAGGTTGTGGTACGTCTCCAGCTCAGATTTCGCTTCCTCGTACTTTCCTTCCAACTTCTCACGTAAATCATCATTCCTGCAAAGCTGTGACTCCAACCTCTCAATTTCAACCAACTTGAGTTGTACCGTCTCTTCCAGCTCATCGATGGTGTTCTCCTTCTTAGAAAGCTCCTCCTTGATCATGGCTTGATTCTTACCTTCGACAGAAAGCTGTGTTTCTAAGTCCTTGCGTTTACTTCTTTCGGAGACAAGTCTTCTGTCCATACCTATTACTTTGACTTTCGCCTCCTCAATCTCAGATAGGAATCGACTAGTTTCAAGGTCTTCTTCTACCTGGTCGTGATGAATCAAGCGATCTCTTACTATTCTGGCATCTCTCAGGTCGAATTCGAGACTTTCAATCTGGGACTTGAGTTGCAATATTGACTCTTCTTTCTTCCCGACTAGTTTAATCAAAGTCCCAAGTTGAGAAGCAATGTCTGGCAATTCTGCCGAATCGCTGCTTGAATTTAAGTCATTGACATCGATCTCTCCATCAATGCTGTCAACAAGGTGTTTCAAGAGGAGTTGAAAATGTCGCCATTCGGTTTTGAAAGATTCTTTCTCAGCCTCGAAACGTTCCGATGAAGATTTCAATTCTGTCGATAGAGAAGCGATGTTGGATTCGTACCGTACTCGCTGTGAGTCAAAAGATTGGTGACAACCTTGGAGAACACTCTTTAGATGGGCAATCTCATCAAGTAGAAGCTCATTCTTCAGCTTTGCGTCATCAAGGTCATTCAACGCGGTTTCAACATTGGAATCTCTTTCTTGTTCTATGCGTTTAACGTTTGCCCTAGTTTGGCACAGCTCATCTTGTGCAGTGGTCACATCATTCACTAGAGATTCAATCCTCGATTGGAAGTCAGCCTTTTCAGTCTCAAACGTGTCTTGGCAGAGTTGCTTCTGGATCTCCAGCTCACTGATTTCCCGTTGAAGTTTTTCGTTGGTAAGAATCACCGCGTCCAGTTCGACTGTCACAGACACAAGCTTGTCACTTCCATCGGCCAAAATGGAATCAATTTCTGATTGAAGATTGTCTTTCTCAGAATCATACAACGATTGGATATGTTGTTTTGCATTTTCAAGCTTGCAGATCTCCTCTTGAAGCTCTTCATTTGTTTGGACCATTTCATCAAGTTGATTCATGACACATTCCAAGTTGTCACTCACACGTTGACTCTCTTCACTTTCTGTAAAAAGATCTTCCTTTGCTGAAGTGAGTTGAATTGACAGATCTTCGACATTCTTGTCTCTTGATTCAAGGGCGAGCTGAAGCTCTTCTACTCGAGAGGCGAGATGTTTCGCACGGTCGGACTGTACACTTGCTACACGAAGACTATCTCTCGTTGAAATTAGCTCAGCCGACAATTCTTCTATAGTGTGTCCTCGCTCCTCAAGACTTGATTGAAGCTTCACTACCTGAGAGCTGAGATGCTTGTCTTGTTTTCTTAGTTTGTTGGCATCTTCGCTCAAAATATTGATTTTGTCTTCGTAGGAAGCCTTTTCTGCCACCCACTTTGACGCTAATACTCTAAAGGATTGAGCGGCCTGTTGCAAGGTTTCTTTGGAAGTGTTGCGAGCTGCATCAATAACTGCAACAATATCACTTCTCATTGTAGCAGATTCAACCGATATTTGCTGCACCTCCATGTGAGTTTCGTGTAGTAACTTTCTGAGCTTCATCTCAGTATCATTTGCCTTACTTAGTTCTCTGACCAATTCATTATTCTCGTCGTTGAGCGAGAGCCGTTGAGAGTCAATGATCGACTGTCTCTTATCAATTTGATCCAGACTCCAATCTAGCTCCGACGAAAATTTTTCAATCTCGTCTACTAGATTCTGCTTCTCGGCTGCATGTGAAGACTTCATCTCCTCGATCTTGGCTTGATAATTTCTGTCAGCGGCAATAAGACTTTCTTCCTTTCGCTTCAAGTCTTGCCTTAACACCTCTATGGTGTGATCCTTTCCTTTGAGATTTGTACTCAAAGAGTCGTTGAGGGTGATTCCTTCCTCTAGCTGCACACGAAGCTCATCAATCATTTCTCTATCGTTCTCCAACAAGAGCTTGTCATCTTCCTGTGTGGCAATTTGCTCGTTTAATTTCTCCTGACACAATCTCAGCTCATCTGAAATGTCCGACATCTGTTGAATCAATTCGCTTCTCTCGGCGTCGTGTAGCTCTTTCAGTTCTTCGACATTCCAAGCGTAGTTCTTTTCCATTTCAGATAGAGCATTTTCATGAGCAGCTGTCGACGCAGTCATATCACCGCTAACTTTGAGTAGTTCCTCATTTTGCCTTTGAAGTAGCTGTTCCAAGTCTTGAATACGATTTGCATCGGAGGATTCTTTATCCCCTGAGACAGCGATATCTTGCGTCAGCCTCTCCACTCTTGTCTCCAAAATGGATTTTTCAGCTTCAATATCAAGAGAAGAAGTAGTTAACTCTTGAATCTTCTTCTCGTATAGGCATTTCATCTCGAAAAGCTCTTGCCGACGGTCCTCCTTTTCGGAGAAAACATCACTACTCAGTTCCTCAATCTCGAAATTTTTCTCTTTGAGGAGACTATTCACATCATTTAATTGTTCACGAAGATCGTCTTCTATTCTTTTCGCATTCGAAAGTTCCGCCTTAATTATCTCGATCTGAGAACTCAAATGCGCCTCAGTTTCAATAGAAGCTGTCTTTTCTGCCAGCAAGTTTTGCTGAGATTCGCTTGCATCAGCTTCTAGCTGGGATATGCGCTCTTTTAGAGATTTACGCTCAGCTTCGAATTGTGACCTGGTATCGATGAGCTTTGACTCTAGCGTGCTCTTTGACATCTTTTCTTCTGACTTCAACAAACGCATTGATTCGGCTGCACATGATAGTTCGTGCTTAAGCCTGTTGACTTCTTTTTCCTTTGAATTCATAGCTAAAGTAAGCGTCTCCAATCTCGATGTAAGGTCAACAGAGAGAGCTTGTTCCCTCTCGACATCAGCTTCCAACTTCTTCACAGTTATAGCATGCTCATTCTGCGATATAGCGCTCGCTTTCACTTCTGCATCTGCCTTAAGAAGAGCATCGCGTAACTCAGTGTCAAGACGCTCCTTCTCGTCAACAAACTTGGAGATCTCAGACTCTCTAGCATTGAGCTGAGATTTGATAGACTCTACTTCTTTCTCGACGTGACTGTGCTTTAACTTGGCACCTGATATTGAGTTTTGAGAATTGCGTACATCCATAAGTAACTGTCGCTCCGTCTTCTCGTGAGTTTCCTTCTCCTTCTTGAATTGAGCTTTAATACGCCCAATGCTGGCCTCGAGGGATCTTATCTGCGTCAAATATATCTCATTTTGGGCGTTTACAGTGGAGATTTCGTTCAGAAGTTGGTCTTGGCGGTTCTTGAAGGATTCAGACTCTTTCTTTGATTGACCTTTGAGCTGATTGAAGCGGCAACCAAGATCATCCAAGTTGCTTTCTATCTCTCCACGATGAGACGTCAAAGATGCAATCTCGAATTCTTTAGCTGTCAATGAGTCGAGTAGTTCACTCTGACGAATCTCGGTCTTTTCTTCTAGCTTCTGCAATTGAGCCAAACGCTCATCCGCAGTGCACTTCAAGGAATCCCTTTCTGACAAGAGTTGCAGTTTTTCAGCCTCTGCCATTTTCAAGTCGGCCGCTAAAGATTCAATCCTCACCGCAAGATCCGACTTATCATCCTCAGACAACAGAACCTTGGCCATATGAGACTCCAAATCTTCGCTCAGGGATTTTTTGTCATTTGTTAACACTCCAATTTCATTACGCAATGATTTAATCTGACCTTCGTAAGCCATTATCATCTCCTGCTGACTTTCTAGCTGAGTGCTGAGATTATCCACTTGCTTCTCCAAACAATCACAATCGTAGGAAAGAGTATTCATTTCAGCATCGCTTTCATCTAGTAAGCGCTCTGCAGTTTCCAACTTTGACCTCAGGTCCGCGCATAATGCCTTGCTACGATCTGCATCTTGGTTTGCATTGCTGAACTTCTCAGATAGCTCCTTCACTTGGTCCTCAAGTTCAGTATTAGAAGCCGTGAACCGATGAAGCTGAGTTTCCGTATCAAAATTAGTGCTTTTCAACACTGATATTTGTTCCTTCAGATCATCTGCTTCGTGACCGAGGCTGCTAATCTGTGAAGCAAGTTCTTTCTTCTCCTCTTCAAGTCGATGAATCACATCTGTATGGGCGGTCTTCTCATTGTTGAACATTGATTTCACAGTTTCAAACTCAGCTCCCATCTGCAGAAGCTTCTCCTCCAGGGCGTCCTCTCGTTCCCTTGCATCATCCTCTGCCTTTGCTACGCAATCCGCGAGTTCGTCTACTCTTTGCTTGAGGAAAATGTTGCGTGCTTCCATATCATCCAAGAGCTCCTGTCTTCGAGTTAAAGACTTTTCGTGGAAAGCTTTTGCCCTATCGAGAGCGTCGACCCTACCTTGCAAATCGTTCTTCGTGTTCTCTCCCATTTCTATCTGATTCACAAGGCTCTCTAACTGTTCTTGGAACTTTGTGTTCTCATTAAGAAGCTCACGCTTTTCATCTTCGATGCGATGGATTTCGTGTTCATGAGCTGCATCGTTTTGATTTGCAGTTACTTTTGCTTCATCGACCTTCTTACCTAACTGGTAAAGTTCTTCCTGTAGGGCATCTTCCCGCTCTCTTGCATCGTCGTAGGCTTTCTCTAAATTGCAGGTAAGTTCGCTGATCTTCGTCTCCATTGACGTTTGCACATCTTTCAGGCGACATTCCAGATCAGTATTTGATGCTTCACTATTTATCAGATCGTCTTTCGTTGCTTCAAGCTCAGCCATTACCTCCGCCTTTGACCTCTCTTCTCTTTCCATACGATCGCTGAATGATGCGCGCTCGATCTCTATCATTTCACGCATTTCCTTTAGAGTAGCCTCATTTTCAACTTCTAACCGTTTCAAGTCCTCCATTTGTGAGAAGAACTTTTGATCGTGAGCTATTTTTGCTTCTTCAAACTCAATTCCAATTTGCATGAGCTTCTCCTCCAGTGCATCTTCACGCTCCCTTGCGTCATCTTCTGCCTTTGCTAAGCAATCAGTAAGCTCGCTTATCCTTTGCTTCAGAAGAGCGTTGTGCTTTCCTGTTGAGTCAAGCTCAGCCATTACCTCCGCCTTGGATCTCTCTTCTCTTTCCACACGTTCGTTAAACGATGCACGCTCGACCTCCATATATTCACGCATTTCGTTCAGAGTAGCCTCCTTTTCAGCTTCAACACGTTTCAACTCTTCCATCTGGGATGAGTATTTTTGATTGTAACTCAACTTTGCTTCTTCCAATTCAACTCCCATCTTCTTGAGCTTCTCCTCCAGTGCATCTTCACGCTCCCTTGCGTCATCTTCAGAAGTTGCTAAGCAGTCGGTGAGTTCGCCTACCCTTTGCTTCAGAAGAGCGTTGTGCTTTTCCATATCATCTAAGAGTTCCTGTCTACGTGATAGCGATGCTGCGTGCTCGATCTGTGTTGCTTCAAGTTTGTGCACGAATGCAATTTTTAACGAGTTCTCTTTCTCAAGCTGTTGTATGAGAGAGAGACGCTCATCTTCCGCTTGCTTGTTAAGCAACCTCACTTCATCTTCCTTCGCAGACATCTGCTCCTGGAAGCCATTGTATTTGGAATCAGCATCTTCAAGGATAATTTGCTTCTCCTTTTTGAGACGCTGAATTTCATCTTGGCGCATATTGGAAGCGGATCTCGTTTCATCCAGCTCCATATTGGCTATCTGTAGCTTCTTCTCGAGAAACCCTTCACGTTCCATCGCATCGTTCTCTGCCTTGGCTAAAGATTCTGTGAGCTCGCCGACTCTTTCGGCCAGAAATTCATTTTCAGAAGATAACTTTTCTTTCTCCAATCGTGATACACGATTCTCTTCCAGCTCTTTGGTCACTTTGGCAAGTTGTTCCTGCATCTCTCGCTTCTCCTCTCCTATCCGCTTAGCGTCATCATGGTACTGAGTAGAAGTTGATCTCGCTTCCTCTAACTCCTGCTTCATCATCTGAAGTTTCCTCTCAAGGAATCCCACCTGCTCTGAAGCGTCGTTGCCTGATCTTTCCAGTGTTTCATTAAGCTCGTCAATCATTTCCTGAAGAGAATAGTTTCGTTTCTTAACATCATTCAAGAGAGTTTGTCTCCTCGCCAGCTCAATTTCGTGCTCATCGACTTTGGCATGCAGATCATCTCTGACTTTATCACTTTCTTCAAGCTGAGCTTTCAGCTGCTCACACTCCTCAACAAGCATGCTTTTATTCGCCTTCAATGCAACCCTATCAGCACTGCCTTTCTTCTCGCTAAGGCTCAAATGATGCTTTAGATTGGAAACTTCTTCTACCATCTTTTCTAGCTCAACGGCCTTCTCTGTGAGAGATGAGGAAAGAGATTCTAGCTCGGCCTCTTTCTCCTTATTGGCAGCATCGCGCTCTGATTTTAGAATGGCAACTTCCTCTACCATCTTTTCAAGCTCAAGGGCCTTTTGCTCTAGCTCAGCCTGTTTTTCCTTGTCGGAATCATCACGCTCGGATAAGTTTTGCTGCAAAGTCTGCAACTCTGTGGCAAGCTGTCCCTTTTCTGTTTGGAGGGATTGGATCAACGTACTAGATGATTTGAGTTTAGCCTTCATCTCCTTTTTTGACATGTTCTTCTTCTCAAGACTGGCACACAATGCTTTGTTCTTTTCAAGCTCACTTTGAGTAGCGTCTAGCTTCCCAATCAACTCCTGCTTCGACTTCTTCCCCTTCGCAACTCTCTCCTGGAAGAATGCACGCTCTTTTTCCAACTGTTGCTGAACTTCCTTGACAGCAAGTTCATTCTCTTCTTTGAGGCGACGAACTTCTTCCTCGTGGGCAGCGACGTTTTGGGAAGAAAGTTGGCTTTGAAGTTGTAGCAGACGATCCTCTAAGTCATCCTCCCGCTCTCTTGCCTCGTCTTCGGCAGTTGCCAAAGCGCTTGTTAGCTCCCGTACTCTCTCTTTAAGAAGGCTAACTTGGCTGTCCACATCTTTTGAAAGCACTTGATCCGCAGCATGCAATGAGTTCTCTATGACGCTCTCAGACACAATGGCTTCTGCTTCTGATTTCGGTGCAGCCTCCTCCTCATCAGAGAAATACCTTTCACCTAGTTCCAGGCAAACCCCATTCAACTCTTTGAGCACACTCTTTTTTAGCCGCAAGGACCGCTCAAACTCTTGCTCGCTGTTATTGCCGCCAACAAGGGCCTGGCTAATTTGATTGATGGGTGATTGTTTTGATGTCTTCGCAGCACTGCCTTGATATTCGTTGCCTGCTGTGATATTGCTCTTTATCACATTATCATCACCTTGATTGGGAGAAGCCTTTGGCGTTGTAGATAAAACTAGCTCTATGCCGTCACCACTACGTTCTGACATGACCTTTTTTACATTGGATGGCGAAAATAGATCCATTGATGACGTTCTTGAACCAGTGTCGCCTCTTGGAGTTTGCGCCTCATTGGATGACGACATTTCTGTAATACTCTCCAACTTGTCCCCAATCGCCGCAACATTTCGACGATCGCCCCTACTCCCAACTTCGACCTTTGTCGGTGTCTCCACCCACGAATGCAAATTCCGTTCCATCTCTCCAGTACTCAAAGCGGTAGCAACTCGTTTTCCACTCCGCAAATTCCGCATAGTCTTTCGCTGGAATTGACTCTTCCACACTTTTTCAATGGAACGAAATACAATTGTTTTGTGACTCCCATGGAGTTTGTGTAGGAGGTCGCTGATTACATCGAATTTTCGTGAGAGGACATTGGTACCATTGATTGAAACTATGAGGTCATTGACTTGGATTATTGTTGCTGCTGCTCCGGCATTTGTGGGTGCACCGTCAACACCTTCCATTCGGATGCAGGATAAATCCGTATTAAATTCTGGTAATATTTGTGAAACGCAGCACCCCATTGGTTTACCAAGTGTATACACTACCGGATCAAACTTTAAATGCAGTGGTCCAGGAGGAAACTCAATCACGTATTCGGATGGAGCAATTGTTTCAGGAACATCCGTGGATGTGGCATTGACGGCAAGAGATGTACCAGTTGTCGAGTTGGATTGGATAGATGATGTGCTCGGTGATGTCGATGCTGCAGATAATGAATTATTATTGGAAGATAATAGCTCTGATACTGGTGGTGTCTTTGGTAGATGAGATTGATAATCAATAGCAACACTCTCCACTGGTGTTCCAGGCGTTGGAGAAGAAGCTGCAATCTTGGCATACGTCAATTTCTGTGTATGGGACGAATCAAATTGTTGTCGTACTACACCTGGTGTAGCTACATTACTGGGTACAGCTGGCGAATTGAAATCATGGAATAAATTCACTCTTCCCGGTGTTGTTGGTTTCTTTGAACTGCGTTGTTGCAAGGTGTTGCTCCTCTTTGTAGTATTGGCTTCTGGGATGCTCCATTTTACGGATGGTGTACCCTCACGGATGACATTCGGCGTTTTCGGATTGTAAGTTGTAGACACGAGACTATTTGCAGTTCTAGAATGATCATTGTTGCTCTTATTTCGGCGCCTTCGTCGACTACTTTGCAATTCACTAATGGTCGTCGTCGAAGTGGATTGTTTCTTATCGCTCCATTGCAATTGTTTCTTTGCAGATTTCGTTTGCGATTGCGATTGCTGTTGTTGCTGTCGCTGCTGAGGAAAGGGACTATTTGTTGG
>Ga0209652_1003045_pt1 | contig 12583 bp, 10 predicted proteins | sample SaaInl74LU_5_DNA_FD_184641 | JGI IMG/M metagenome (GOLD analysis project Ga0209652, IMG submission 184641) | Marine microbial communities from expanding oxygen minimum zones in the Saanich Inlet - ESP_74LU_5_DNA (SPAdes) (version 2) | ecosystem: Environmental > Aquatic > Marine > Intertidal zone...
GGCGGCGCGCTGGCAGTGTTTTCCGTTCTCACTGTGCCAACGCTCCGGATCAAACCCATCGGGATTGTCCCACAGCCGCATGTGACGATGCAGATGCCAAGGGCTCAGCACCACCTGACTGCCAGGCGCGACATCACGTCCGCGAAATCTTTCGGCCTGGGCCGCCTCTCGAACCATCATCGGCACGGGAGGGTACAGACGTAGAGTTTCGCGAAACACGTCCCGGGTGACACGCAGCGCACGCAGGTCCTCAAATCGCGCCTGCGGCCCCAAAGCGGCCCCTTCGCGGGCCACTTTCTCTTGATATTCTGGATGCGTCGCCATGAGGTAGAGCGCCCATGACAGGGCAGAGGTACTGGTCTCATGCCCGGCCAAAAAGAAAATAGCGACCTGATCCACCATTTCGGACGCGGAAAACAGCTGCCCTGTAATTGGGTCTTTTGTGGTCATGATTTTTGTCGCGAGATCATTGGGCGCTGTGCCAGCCGCCAGCGCCTCTGCGCGCTTATCGGTCAACTCAGTGATCAATCGGCGTATCACCTCCGCGCTGCGCCGGGTTCTGCGGGAAAAGGGCCGCGGAACCCAGCTGGGCAAGCGAAAGAATGCTGCAAGATTGACCACCGGTTGGCTGCGTTGATAGGTCTTGAACTCCTCAAACACCTGCCGCGCCATGCGATCCTCAATCGGAATAGAAAACAACGTCCGAAAGATCACATCCGCAGCGGCAAAGCTGGTCTCAGCCTCGATCTCCACTGGACCGCCTCCGGCCTTAGGTGCAAGACGCGCCACGGCCGCCTCGGCAGCGGCTGAAATTGCAGGATAGGCCTCGCGCAGACGCCCCCCCCCTCAAATGCAGGATCAATGATCCGGCGCTGCCGCTCCCATTTGGCGCCATTGGTCAAAAACACGCTATTTCCCAAAAGCGGTCGCAAGCCTTCGCTGACCCGGTTTGACTTCGGAAAATCTCGCGGTCGGCGCTTGAGCACCAAATCCACAAGCTCGGGCTGATTGACCAGATAGCTGCGAAAGAAGGGCGTTTTGAACTCCGCCATCCAAGCGCGGTAAAGTTTGGCCGGTTGCGCCGAGAGCAAATCGCGCCGGAACAGTTTGACATAGCGCCACAAGGACACCCGCCCCGGCCGCGCGGGCGGTTTTGGCGGCAGGAGGGGCGGGCTCATGGGCAGGTCTGCCTGTATTTTGACACCGCACGGGTGACTTTTCCAGGAGAGGGCGCACGATCTTTATAGCGCGCGCCAAGCGTCAAAGGGCCAGCAGTTATTTGGAAATAGTCATAATCTGCGGGACGATCAAATGCGCAGATATATTGAAAATGCAGCCGGAAAAACCGCCGCTTCAACGCCCGCCATTTTTCAGCAGATAGGGTCTGACTAAAAGCTGCCGACAGCACGAGGGGCCATTTTTGATCCGGCGGGGCCACACCTGTGACAGCCACCGGATCACAAAGCGCGAAGGTACAGCCATCACCCGGCGCGGTGACATCAACCCAGGTCATTTGCCTCTGCCCGCTCATATGCCTTAAATCACGACGCAAGCGGTGGGCATTTGGCAGAAAAGACACCATCGGCACCACCTGCCCCAGGCTCAAAAAAGACAGGGCCGGGCCGCCGGTTTGATGCGCGCCACTGCGCTCGATATCCGCCAAGAGCGAGATGGCCAAATGCGCCCCGGAGGAATGGCCGACCAGCAACACCTCATCCACATCGCTGCGCAGCGCCGCCACCACGCGCGTTGCAAATTGCGCCAATCGAGCCTCCAATTCGGACGGATTGGCCCCGCGGGCCGCGGCCGAATAGGCGTAATCATGCATCAAATAATAGGCAAAAAGCCGATTGTCATAGCGGCGAAACCCCAGCAGGACCCAAGGGATCACCATGAGCCCAAGCCAGAAAAGGCCGGGATGCCACAGGCTCAACGCCGCCCCCGCCGCATAGGCCAGAGCCACAGCCACAGCCGCCTGCCCGATCAACATCACCACTGGATAGAGTGCCGCGATCACCGGCCCTTTGCGCAGCTGCATAAGTCGCCACAGCGCGCCGCTCGCGATGTAAATATAGGCGGTACGCAACATCTGCCCATAGGTCGCCAGAATGCCACTGCGCATGGAGGCACGAACAAGATCGGACCAAAGCATGACTTCGAATTCCGCGCGTGTTGATCTGCCGTCAATCTCACTGTCCACAAACCAGCCATAGCCCCCCGGGCCAGTTTTTGCGCTGAGATGGATGTCATAGCCGCTGATGGCAGCCTGCGCCGCAGCCTCTGCCCGATAGAGCTCACGATACCTGCGGGGATGAATTGGATCATACCCGGGAATATAAAATACTTTGCGTTTAAAACTCTGTCCCATGGGGAGACCTCAAAATATAAGGGTCTCCTAACCTATGCCGATCAAGAATTAAATCTCTTTATACAGTCAAAGCATCACAGCCCGGCGCAGCTGATCCCAGCCCATGCATCACCCCAGGGTTGAAAGGGCGGGAAATTGCTCCAAAATCCACCAGCTGAACTGGGTAAACTGCCCCGTGACCATCATCAATCCAACGGTCCAGAGCAGCAAACCCATGATCCGTTCGATCCGCATCATATGGCGTTTCATCCAAGCCATTAGACCTTTGAGAGACGGGAAGAACACCGCCACCAGCACAAAGGGTATCCCAAGGCCCGCCGCATAGGTGGCGAGCAGGATGACCCCTTTGGCGGGATTGGCCGTATCGGCGGCAAGTGCGAGGATTGTGCCCAGAATAGGACCCAAACAAGGCGTCCAGCCAAAGGCGAAGGCCAGCCCCAAAATATAGGCACCAAAGGCCGAACCACCGCGGTCCCCCCCCTCAATCCGCGCTTCGCGGTCCAAAATTCCAATGCGGATCACGCCCAGGAAATGCGCGCCAAACACCATCACCAAAATGCCCGCGCCGCTGACAAACCAATCTTGATTGGACAAAAACAGGCGGCCAAAACTTGAGGCGGTAAACCCCAAAAGGATGAACACAGTGGACAGGCCCAAAACAAAAAATAGGGCGGCCAAAACCACACGCCTTCGCGCTTGTGCTGTGGCGCTCATATCATCCATGCTCACCCCGCCCATATAGGCCAAATAGGGCGGAACGATGGGCAAAACACAGGGGCTGGCAAAGCTGATCAACCCGCCGAGCAGCGCCACAAACATGGCCGGCATCAGCCCGGCATCCCATAGATCAATTCCCAACATTAAAGCGGCCTTTCCTGTCTTAAGCTGTCATAGGCTATCTCAGCGCTGGCGTCATCTGTAAGTTTGTCACATCAAGCTACCCGCGCCGCGCGTCGCACCATGCCCTGCAACCGATGAAATCGCATCTCTGCCTCTGGCGCGCGCGAAAATTTTACGGCATGGAGTGGGCTTAAGAGTGCAATGATCGACAATAGGGCGCTGCGATGACTTGGGACGAAGAATTGGATGCCATTGGGCTATTGTGCCCCTTACCGGTGCTCAAAGCCCGCAAACGCTTAATGGCAATGGCTGAGGGCGCTGTTTTGCTGATGCGGGCCGATGACCCGGCCGCCATCGTTGATGTGCCGCATTTCTGCGCTGAGGCGGGGCACAGACTGATATCGCAAGATAGCGAAGGCGCAGAACTGCGATTTTTCATACGAAAAAGCGGCGGATAGGCTTGAATTTCACCCTTTGAACGCAAAAGAGCCCCGCAATTGCGGAGCCCCTTTGTCGTTGTAAGATCTTTAGCCGCGTGACCACCAACCGCGTTTTTTGGGCGCGGCCGGTTTCTCTTGCTCAGGTTCGGCGGCCAATGGCGCCGGGTCTGCCTGCGCAACAGGCGCTGCGACCGCTTCGGGGATCGGAGACGGTTCAACAGCTTCTGGCGCTGGCGCTTCCGCCGGGGTCTCCGCGACGGGCACAACCTTTTTAGCTGCCGGTTTGCGCACGCGCTTGGGTTTGGCTGCAGGTTTTTCAACCGCAACCTCTGGCGCCGCCTCTTCTGCCACAACCGCCTCTTCAACCGCAGCTATAGGGGCTGTGGTTTGCGCGGCCGCGGCCTCTTCAGCCTCACGCTGGGCTTTGGTCTTACGCGGTTTGCGCACGCGTTTGGGTTTCTCGGCGGGCGCCGCCTCAGCCACAACCGCAACATCCTGAGCATCCGCAACAGGCTCTGGCGGGGCTGCAACAGCGACCTCGCCCGCCTCAGAAAGCTCTTCCGAACGATCCTGCGGGTTTTCCTCTACCGGCTTGGCTTTCGCCCCGCCGCGCGTACGGCGACGGCGTTTTGGCTTGTCCCCTTCGCCGTCACTTTCAACAGCAGGCGCGTCGGTCGAGGCCTCATCTTGCGATCCGTCCTCTTGGCTCTGATCACCGGATAAGGCATCGCTGCCGCCCCGCCGCCGCCGCCGACGACGACGCCGCTTCTTCGGAGCATCCCCGTCCTCTGGGGTCTCAACAGCCTCAATCACATCAGCCTGATCATCCTCTTGACCTTGCTCATCAATTTCTTCCATCAAGGCAAAATCAACCGAGCTCACGGTCGTGGTGTTCGCTGGAACAATGCGCGTGGCCGTTTTGAATTTCTCAATCGTATAATCTGGGCTGATCAAGAAAGGATCAGCTTCAATACGCACGGCCATCCCATGGCGTTGCTCAATCTGACTGATATGCTCGCGCTTTTGGTTGATCAAGAAATTGGCAATGCTGATCGGCGCTTTGATCAACACTTCTTTGGAGCGGGCACGCCCACCCTCTTCTTCCAGCTCACGCAGAATGGTCAGACCCAAACTGTCCTGCGAGCGGATCAAGCCGGTGCCGTGGCAATGGGCGCAGGGCTGCGTGCTGGCTTCCAACATGCCTGGACGCAAACGCTGGCGGCTCATTTCCATCAATCCAAAGCCGCTGATCCGGCCCACCTGAATGCGCGCACGATCAGATTGCAGCTTATCTTTCATGCGTTTTTCAACGGCGATATTGTTGCGGCGTTCGTCCATGTCGATGAAATCGATCACGATCAACCCGGCCAAATCGCGCAAGCGCAATTGGCGCGCCACCTCTTCGGCAGCCTCCAGATTGGTGTTCAAAGCGGTCTGCTCAATGCTGCCTTCTTTGGTCGCACGGCCGGAGTTGACATCAATGGCCACCAAAGCTTCAGTGATGCCGATGACCAGATAGCCGCCAGATTTCAGCTGAACCGTGGGGTTAAACATCCCATCCATAAAGGTTTCGACCTGAAAACGCGCAAAAAGTGGCATTGAATCCATGTAATGCTTCACGTTTTTGGCATGGGACGGCATGATCATTTTCATGGTGTCTTTGGCGTTGCGATAGCCCGCCGCACCTTCCACCAACACCTCGTCAATATCGCGGTTGTAAAGGTCGCGAATCGAGCGTTTGATCAGGTCACCCTCTTCATAAATCGCCGACGGAGCGGAAGATTTCAGGGTAAGCTCACGAATTTGTTCCCACATACGTTGCAGATATTCATAATCGCGTTTGATTTCCGTCTTCGTGCGTTTCGCACCAGCGGTCCGCACAATCAGACCGGCCCCTTCGGGCACAACGATTGTGGTGGCGATTTCTTTCAATTTCTTGCGGTCAGCTGCATTGGTAATTTTGCGGCTTATTCCGCCGCCGCGCGCAGTATTTGGCATCAAAACGCAATAGCGCCCCGCGAGCGACAGATATGTCGTCAAAGCGGCGCCTTTGTTGCCGCGCTCTTCTTTGACCACTTGGATCAACATGATTTGGCGCACTTTGATCACTTCTTGGATCTTATAACGCCTTGGACGCGGCTTGCGCACCGGGCGCACATCTTCGCTGTCATCTTCTTGGGCGACAGATTCGATCCCGTCATCGGCCTGATCTTCATCCTCTTGATCGTGGTCCTCCTCAGTGTCCAGAGCCGCCTCTGGCTCAACCACCTCTTCAGAGCCCGCAGATGCAGGCTCAGACTCTGGTGCAACTTCTGCTGTATCATTGGCTTCTTCGGCTTCTGGAGCAGCCTCATACAGATTGTCCTCGAGCAAAGAAGCGGCAGCCTGCCCCTCTTCATCCGCAGACAGATCAATGGTCTCCATCCCATCAACCACCCCATCAACCGCGGTCACATCCCGCGTTTCAATGGGGTCCGAGCTGTGCTGCGCGGCGGGTTTTGCCCGGCGTTTTCGCGTGCGTTTGGGTTTTTGCGCTTCCTGCTCAGCTTCCGCCGCCATGGCTTCCGCATAGGCTTTTTCTTCCGCCATGAGCGCTTCACGATCCGCAACTGGGATCTGATAGTAATCCGGATGGATTTCAGAGAAGGCCAAAAAGCCGTGGCGATTTCCGCCATAGTCAACAAAGGCGGCCTGCAACGAGGGTTCAACCCGCGTTACTTTTGCCAAATATATGTTGCCAGCTATTTGCCGTTTGTTTTGTGATTCAAAGTCAAATTCCTCAACTTTGTTTCCGTCGACCACGACAACACGGGTTTCTTCCGCGTGCGTGGCATCGATAAGCATCTTTTTTGCCATTATATCCACTTGCATCACTCAGCAGGCCCCCTGAAAGGAAGCCAAAACCGAAGGGATGTCTATTAAGGGCGATGCACGCAACATGGGGGCGGCTCAAAGGCCTGCCTTCATCCAATGTTATAGCCTGCGCCTGTGTCATCGCGTTGCTTTCTGTAACAGAATTTCTCCTGCCTGTTAACTGCCCTTGTCTTCGATCAAATCTGAAAACCTGGGTCATCTCTCGTGGCTCGTCAGAGCCATTTTCCGTCGCACCCCCGCGCATTTTATAACGCGCAACAGACTGCGAAAAAAACCATTCGCCCAGGGTATCTTACAACCGTAGAGCTAAGTGGACTGTAAAGGGCAAGCGGGGGGGAAGACAATGGCTAAATGCACTTGCCGGCGCAATCTCTTGCAGGCAGCGGCGCTTTGCAGATTGGACCGGCGGGACAATTCGCTGATTTCCTCAGAAAACAGCGCCCAACGCCCTGCCCGGTCCACCGCGCGGATTTTAGCCGATATAATCCGCGCGGGTGAGGCGATATTTGGCCATTTTTTCATTCAAAGTCCGGCGCGGCAGGCAGAGCTCTTCCATCACACTCGCGATAGAGCCCCGATGCCGGCGCATGGTATTGTCAATCAGCATACGTTCAAACGCCTCGACATATTCCTTGAGCGGCTTGCCTTCTGTGGTCATCACGGGCCGATCATCATCGCCCTCTGCCATCAAGAGCGAGGCAATGGTGCCATTGCCTCTGCGGCTTTGCAGCACTGCCCGCTCGGCCACATTGATCAACTGACGCACATTGCCGGGCCACGGAGCCTGAAGCAATTGCGCCGCCTCCTGCGCCGTCACGCTGGGGCTGTCGCATCCGTATTCTTCCGCAAATTGATCGGCATAGCGCGTAAAGAGCGTTAATATATCCTCACCGCGCGTGCGGAGAGGTGGCAATTCAATGCGCAAACTCGCCAAGCGATAATATAGATCAGGGCGCAGCACATCTTCGCAGGTCTTGCCCTGCTCTTGCAGATTGCAAATTGCGATAATGCGGGTTTCAGAGGGGTCCCCTTGGGCATTAATCGCTTTGAGCAAGCGCGATTGCACCTGATGGCTCAACGCCTCAATATCCTCCAAAACAAGGGTTCCGCCCCTTGCGGCCTCTAAGACCGGCAGGCGATCCTCTTCGCCCGCAGGGCCAAATAGGCGCCGCATGATCGTCTCCTCCTCCTCGCCCGCGCAAGAGAAGAGAATAAATTTCTTGCGGGCCCTTGCGGAAACTGCATGCAGCGCATGGGCCACCAGGGTTTTGCCAGTGCCGGTTTCCCCCTCAATCAGCACATGACCATCCGCTTGCCCCAGATCCAAAATATCCTCGCGCAACCGCTCCATGACCCCGTTGGCACCAACGAGCTTCTCCATAATGGAGCTGCCCGAAGACAGCTCACGGCGCAATTGCCGATTGTCCAACACCAAACGCCGCGCCCGTGTCGCCTTCTTGGCCAAATCGGTCATCGTGTCGGGATTAAAGGGTTTTTCTAAGAAATCGAAAGCGCCGATGCGCATGGCCTCGACGGCCATGGGCACATCCCCATGCCCCGTGATCATAATCACCGGGAGGTTGCTGTCTATGCCCTTGACCTTCCTAAGAAATTGCATGCCGTCCATGCCGGGCATTTTGATATCTGTCACGATAATGCCTGGATAATCTGCGCTCAATCCTTTAAGCGCATCACCCGCTGAGGCGAAGGTCTCAGTCTCAAAACCAGAGAGCGCCAACCATTGGCTGATGGATTGCCGCATATCCTGCTCATCATCTATGATTGCAATTTTCATCGCCTGGGCCATGTTCAATCCTCGTCGTTGTAGTTATCAATAATCGGCAGCGTCACCTCGAAGACCGCGCCCGATTGGTCACTGTTACGCGCCACCAAACGCCCCCCAAGATCGGACACAATCCCCGAGGAGATTGCCAAACCAAGCCCGACCCCATCGCCGGGTTTCTTGGTGGTAAAAAACGGCTCAAACAGGTCATCGAAATCTGAAATTCCTTCCCCATTATCCCGCACAGTCAAGGTCGCTGTCTCACCGCCGATCAGCAAAAGCTCGATCTCGGGCGTGTCGATCATCGAAGTGGCATCAAGCGCATTGCGCAGCAAATTAACCACGACCTGCTCCAAACGCAGTTGGTCACCTAAAATCATAACAGGCGTGCTTGGCACTGATGTAGATAGGGAGACTTGCCGCGATTTCAATTGCGGCTCCATAATTTCCAGAGCCCCATTGAGAGCCGCGCGCACGTCCACAGGCACCAAATCATCGCCGCCCTTACGCGCATAGGATTTAAGTTGCCGAGTGATGGCACTCATACGGCCAATAAGATCGTCAATCCGTTGAAAAGAGCTTAAAGCCTCGTCCATACGTTTACGCTGAAGCAACAGCTTGGCCCCCGCAAGATAGGTTTTCATGGCGGCCAAAGGCTGATTTAGCTCATGGCTGACCGCTGCGGACATTTCCCCCAAAGCCGCCAATTTCGAAGACTGCGCCAGGGTTTGCTCTGCCACTTGCAGGTTCTTCTCGACCTTTTGACGCTCTGAAATCTCTCGCTGCAAGCGCAGGTTGAGTTGCCGCAGGTCATCAGATTCTTGTTGGAAGAACAGCGCACGCGTTAAGGTTTGACGCGACAGTTGATAAAAGGCCAAGGTAAACAGGATTGAAAACCCCATGATCTCCAGGGCCAATACCGCATTCACCCTCTGGCGAATTCCGCCATAGGTGGTGAATAAAACCATGGTCCAACCCCGAAACGGCACCCGCAATTCGCGCCGCATAACCGCCCGCCCTTGCACATAGGCATCCGCCGGCAGGGCTGTCCAATCTTGCGTGGCCCGAATGGCGCGCTCAATCGCACTGGGCGCGGAGCGCAGCGCAAGCGCCTCCTCTTCGGGCAGGCCAATCCAAGTTTTTTCCGTGGCCAAAACAATCGGACCATTGGGGAGCGACACAATCACCGCGTCAGATATCCCCGCCCAAGCCGATTGAAACTTTCGCAAATCCACCTCAACCACGATCACACCAAGGGTTTTGTTATTGGCCACCACGCGGCGTGAATAGGCAAAATCATACCCGCCAACATCCATCTGATGGGTGGTAAACACCGTTTCGCTGGCCCGAGCCGCCTCTACGAAATGTGGCAGATTGCGCTGTATTTCACCCAAGCGATTGCGATCTGTCGCCGCCACAACGCGGCCATCCAAATCCAACAGCAAAATCGCCGCCGCGCCGATCTCGTCCACAAATGACAGCAAGCGCTGCGAGGTCCGCTGATAATCTCGAGAGCTCAATGCCCCCACCAGCTCCGCATCACTGCTAAGGAGTCTGGGCACAATCGAGTTGCGTTGCAGCTCGCTGACCATATTGCCCGAGTAGAGCGCAAGCCGCAGCTGCGCCCTTTGCAACGTGGATTGCGTAAACCTTGCGGTGAGCAATTGGTTGGTAAAATAGACTGTGCCGACCGCGATCAAGAAAATCGTCAACAAAGCGATCCGCACGCGCCAAGACAGGTTGGCGACACGCGGTGCGAGTGTTTCAGAATTTTCTGTAACGGAAGACATGCACTAGCGTTACGGTGCTCGGCGCCGCCATTCAAGCGGCCAAGCCTAGGCCTGGGTGGTTTGCCCCACCAACGCGCGGAAAAGCGCCTGCCCATCGGCGGATCCCATCTGCGCATCCATCGCACGCTCGGGATGGGGCATCATGCCCAAAACCCGGCGGTTGGCTGATAACACACCCGCAATGGACGACATCGACCCATTGGGATTGTCGCTATAGCGAAACGCCACCCGGTCTTCACCGTCCAGGGCTTTCAGCTCATCTTCCGTCGCATAGTAATTGCCGTCATGATGCGCAATTGGCACTTGTATTTCAGAGCCTTGGCTATAGGCCGCGGTAAAAGCGCTGTCCTGTGTTTCAACGGTCAATCCGACGGTTTTGCACAGAAATTTCAACCCAGAATTGCGCATTAACGCACCGGGAACCAGACCGGTTTCGCTCAAAACTTGAAAGCCATTGCAGACCCCCAATACATAGCCGCCACGATTGGCATGATCGACCACCGCCCGGCAAATGGGAGATTGCGCCGCAATCGCACCGCACCGCAGGTAATCGCCAAAAGAAAACCCACCGGGAATCGCGACAAGATCTAATCCCTGCGGCAGGTCGGCGTCCTTGTGCCAAACCTTGGCCACATCAGCGCCCGATTGGCGCAGCGCCTCAACCATGTCACGATCACAGTTCGATCCGGGAAATACAACAACCGCGGCGCGCATTATGCGATGTCCAGCTGATAGCTTTCAATCACCGCATTCACCAAAAGGCGATTGCACATCTCATCGATCTGCGCCGGATCTGTACCCTCGGCCAAGTCCAGCTCGATCACCTTGCCCTGACGCACGGAATTCACCCCGGAAAAGCCAAGGCCTCCAAGCGCCGATTTAACGGCCTCGCCTTGCGGATCGAGCACACCATTCTTGAGCATCACTGTGACGATAGCTTTCATTGTCTTGTCCTTCAGGTCAGTTGATCAAAGTGGGCTTGCTGATGGGCGCTGGATTTTCCGGCAATACGCCCAAGCGGCGCGCCACCTCTGCATAGGCATCTGTCAGACTACCCAAATCACGGCGGAACACATCTTTGTCGAGTTTTTCACCGGTTTTGAGATCCCAAAGCCGGCAGCTGTCGGGGCTGATTTCATCTGCGATGATCAGACGTTGATAATCGCCCTCATAGACGCGGCCGATTTCAATCTTGAAATCCGCAACGCGAATGCCAACCCCATACATGACGCCCGAAAGAAAATCATTCACGCGCAACGCCAGCGCCAACATATCGTCCAAATCTTGTTGGCTGGCCCAGTTGAACGCGATGATATGTTCTTCTGACACCAATGGATCGCCCAGAGAATCATCTTTCAAACAAAATTCAACAATCGGACGCGGCAGGGCCGTGCCCTCCTCAATGCCCAAACGCTTGGACATCGTGCCAGCGGCATAATTGCGCACGATAACTTCCAATGGCACGATCTCAACCGCCCGGATCAACTGCTCGCGCATATTGAGGCTTTTGATGAAATGGGTCGGAATGCCCAAAGTATTGAGACCGGTCATAAAAAATTCGGACAAGCGGTTATTCAACACCCCTTTACCTTCAATGATGTCTTTCTTCTCTGCATTGAATGCAGTGGCATCATCTTTGAAATATTGAACCAAAGTGCCTGGCTCTGGACCCTCATAGAGGATCTTTGCCTTGCCTTCATAAACCAACTTGCGACGTGCCATGTGACTCTCCGTGCTTTGCTCGCCTCATATGGCAATGTGCGACGGGCGGCAAGTCGGCACGGGAGCTCTCGCCCTCGGAATACGGCAAGTTTTTTGCCCAGGGCTAAAAAACATATGCGGAGAGATCCAAACGGGATGGCCTTTTGAAACCGTTATTATTTGGGGGTGGCGGGCCGGGCCCTGATCGCCAAATTTTCATAATCTTCATGATAAAAATCAATTTCACTCATGTTTGACTTTCGGGCATTAAACAAACTCTGAATTATCAAAAAGGTCATGACATGTCAGCAGACTCGCAAAGCCCGTTACAACGCATGCTGGCAAAGCGTGATTGGATATTGGCCGATGGCGCCACGGGCACCAATTTGTTCAACATGGGGCTGTCTTCGGGTGATGCGCCGGAGCTGTGGAATGACACCGCACCCGATAAAATCAAAGCGCTCTACAAAGGCAGCGTGGATGCTGGATCCGATTTATTCCTGACCAATTCCTTTGGCGGCAATAGATCCCGGCTAAAACTTCATGGCGCTGAAGCACGCGCGGCAGAGCTGTCGCGCATCTCGGCGCAAATTGGTCGTGAAGTGGCCGATGCCTCTGGTCGTGAGGTCATCGTCGCAGGCTCCGTCGGGCCTACCGGCGAAATCATGGAGCCCATGGGCCCGCTCTCCTATGCTGTGGCCGTGGAAATTTTCCACGAACAGGCCGAGGGTTTGAAAGCCGGTGGCGCAGATGTGGCTTGGGTCGAAACCATCTCTTTCGGTGACGA
>Ga0209652_1003047_pt1 | contig 12581 bp, 8 predicted proteins | sample SaaInl74LU_5_DNA_FD_184641 | JGI IMG/M metagenome (GOLD analysis project Ga0209652, IMG submission 184641) | Marine microbial communities from expanding oxygen minimum zones in the Saanich Inlet - ESP_74LU_5_DNA (SPAdes) (version 2) | ecosystem: Environmental > Aquatic > Marine > Intertidal zone ...
GAAGTTATTTAGGACAATTTCCAAAATATCAATTATTATCTTCCCACGACCTCAGAAGATCTTTTGCAACCAATCATTATGGGAAAATACCCACCCCCATTCTAATGAAACTTACAGGTCATTCCAGAGAAAGTACATTTTTAGAATATGTTGGTAAAAATGCTAATATGGATGCATACGCTGATATTTTGATGGATGCATTATCCAAATAATAATAATAAATAGTAAATTAGCGCCGGACTGTAGTCAATTTATTTTGTTCAAACACTTGAATTACAATATTTTATGTGATTTTAGATAGATATTTCATTACTAAACGGCCATGAGTTTTTCAAATTCATAAACTTACTGAGTAACTTAAAAGGTTCTCTTATAGTTTTTGATTTTATGAATCATAACCACAATCTTCAATGGTTTTAATTTCTATGTTAAACTTTCTAAGTTATCTTATCATATCTCCTTCCTTTTGTAAAGAAAATTGATTTTTTTATACATAATAGTTTATCTTTGTATAGATTTTTTGATTTTCTTTACATATGCAATTATATACTTTAAGTTATCTTCCATTAAACATTGAGCTTGAGTCCAAGATGGTTCTCAAGAAACTAACGTCCTCACATAAGGCATTGGCTGAGTTAAAAGGGATGTCTAAAAGTATACCTAATCAAACCATATTAATCAATACTTTAGGTCTTCAAGAAGCAAAGGATAGTTCTGCAGTTGAGAACATTATAACTACTCACGATGACTTATATAAGGCAGAACTTAAAACAAATAACATAGAATCTCTTGAATCTAAAGAAGTTCAAAATTATATAGAAGCCCTTAAAAAAGGCTTTGAGCTTATAAACAACCAAAAACTCCTTACCAATAGGATGATTATTGAAATTCAAGCCACACTTGAAAAAAATAACGCAGGTTTAAGAAAGGTTCCGGGTACTACCCTTAAAAATAATAGTACAGGAGAAATAATTTATACACCACCTCAGGACCACCAGACTATTATGGATCTAATGAGTAATTTAGAGAAATATATTAATGACAATGAAATCAGTGATTTAGATCCTCTCATAAAAATGGCTATCATACATTTCCAATTTGAAAGTATACATCCTTTTTATGATGGAAACGGAAGAACAGGAAGGATTATAAATGTACTTTATCTTGTCCTTCAAAATCTATTAGACTTACCCATATTATACTTGAGCAAGTTTATCATATCAAATAAAGGTGATTATTATAAAAAAATTCAAGCCGTAAGAGATCATAAAAATTTCGAAGATTGGATATTATTTGTTTTAGAGGGTGTTGAACAGACTGCAATGGATACAATCCAAACGATTACACAAATACAATCTCTACTATTAAAACAAAAGCATCAAATTAGAAAAAATTACAAGTTCTACAGTCAGGACTTGCTAAATAACTTGTTTAAACATCCGTATACTAAAATCGAATTTGTAGAGCAAGATTTAAAGGTATCAAGAATTACTGCTGCTAATTACTTGAACACGTTGTCTGATGATGGAATATTAACAAAAAAGAAATTAGGCGTTACGAATTACTACATTAATCACGAATTATTTGATATTTTATCAAAATAGTGATTCAATCAAATTAATTATTGTTATTTAATTAAATTGAAACCCTCTCTTTTATTATAACTTAAGTTAAGGTGAAATTAACTTCTCTAGGAGCTTCCCCTATACAAATGCAAAATATTTTATTTTTTTAGGAGGATAACAACTGATTTTTAAAAAAATTCTAGAAAATTTTATTTTTAAAAAAGTTGATTTTTTGGAAAATTTACCAAAAATTTGAACGAGAGAATTGACCTCCCTCTAAAGACATCGAAAAATGGGGTATATAAGGGGGGATACCTACGGGCAGTCCTCCAGGGGGGGCACCCAACTAACTTTAAATTTAATCAATGAGATTTTTAAAGCCGAACCAAAAAGCTCAATTTTAACTGGCATAAGATGTATTAAACTTTTGATTTCTTTTGTAAACTATATTTTAATAAGTTCTCTAAAATTATTTTTATCAATTACGATTTCCTTGGCGTCGTATTCGTTTACAAAAGTTTTTGGTAATCTTACTTTTTTCTTATTATTCCATTTAAACTCAAAACCAGAGATCATACCATTTTGTTCTTCTACTAAATCTACCTCTTGCTGTTGTTTGGTTCTCCAAAAGTACATTTTAGCATTTATATTCTTATACTTATGTTGTTTAAGTCTTTCTGAAATTAAAAAGTTTTCCCATAAAGCACCAGTATCTTGTCTTAATTCTAAAGGATTAAAATTGCCAATAATTATATTCCTAACTCCGTTATCATAGAAATATATTTTTTTATTTTTTTTAATTTCATTGCGTAAGTTTCTACTAAAACTAGGTAACTTAAATAGTACATATCCTTTTTCTAAAATAGCTATATAGTTGGCAACTGTATTTTTATCTACACCAACTATTTGAGCCAGTTCATTGTAGTTTACTTCACTTCCAATTTGAAGAGCTAAAGCTCGTACCAACTTTTCTAATACTTCTGGTTTTCTAATGTTTGCAAAGGCTAAAATATCTCTATACAGATAACTATTTACCAATTGTTTTAATAGTTCTTTTTCTTCTCCAGGATTGTTTAATATATCTGGATAGAAACCGTATAATATTCTGTTTTCTAATTGTTGTTCTGCTGACACATAGCCCTCTGTATTTTCCAACTCTTCCCAACTTATTGGAAACAATTCATACTCCCATTTCCTTCCTGTTAAAGGTTCATTAATTGCATTTGATAAATTAAAAGATGACGAGCCACTTACAAATAATTGTACTTCTTTAAATTGATCTATAATTATTTTTAATGTTAGCCCAATACCGGCTATTCTTTGAGCTTCATCAATAAAAATGATTTTGTTAGACCCTATAATACTTCTAATTTGTGTTGTGTTAGGATTGTTTAATAGACTTCTTACTGTAGGATCATCTCCATCTAAAAATAGATGTTCTTTGGTATCTATGATCGTTTTAAGTAACGTCGTTTTCCCTACTTGTCTGGGACCAATTAATATAATAGCTTTCCCTTTGTTTATTTTACTCTCAATAGTTTCTTTTAGGACTCGTTTGTACATTGTCTTTTTTTACAAATATACTATTTTAGATTGTATTCACTAATAGTTATGCTTTTTAATGAATATAAGTACTGGGATACTATTTATATATTTAACGAAACGTCTTAAAAATTATAACAATAGTCCTTCATAAAATTTTCTAAAAAAATTTAGAAGATGTTTCTCATTAGGGTTTTTAGTTCATATTAATTGTAAGAGATAACCGAAAGACAGTATCTCCTCCACGTGGGATCTGATTAACATATAATACTAATCGGCAAACAGAAATTTCAATAACCTCTAAAATTTACCATCAGGTTCATTCAATGATTCTAATCGGCACTTATATTTCTCAGTGAATCCTGAAGATAACCCGTGGTGATTTATCTGAGGTTTTAATCGGCATAAGGAAATTATATCAAGATAAAAACCATTAGAGCCCATTTTGTGACATTTAAGATTTACCACGGACCTTCTTTAATTGTTATTTGCACACAAAAAGTGTCTCAAAACAATTATTGTAGCAAAAATTTAGCATTTATTCTTCTGGCACCCTGATTTTTCGCTGTATCATAGCCTCACAGAAATCCAAAGGAAAATTAGGAGACACTTATAATATTGGTGATTTTAATGAATGGAAAAACATAGATTTGATCAAAGTAATGATTAAAACAGTAGATCAATTATTAGGAAGAAAAGAAGGAACTTCAGAAAAACTCATCACCTATGTCACAGACAGAGCTGGTCATGATTTACGATACGCAATAGATTCTACAAAATTAAAAAACGTACTAGTTTGGGAACCCTCTTTACAATTTGAGGAAGGGATTGAAAAAACAGTAGCTTGGTATCTAGAAAATCAAGAATGGTTGAACAATGTAACCTCTTGAGATTATCAAAAAATGTATAAAAACTAGTATCTTTTTGATGACTTGTTATTTAATTGAAGTTTATTTATTTTTATATTATCTAAAATTTATCAAAGTTTATAGAGTGTAAACATAGTTTAGGATCTAAATCTTCTTACCTACATGAACAAATCATTACCAATACGCCATCTTTTAAAGCATATTTTTTCACTTTTAAATATCAAATACCGTTATCCAAAATCACAGGAGTTATAAAGCTTTGCTATGAGTATCATAGAATAAATAGCTAGCTCTATTTTTTAAATCGTAAAAAAACCACCCCTATTTTAGGGGGTTTTTATTTTAGAGCACTATTTATAAAGAGTACACAATTCGTTCACTTTTTTAGTGATTATATTTTTAAAATTATAAATTTTCATATATTTGTCATGCTATAAAAGAAAAATAATGTACGTATTAACAACAATACAATTTATAATCCTTACCCTAGGGGTAGTGGTATTTACTAGTATTATCCTCCCAATTATAAGAAAATACAGCATCCAATTCGGGTTTGTTGCCGTTCCAGAACATCGGAGTTCTCATCATAAAATTACGCCCAATTTTGGTGGAGTCGCTTTTTTTATAGTCCTCATTTCGAGTATGCTTTTCTTACATAAATTTCAAACCACAAGTACCTTGGTGGTATTAGTTGCTGCTTTTTCAGCTATTTTTTTTATAGGAATAAAAGATGATGTACGTGATATTTCTCCGCGAGCCAAAGCAATCGGGCAATGTGTTGCTGTAGGACTTTTACTTACTATCTCTGAATTTAGAATTGAAAGCTTACATGGTTTTTTAGGCATTACGCAGGTTCCACTTTTTATAGGTTTACCATTAAGCCTCTTTTTATACATTAGCTTAATTAATGCCTATAACCTTATTGACGGTATTGACGGCTTGGCGGGTATTATAGGAATGGTAGCCTCTACCACTTTTGCAGTTCTATTTTACCAAATGGCGATGCCTTTTTATTTTGGCCTTAGTATTGCCATGAGTAGTATTTTGTTTGCTTTTTTAGGGTTCAATTTTTCTGAGCGCAAGAAAATATTTATGGGTGATACCGGTTCTCTTTTGGTAGGGATATTCTTAGGAATGCTGGTTATGAAACTCTTGTCTGTTCCTGCCGAAGCTACAATAGGTATTGGGATTTCTTTAGTCCAATTACCAATCCTATTATTAACTGTACTTATTATCCCTGCGTTTGATGTGTGTAGGGTAACTATTATTCGTTACTGGCAAAAACAACCTTTTTTTACTGCAGATAGAAACCACATGCACCATGTGTTGATCGATGCTGGAAGATCGCATAAAAAAGCCTCATTTACTCTAGGGCTTGTAAATATTGTTATGATTGGGGCTATGTACCTTACTTTACAAGCCTATGGACTAGTTGCAGCAGGATTTTTACTAGTTGCTTTTTTGGTATGGGGTGCATTAACCTTATTCATCATCAATAAGAAAATAAGCAGTAAGCGTATGAAGGTAAAAGTACGTTACATGTTGTTTAAGCTGGTGTACTTTAAACGGACTGCAGCACCTGAAAAGAAATTGCGCTTCAACAAAAAATTAAAGCTATTGCGCATCTTCTTTTTTTAATAAAAATTGGATTAAAAATTAGCACTCCAATTGATAAATCTATATTTTTACCAAAAAATTTACAATGAATTACGCTAAAAGAATACTATTGACTTTATGGTTGTGTATTGGTTTTACAACAATCACTGTTGCACAAGACTTATCTACCTTAAAAAATGTAGATGTTACTAGTTTATCGGATGATGAAATTTCTAATTATTGGAACGCCATTCAAAAGAACGGATATACCATGGGACAAGTAGAGAAAATGGCCCAAGTACAAGGAATATCCCCGACCAAAGTGGCGGAATTTAAAAGGCGTGTGGCTAGTTTGCGTGCCATTACCCAAAAAGAAGAGCAATTAGTAGCTGCTAAAACAGTGGCTGCAAAAGTTTCTGAACCTTATGGTGTAGAAAATGGTCAGGTAGTTCAAAATAAAAGTACAGGCTTGCAATTGTTTGGCTATTCTTTTTTTGAAAACTCAAAAATATCTTTCAATCCTAGTACCAACATTGCTGTACCAGATACCTACCAAATAGGGCCTGGAGATGAAATGATGATCGATTTGTGGGGGGCCACAGAACTTACCTATACGGCTAAAGTAAATAACAAAGGGTTTATTAAAATTAATGGATTGGGTTTTATTTACATTAATGGATTTTCTTTGGCCAAAGCCAGTAAAAAAATCATTCAAAAACTTACGCAAAAGCATGCTGGTATTAAAGCCCCAAAAGACAGCTACAGTAAAATTTACACCAATGTTACCGTGTCTAAAATTAGAACGGTACAGGTAAATATTATTGGCGAGGTTAAAGCCCCAGGAACTTATGCCTTAAATTCCTTATCTACAGTATTAAACGCCCTTTATGTAGCTGGTGGGCCAACAAAATTAGGAACCTTTAGAAATATACAATTAATACGTGCCAACAAGGTAGTGGGGTCCTTAGATATTTATGAATACTTACTAAATGGAACACAAAAAGGAAATAGCACCTTACAAGACCAAGATGTATTGTTGGTGGGGCCTTATCAAAATCTAATTACCGTAGAAGGAGCTGTAAAAAGACCTGGAATTTATGAAGTAGCCGCTACAGAGACTTTGTCAGATTTGATTAGTTATTTTGGCGGATTTACTCCAAAAGCATTTACTGAATTGTTTGTGGTAGAGCGATTAAACGGACTAGAGCGCGAAGTAAAAGAAGTAACAAAATCTGCTGCAGGGAGTTTTACCTTACAACCAGGAGATAAAATTCTAGTACAAGAGGTATTGGACACGTATACTAATAAAGTAAGTATAGAAGGCGAGGTATTGCGTCCTGGAAGTTTTGAGTTGACAGCAGGCATGTCTTTAGCTGATTTATTTGCCAAAGCAAAAGGAATTACCCCAGAGGCCTTTGTGTCTCGTGGACTTATTTTACGAACCAATGCCGATGCTTCACAAGAACAAATTCCTTTTGATATAACTAAAATACTAGAAGGAGCACAGCAAATTGCATTACAAAATAAAGATGTAGTAACGGTATTTAACAAAGAAAGTTTGCGCGAAAAAAGAGTTGTACAAATAAATGGAGCTGTAAATACACCTGGTACGCTTCCTTTTGTAGAAAACATGCAGATAGAAGATGTTATTGCATTGTCTGGCGGATTGCAAGAACGTGCAGACCCAAGAAAAGTAACAATATCTAGACGTTTAAAAGACGGCAATTACAAAACGTTAAGCAAAACGTTTACCATTTCTTCTGAAGAAAATTTAGCCTTAAATGATGGAACTTCTTTTTACATTGAACCTTTTGATCAAATTACAGTAAGAGCATTGATAGGATATACTGCTCAGCAAAATGTACGCATTAGTGGACAAGTATTGTATCCTGGATCGTATAGCTTAGAATCTAAAAGTGAGCGTATTTCTGATTTGGTGCAAAAAGCAGGAGATATAACTGAATATGCTTATTTAGAAGGAGCAACTTTAATGCGAGTGATTGAAAAAACTGCTGCAGATGAATTAAAAAATACTAAAACTACTCCTATAGGAATCAATTTGATTGAAATATTAAAAAATCCGGGATCTTCTATTGATTTGTACTTAAAACCTGGAGATGAATTGATGATTCCTGAAGTAAAAGGAACAGTAAAAGTAGCTGGTGAGGTATTGGTGCCTTCTTTAGTGCAGTATCAAAAAAATAAAAATTTAAAATACTACATTACTAATTCAGGAGGATTTACAGATGTAGCAAAAAGATCGAATACCTATGTACGTTATAGTAATGGAAAAATTAAAACGGTAAAAAAGTTTTTATTCTTTAAATTTTATCCTAAGGTAATACAAGGTGCCGATATTTTTGTACCTACCCGTGAAAAGAAAGAAAGACTGTCTACCCAAGAAGTACTTGGTATTACCTCTTCTATCGCTACTTTAGCTTTAATCATTCAGTCCTTAACCAACTAATAGTATAAAAAGGTGTCGTTATGAATCAGACTCAACCCATAGATCCACAACAAGAAGACAGTATAGATATCATTGCCTTATTAAAAAAATGTTGGCTAAAAAGATTGTTTATACTTAAAACTACAGCCCTTTTTTTTAGTATTGGGTTGTTTGTAGCTTTATTGTCTAAAAATTACTTTTCTACTTCTACGACTATTGTACCTGTAACCACAAAAAGTGGTGTGGGAGGTAATTTAGGAGGATTGGCTTCTTTAGCCGGCATCAATTTAGGAGGCAGTGGTAGTAATGGTGGTGAAATATCTCCAGAATTGTATCCAGAAATTGTAAGTAGCATTCCGTATAAGTTGGAGTTGCTAAACACTCCTTTAAAAATTGAAGGGGTAGATAGTTTGCTTACCTACAAAGACTATTACGAAAACTATTATTCACCCGGATTTTTAGCGCAACTTAAAAAGTATACCTTAGGTTTACCAGGAGTAATTTTAAGTGCTTTAAAAAGTGATTCACCCAAAGCGTCTTTATCAAGTACTAATTCTTCTATTTTACGCTTAACAACCGAAGAAGCTGGATTAATAAAGCAGTTAGATGGACAGATTCAGTTGAATGTTAACGCAAAAGAAGGTTTTATTTCCTTAACAGCGACCTTACCAGAAGCTGAAGCTAGTGCGCAATTGGCATTAAAAGCGCAAAACCTACTACAGCGTTATGCGTTGCAATTTAAAACACAGAAATCTTTAGAGCAGTTGCAATATATTGAAGAGCGTTTTGCAGAAAAAGAGAAAGAATTCAATACCAAGAAAATGAAATATGCTTCTTTTCAGGACACCAATAGGGGCATTAATACTGCTTTAGCACAATCGCAATTATTACAATTGCAAGCAGAATATGATATTGCGTTTACCGTGTATACAGAACTAGCAAAACAGTTAGAAACCCAACGTTTGCAAGTAAAAAAAGACACGCCTATTTTTACCATTTTAAAACCTGTTTCTATACCTAAAGAAAAAGCAGGGCCTAAAAAAGCATTAATTTTAGTCATTTACACCTTTTTAGGCGTAGTACTAAGTATTGGCTATGTATTAGCGAAAGATTTTTTAAAGGATTTTAAAAAAGACTGGGATAAGGCTTAGCACCTATTACCAAGATAAGACCATAAAGGAGCGTTCATCATTTTTTTGAAAGCTCCTTTTTTTTGTTGCCCTACGAAAACGATTGAAGTTTTTACTACTATTGTTTTGTAAAAGAACTTACAATATATTTGAAAAAAAATAGACACCATATATGATTTTAATTGCAGACGGAGGCTCAACAAAAGCAGATTGGATTGCGTTAAATAGCGTTAAAGAAGAAGTATTTAGAGTACGTACTTTAGGATTGAATCCTGCTGTGGTGGCCCAAGAGGAACTGACCAATAGAATTGTAAACATGTTTCAGCTCATTCAGAGTAAAGATGAGGTTACTGAAATTCATTTTTATGGTGCAGGGTGTGGTACCCCAAAACCTTCTCAGATTTTAGCAACTGTACTGGAAGCTATTTTTACCAATGCAACCGTTCATGTTGCAGAAGATATGTTGGCAGCCGTCTATGCAGCAACCGGAAAAGTACCTGCCTTAGTCTGTATTTTAGGAACAGGTTCTAACAGTTGTTATTTTGATGGTACAAAGGTACAAATGAAAACCCCTTCTTTAGGCTATATTTTAATGGACGAAGCCAGTGGAAATTATTTTGGCAAGGTTTTGTTGAAGGAGTATTTTTACAAAAAAATGCCTAAAGTAATGGCAGCGAGTTTTAAAAAAGAATTCAATTTAGATGCTGATGAAATCAAGCAACATTTGTACAGAATGCCAAATCCTAATATGTATTTGGCGTCTTTTGCAAAGTTTATGTTTGAATTTAAGGAAGAAAAATACATTAAGAAGATTATAAAGCGAGGTTTTCAAGAGTTCTTTAAATATCGCGTACTCCCTTTTGAAAAAGATGCAACTACGCCTTTGTATTTTATTGGTTCTATTGCGTTTTACTTTAGAGAAATTTTAGAAAAAGTAGCTCAAAAAAATGGGCATGTAATCACAGACGTTATTCAAAGACCTATAGATAACTTATTGGCTTACCATCAACAGGAGTTGTAATTCAATTCGCTAGCCACCTAATTTTTCTTAGAACATACCTGTCATCTCGACCTATCATGTTATCTTAATCTGCCTGTTATCTCGACCTTGTGGAGAGATCTCACACAAGGGTAAGAACACAACAGTAAGAACACGATAGTGAAAATCATAGAGAGATTTCTCCATTCCGCTTATCAGCTGCAGTCGAAATGACAGTACGATTATATTTTGATCATCAATGTCATCTCGACCCTGTGGAGAGATCTCACACAAGAGTGAGTAATCAAGAGTAAGTAAACAAGAAAAGGCAAAGAGATTTCTCCTTTTCGTTTTTTTTGGGAAAAAGCTTTAGGCGAAATGACAGTAAGACTATACTATAAACTTAAATTCACCATAATAGCACCAAAAAACCCAAAAAAATCAAGAAATAAACGCGACAACCCTTTCCAAACGCATCCCTCTAGAGCCCTTAATCAAAAAGGTTTGCTCTTTTAAAGACTGCGATTGGATATAATCCGCTAAGTCAGCATACGATTGAAACTTGTGTTGCGTTGTTTTGGTTTTATAAAAATGTTCTCCCACATACCAACAGTGCTCAAAATTTAGCGAATCTATTAAATCTACAATAGCTTGGTGTTCGCGTTGACTTTCGGACCCTAGCTCAAACATATCTCCCAAAATAACGAGTTTATTGACTGCTTTTAGCTTCTTAAAATTCTCTAAGGCCACTTGCATACTAGAAGGATTGGCATTATAAGCATCTAATATAATGGTGTTTGTTCCTTGTGTAATAATCTGAGAACGATTGTTGGCAGGCAAATATTCTTCTATTGCCGATTGAATGTCTTTAGGGGCTACTTTAAAATAGTGCCCTAGCGTAATGGCAATGGCAATATTACTATAATTATAAGTACCAATAAGCTGACTGGCTATGGTTATGTTTTGATAGTTTACTTTTACCAACGGATTTGCTTCAATAAATGCAATACTGTTTTCGAACGGAATGGTTTTTAAGGGTGCTGTTTTCTCTACTTGAATGGTATCTTCTGGATTAATGAATGCTGTTTTTTGCTTCTTTTCTAAAAAGTCATACAGTTCACTTTTTCCTTTAATTACACCAGCTACACCTCCAAAACCCTCCAAGTGTGCTTTACCGAAGTTGGTAATATAACCATAGTCTGGTGCACAAATATTCGATAAAAATTCGATTTCCTTTTGATGGTTGGCCCCCATTTCTATGATCCCTATTTCTGTGTCTGGTGTAATGGATAGTAAGGTAAGGGGTACCCCAATATGATTGTTTAGGTTTCCTTGGGTAGCTACTGTTTTGTAGTGTTTAGAAAGCACGGCATGCATTAGTTCTTTTGTAGTTGTTTTTCCGTTGCTTCCGGTTAATCCTATGATTGTTGTCTTTAGTTGCTTTCTATGGTATTTGGCTAATTCTTGTAGCGTTTTTAGTACATTTTCTACTAAAAAAATATTGGGATGGGTTTGGTATTTTTCTTCATCTACTATAGCATACTTTGCACCTAATTCAAGTGCTTTTGCTGCAAAAGCATTGCCGTTAAAATTATCGCCTTTTAAAGCGAAAAACAGACTGTTTTTTCGAATTTTTCGGGTATCTGTGTCTACAAGAAAATGTGCTGTAAAATAGCCGTAGAGTTCTGGTATTTTCATAGTCTAAAGATAAAAAAAACCTCATTATTAAAAAACAATGAGGCTGTACTTTTTATAAAATAACAAACAGTTACCTGCTTGCGTTTCTAGCATTTCTTTTGCCTGATGCCATTTGACCCAATTTGTCTGAAACACAACGAAAGCCAATGTAGTTGGTAGCCATATATTCTGGCAAATACCTTCTTTGTGCAGGATCTAACCAGTACTCTCTATCAGACCAAGCACCTCCTTTATAAACACGAGAATTATTACTAATTAAAGTAGTTCTCTTTTTAGCATCGTTTACCAAACGTATATTTTCAGTTTCTGGATCGATAACTCTGGTTGGTGCTTTAGGGGCATTGTACATGCTTGCTTTTGTTGCAATTATCGCTTCATCGTCTTCGTAAAAACGTGTGGAGTTGGCATCACCATCGCCAATGTTTGCGTTGTCTGCTTTTGAGAAATTTGTTCTCATGGTAGCATCGCTTTTTGTGATAGGAATGTATTTGATCGAACCAGGTAAATATTTAGGTACAATTTTTCCGTTTGGTAGGGTATCGTATTCAATTTGCCCTCCTTCTTGTTCACCTACATAAACCAAGTTACCTTCTTCATCAATTTGTTTTTTTGTGAATAAGTTTCCTCTAAAGTAATTGAAATCGTTGGCTTCATTATCAATTAAAGGTCTGTATACATCTGCTACCCATTCTGCAACGTTACCAGACATGTCATACAATCCGAATCCGTTTGGTGGATATGATTTAATTCTGTTTG
>Ga0209652_1003048_pt1 | contig 12573 bp, 13 predicted proteins | sample SaaInl74LU_5_DNA_FD_184641 | JGI IMG/M metagenome (GOLD analysis project Ga0209652, IMG submission 184641) | Marine microbial communities from expanding oxygen minimum zones in the Saanich Inlet - ESP_74LU_5_DNA (SPAdes) (version 2) | ecosystem: Environmental > Aquatic > Marine > Intertidal zone...
AGCAGCCGCGGGATGATCTAACCGAGATTTGGGCACAGGAAACGACGCCCTACGCACTTGATGAGGGTGGCTGGCTCGCGGGACAACTAGAAGATCTTCAAGGGCGTTTCAACCTGAACAATCTGCTTGTCAGCGATGCGGGTACAGCCGGCGGTGGCCCAAACGGCGTGGCAGTAGCGACCACCGGCCCGCGGTTTTCACCCGCCCAACGGCAGTTTATTCGTTTGTTGCAAGTACTTGAGGCCGCAGAGGCGAGTAAGTCGCTGTTGTCTCGCCAGGAGGCGATAGCGCTCACCGAGGCGATTTGTGATTTTATGGATAGTGACAACGAGCCCCGCCCACAGGGTGCCGAAGCGGAAAGTTACCGCAGTCTTACACCCGCGTATTACCCCGCAAATCGGCCCCTGGCGAGTATCAGTGAGTTGCATGCAGTCAAAGGCATGACCGAGCCGGTTTTTCGCGCGCTGGCGCCATTGGTAACGGTATGGCCTGCCGCGGGTAGTAATCTCAACGTACTCACGGCAACGTTACCCCTGATGCGCACGCTCGTCGCCGGCGATAGTCTCGAACCCCTGTCACAATCAGATGGCGAGTTACTGCTTCAGGGTCGCGGACAGGGTGATTGGGACAGCATCGAAGCGCTGCTGTCTTTGTCTATTTTTACGGGGCAGGATACGACCGGTGTCGAGTCGCTCATCACACTGCATAGCGATTGGTTTTTACTCGGGGCGCAGGTGAATATTGCCGATCGCGAACTGCGTCTGTACAGTGTGCTCGAGCGCAGGCAGCGTAAAATTAGTACCCAATACCGCAGCTTGGGCGCACTGTAATGCGACGATTAACGACTTGTTTTGACTGCTTTTTATGCGGTGTTTTGTCGGCCAGTTGTGACCTTAACTATTCTCGAGTCACCAACCCATGGATACCCAGTCCACTATGAAGTCGAGCCCTAATCTCACCGTGATCTGCTTGCACGACGACCAGCTGATGTTGTGGCGCGCTGGCGCAGCAGTACCGCTGCCGTTGTCGCCAGATGTTGAGCTCCCTGCGGACGTCATGTTTGCCGCGCCGGGTGACCAGTTGCGATTGTTAGTTTTGAACGTCACGCCCGATGAGGCTAAACACTTGCGCAAGTCCCTGCCGTTTATGCTGGAGGACACGCTGATTGAGGACGTTGCTACGCTGCATTTTGCGCATCAGCGTATTGCAGAGAATTGCTATCGGGTTGCCCTATGTCGACGCAGCGCCATGCAGGGTTGGCAGTCCCTTGTCGAGTCCCAAGCCAGAGTGCCTATGCCGTATGTGGCAGAGCCGATGTTGTTGCCCTGGCAGGAAGGTGAGTGGACGCTGTTGTTTGATGACGCGAGTGTGTTGCTACGCGACTCGGCGGACACGGGAACCCGTATCGAGTGCGAATTACTGACGTTGTTGCTTTCGTCAGCAGATCCAGAGCCTGAGTCGCTGGTGGTTTACGGTCACGATCGTGAGGCTACACTCGCTTTTATCCCCCCCGAGTGGCACAGCAAAGTGCAGTGGCGGCAGGGCGGCTTTGGCACGGCACTATTATTAACCGCGAGTCCTGAAGTAAGTCTGGATATCCGGCAGGGCGACTTTGCGCCGCGCTTGCCTATAGCCCGATGGTGGCGGCAATGGCAGCGCGTCGCCGCGGTCGCGGCGGCGGCAGTGTTACTACAGTTCGGTGCTGACTTTGCGCAGTTTCAGCAGCTGAGCGCACAGAACTCACAATTGCGCACAGCGATTCAAGCGAGTTATCGCCGTGCGAACCCTAAAGGCGCAGTCGTTGATGTTGAAAAACAACTCGATAGGCAGTTGCAAAGTTTGGCGGCAGTCAGCGGCGGTGTGGCAGTTATGCCTTTGTTACAGCGTTTGAGCGGTGTGCTTGCCACTAGCCAAGGGGTGAGTCTGACAACGCTGAACTATAGCGGTGCCGCCGGCGAGATGCGATTAAATATTATGGCCCCCGATTACGCGGCGGTAGAAAATCTGCGCAATGGTCTTGCTGGCGCTAAGCTGATGGCGACACTGGAGAGTTCAAGTGCGTCGGGCGGGCAGGTACGTGCGCGATTGCGTATTGAGGATGGGTTATGAAGGCTTGGTTTAGTCATTTGAGTCAGCGGGACCAAACCGCCTTGTTGATATTGGCAGTATGTGCCAGCGCGTGGCTGGTCTATCAGGGCCTCGTGTCACCCATGTCCGAGCGGCGTGCACAAATGGCGGTCAACAATGTAGCTGCCTCAGCGTTGTTATCGCGCGTTGACGCAAAGGTGGCGCAGCTGATGCATTTGCGCGATCAGTCCGCAAGTGCACCAAGCGGTAGTTTAACAGCGACGATTAGCCGCGCTAGCGAAGCACTCCAGCTGCCGGTTAAACGCTTGCAGCCCAACAGCCGTGGCGAAGTACAAGTCCGCTTTGAAAACGTTGATTACGACCGCTTAGTTCAGTGGCTACATGGCGCAGAAACGAGCGATGGCTTGGTCATTGTGGATCTGTCGATTAGCCAGTCGGGACGCAGCGGTGGCGTTAATGCGACAGTACAATTGGCTGCAGGACAGTGAGCATGACGGATCGGTTCGGTTCAGTGAGTCGCCTTGGGGTGTGGCCTGCGTTAGTTAATATCGGTCGGCGTCGGCTGTTGGCGATTGCAGTCCTAGTGCTTGTGCTGGGGATAGCGACAATGCCCGCTCGCCTTGTCAGTGGTTTTCTGCCGAGCCAGATTGTGCTCGAGGGTTTTTCGGGCACGGTTTGGCAGGGCGAGGTCGCTAGAGCGCGGTTGAAATTTGCTCAGGGTGATTTTGTTCTGGGTCGTGTCACATGGACCCTTGATCCTGTCTCGTTGCTGTTTTTGGCGCCGAAGCTATCGCTGGATGCTCACTGGGGAGTGCAGCGGCTAAGCGGTGAGGTGACCTTGCGGAGCCACGACGCTGTTGTTGTACGCGAGCTCAGTGCCCGTTTAGATAGCCGCATCGCTAGAGCGTTTATACCACTCTACATCGGCGGTAGGGTATCGGCCGATATCCGTATGCTGCGGATTGATTCGGGCCAGCTGAGTGAAGTGCAGGGTCGTTTGGATTGGCAGGACGCTGCCTGGACCGCGCGCAGTGGTGACGTGGCGCTTGGGACTTATCGGTTAGATGTCAGTGGCGAAGCAGGTGATATTCGAGGTGAAGTTGTCACCCTATCCGGTCCACTCACAGTGACAGGCGAGTTGGCACTGCTTGATCAGCGCTATCGCGTCGCGTTGAATTTGACGGGGCCGGCCACCACTAATCAAGGGTTACGTGATGCCTTGGCATTAATTGCAGTACCCGCCGAACAGGGCTTTGACGTGATTTTCGAGGGCGCGATGCCTAGCCGTTAAATGCGGCATTGCATGGCGTCTTATCGAGCGTCATAAATCCGCCGTAAAACCAATACACTCGCGTACATGTGCGCCGGGTGTACCGAGCTATTTTTGCGCAAATCGCCACAGGGCTTGGCTATCGCGTTACACCCGTGCATCATCGTGGTTGCTCAAATTTTTATAAGACAAATGTTTTGGGCAATCCGAAAATTCAGGAGAATAATCGTATGTCAGGCGCCCCTCAGAACTGGTCGAGTCGCTTCGCTTTTGTCATGGCCTCCGTGGGTTTTGCGGTAGGCCTCGGTAATATCTGGCGCTTTCCCTATGTGACCGGTGAAAATGGCGGTTCAGCTTTTATCATCATTTATTTGGCGTGTGCTTTTGGTATCGGCGTACCCTGTTTAATTGCTGAATTGATGATTGGTCGCCGTGGCCAGCGCTGCCCGCCGCAAGCGATGACCAATGTCGCGCTGGAATCTGGACGCTCGCGCCACTGGGGCATAGTCGGTGGTATGGGTGTATTGACAGCCTTCGTCATTGCGATCACGTACGCGGTGGTCGTTGGCTGGGTGCTTTGGTACCTGAGCAAAGCAGTGACGACTGGCTTCGTCGGTGTTGACGCTGCGGTAGCCTCGGCGGAGTTCGATGCTGTACTCGCGGACGGCTCGGGGATGTTGTTCTGGACCTTGGTGGGCAACCTGTTTACCGGTGCCATTATTTTTGCCGGGGTGAAGGGCGGTATTGAACGTGCCGTCACGATCATGATGCCACTGATGTTTGCGTTATTGATTGGCTTGAGCGTCTACAACATTTTTGCCGGTGGCTTTGCTGAAACAGTGGAGTGGCTGTTTGCGCCTGACTTTAGCAAAGTAAACGGCAATACCTTCTTGGCGGCCATTGGTCAGGCGTTTTTCTCTATCGGCGTCGGCATGGGCGGCATGATGACCTATGGTTCTTACTTGCCCAAAGACTTTTCGATTCCTCGCGGTGCCATGATTGTGGTATTCGCCGACACCCTCGTTGCCATGTTGGCAGGTTTTGTGGTGTTCCCTGCGGTTTTTCATCACGGTCTTGATATCGCCGGTGGCGCGGGTTTGATCTTCCAAACACTGCCTGTGGCGTTTGCACAAATGCCGGGTGGCCATTTGTTCGCGGTGCTGTTTTTTGTGATGTTATCGGTGGCGGGCATCACCTCCATGGTGGGTTTGTTGGAGTCGGTGACGGCGTGGATCGATGAACGTTTTAAAATTAATCGCCACATCGGTGCCGCTGCGGTCGTGGCTGCTGTAACGGTGTGTAGCATTGCATCAGTGCTGTCGTACAACGTGATCGCTGACGTGCGCGTCGCTGGGCTTAACTTCAACGACTTTGCCGATGCCCTGCCCACCAAGTTATTGTTGCCTGCCGGTGGTCTGTTAATCGCCGCGTTCGCCGGCTGGATGATGATGCGTCCTTATAGCGAGAGCGAACTGCAAACGAGCAGTATGAATTTTGCTATTTGGCGGGGCTTGGTGCGTTTTTTGGCGGTGCCCGCTATTGCAGTAATTCTGATCACTGGATTTATCGGTAACTAACTCAATCCTTAGAGATCGTTGGTAAACGGAGAGAAACAATGCTGGCAACGCTAACCGATTGGTTATGGTCTTACGTACTTATTGTGGCGTTATTAGCTGTGGGAATCCGCTTTAGCTTGGGCTCACGGCTGGTCCAGTTGCGTTTGTTTGGGGCGATGTTCAGCGGTTTGTTCCACAGCCACTTGGGGGGTACGGGGCGCGGTATTAGTGGCTTTCAGGCGCTGGTGGTCAGCGTCGCGGGCCGCGTCGGTGGTGGCAATATTGCCGGCGTCGCGGTTGCGATTACCTTGGGTGGGCCCGGCGCATTATTTTGGATGTGGTTAATTGCTTTGCTCGGCATGGCCACCAGCCTATTCGAATGTGCGCTGGCGCAGTTGTACAAGCGCCGTCACGCGGGCGATGATTTTCGCGGTGGCCCGGCGTTTTATATGCATTACGGATTGGGTTGGCGCTGGTTGCCGGTGGTGTATTCAATTTTACTGCTGATCACTATCGGCATTGGTTTTAACGCGGTGCAGTCCTACGCGGTTACCAATTCCTTGGCATCGGCGTTCAATATTCCCACCTGGCAGTCCGGGCTCGTGCTGACTCTGGTCATGGGTGCCATTATGTTCGGTGGTATTCGTCGCATTGCGCTGTTCTCAGAAATTGTCGTACCAATTATGGTGGTCGGTTATTTTTCGGCCGCCATGGTGGTCGTGGCCATCAATATCACCGAGGTGCCCGCGGCCTTGATGCATATCGTGCGCTCGGCTTTCGGGTTGGAGCAGGTAGTTGGCGGTGGCCTGGCGGCTGCGGTTATGCAGGGGGCGCGTCGCGGTTTGTTCTCAAATGAGGCGGGCTTGGGCACGGCACCGAACGTCGCTGCGGTGGCTGATGTGCCGCATCCCATGTCGCAGGGCTTGGTGCAGGCGCTCAGCGTGTTCATAGACACCATGATTCTGTGCACCTGCACCGCGCTTATTATTCTGCTGTCGTCGGTGTATCAACCCGATGCCGCTAACTTACCGGGTATCGCCATGACACAGCTGGCGCTCGCCGATCACTTGGGGCCTATTGGTGAACCTTTGGTGAGTATTGCGCTGGTGATGTTTGCGGTGAGCTCGATTGCGTACAACTGCTATTTGGGCGAGAACAGTATTGCCTACTTCGACAAGCTACCCAGAGGCTCCCTGACCGCCTTTAGAGTGTTTGTCATGGCCATTATCGGTTGGGCATCGGTACAAGATCTAGCGACCGTGTTCGCGTTCTCCGACCTCACCATGGCGCTATTAGCGGTGGTTAATCTGCTGGCGCTGTGGCGCTTGTATCCAGTGGGTTTACGTCTGCTTCAGCATTTTGAGGCTCAGCGTCGGCAGGGGCAGCAGCCGGTATTTCAGATGTCGGAGATGCCTGACCTGACCCTCGATCCTGAGAGCTGGGGGCAGGCGCCGGATCCGGAACGAACTGGATGATCATCATGGCGGCAATGAGTGCCGCCAGTAAAAGATAACGCCATCGCATAGTGTCAGCTCCGAATCGTTTGCGTGATTATTTTGGCCGTGTCCGTCCCCGGGTGCGAGCGCTTACCCGTTCTCTGACAACACGACCGTAAAGGTCATTTCACGCTGTCCACGCAGTGTTCGCACGGTAATCTCATCGCCCACTTTAAGGCGCTCCATGGCGCTGAGAAAATCATCGTTGTTGCGCACGGCAGTGCCTTCTACGTGGGTGATGATATCCCCTAGCAGCACTTCACCCCGAGCGCCTCGCTGCGCACCGATCATGCCCGCGGTGTCCGCCGGGAACCCTCGGTAGGTACGCACAATAGCAACGCCCTGCACACCGTAACGACGCATCCAGCTATCGCTTGCCAGCTCTACGCCCAGTACCGGTCGCATGATTTTGCCGTAGGCGATCAGCTGCGGTACCACTTCCTTGACGGTGTTGACCGGAATCGCAAAGCCAATACCTGCACTGGCGCCACTCGGTGAGTAAATCGCGGTGTTAACCCCAATCAGCTGGCCGAGAGAGTTCAGCAATGGGCCGCCTGAGTTGCCCGGGTTAATGGCCGCATCGGTCTGAATAACGCCGCGGATGCGTCGGTTGCTCGGCGATTGAATTTCGCGCCCCAGTGCGCTGACAACACCGACGGTTAAGCTCGTGTCGAGCCCGAAGGGATTACCAATGGCTAAGACTTTGCGACCAACAGATAGCTCAGACGAGTCCCCGAGGGGCAGCACGCTGAGGTTCTCTGGTGGGTCAAGTAGTCGAATGACTGCTAAGTCTCGCTCTGGCGCCAAACCCACCACTTCGGCCCCGTGCTCGCTTTGGTCTTGTAGCGTGACGGTGAGGCGGTCAGCACCGGCGACAACATGGTAGTTGGTGACGATCAGGCCACTCTCATTCCAGATAAAGCCTGAGCCCGCACCGCGGGGTATTTCCAACACGTTGAGCGAGAACAAATTGCGTCGGAGTTTGCTCGAGGTGACGAACACGACTGCAGGGCTTGCGCGGCTGAACACCTCGGTGGTGTTGGCTTCATCCTCAGTGGCAAAGCTGAGGTAATCGATAGGCGGCGCAGTGACTGTAACGTCCGCCTCGTCGGCGGCGCAGGCCACCCCTGAGGCACTTAGTAATAACGCCAGGGGTAGCGCGAGCGTACGCTGCCAAAAGTTCATGATTGCAGCGCCTTGATGCGATCGTCCAGTGGTGGGTGCGAACTGAGCAGTGCGGATAACCCCGTCTTGCCCTGACGAATACCGAATGCGGTCATCTCGCCGGGGAGGTCCGCAGGCATACCCTGCTCAACTTTGAGCCGTTGTAGGGCTGCGATCATATCGGTTGGCGTGGTGAGCCGCGCGCCTGCTGCATCGGCGCGATATTCACGAAAGCGTGAAAACCAGAATACGATCATGCTGGCGAGGAAGCCCAGCACAATCTCGGCGATGATTGTTACGATGAAATAGCCGATGCCATAGCCGCGTTCGGTTTTGAACACGACGCGGTCGATCGTATGGCCAATAATGCGCGCAAAAAACATCACAAAGGTGTTCACTACGCCCTGAATTAAGCTGAGCGTAATCATGTCGCCGTTAGCCACATGGCCTATTTCGTGCGCGAGCACGGCGCGAACTTCGTCGCGCGTAAAGCGGCGCAGTAAGCCTGCGCTGACCGCCACAAGCGCGCTGTTGCGGTTCCAGCCCGTAGCAAAGGCGTTGGCAGACTCCGAGGGGAAGATGCCTACCTCCGGCATGCCTATACCGGCTTCGCGGGCCAAGTCTTGCACGGTATTTAGCAACCATTGCTCGTCTTGATTGCGCGGCGACGAAACGAGGTAGGTGCCTGTGCTGCGTTTTGCCATCCATTTGGATAGCAGCAGGGATATCAGTGAGCCACCAAAGCCAAATAGCGCGCAGAACACCAATAGCGCAGACAAATTTAGATCGACGCCATTGGCGGCGAGGATGCTTTGAAAGCCCAGCAGGTTGAACACAATACTGACCAATACCAACACAGCGAGGTTGGTGGCTAAGAACAAAAGAATACGCACGCTTAATTCTCCTCAGATACGACCGCGTCAGGGTCCGTCGCGTTAGTGTCTGTATTGTGTTCAGAGACCTCAATTTCAAGCGGTAGTTCCGGTGTATTTTCATCAGCGGGTAGCGGAATGGTGCTGATCTCGAGTTTGGGCAGCTTGCCCGCTTCGCGATCGATGGGCAGTATTTCACCGCGCAGCTCGATATCTTTTGAGCTGAGTTCAAACAGGGTGTTGGCGGCTTCGTCGCGAAAATCAAATACCGCTACGCGGGCGCCGTCGCGACCGTCAACCCAGCGCTTACCGCGCCCCCAGTAGTGTCCATCCTGATTTCGAATAAGATGCGTTAGGCTCATGGTCTCTCTAATGTCGTTTGTTGCTAAGCGACTTAACGCTTAAGGAGAAAGTCTTTGGCTTGGTTGATCTTGGCGGCCAGATAGTCGTTGCCACCGCGATCGGGATGCAATTTTTGAATCAAGCTGCGGTGAGCACTAATGATCGCCTCATCGGAGGCGTCATCGCTTAACCCTAAAATCGCGAGGGCCTCACTGCGGTTCATGGCGCCGCTGTCGGACTGGTCGCGCTGATCATTGCTTTGAGATGTCTCATCGTCACCGGGAAAGCGCTGCGCTAAATAACTCTCAAGCAGCTGCACCGAGTCTTCATCCTGACTTCGGCAGTAAACCATTAACTCATCGAGTTGTGCGCGAGACATTTCGTTTAAAAACCAATCTTTGAAAGGTCCGCTGATGACTTCTCCGGCGAGTTCGCCGTTGCTGTGGTCGAGTGTCATGCGCAATATCGTGCTGCGCACTTCAGATTGCTGCCCTTGGCTTTGTTGTTGACGATGGGCTAACCATTTTTGAAGTAGTGGGAATGCACGAATGAGCACCGGTAGCAGCTGTCGAAAGCCGACAATGAGGCCGGTGATTGCTGCGCCAACCCAATGCATTTTGCCCATCAATGTGAGCAAAATCGCCCCCACAGCAATGCCGCCAAATATCAGCTGTAAATACGCGGCGCGCTGCTTGTGTGGCGGTAGTGATTGAACGCGCCTTACCAAGATGTAAAGGGCGAATGCAATGGCGAGTAGAAGTATTAGTCTTGGCACGAGTCAGACTGCGGTAGCTGCGAGAGGAGCAGTTTATCACTGTCGCGCCCCGACTGGGTGAGTGCCTTGCGGCCGCCACTGGCAAATCGGGCGACGGAGCCCAGCAGTTCGCGCAAACGATCTGCACTGCGGGTATCAAAACGTGCGTAAACGCCGCCGCTTAAGGTCGCAAGCTGCTTAAAAACTTCAGCGACGCGCTGGTCGTCGCCCTCTTGGAAGATAAACAGCGGCTGACCTTTGATTCTGCATTGGGCGGCAAGGTCGCGCAGTGGGGCGGGGTCCTCTTCTAAGGCATCGCCAATAAATATCAGTGCACGCACGGGTGTTGCCGCTGAGCCGGCGCGTAAATAGTGTTTGAGTAGGCGGTCAATTTGGGTGGCGCCCGGTGCGCATTCTACCGCAGCCATATGCGTCAGCAGGTCTTCTGCCCGGGTGAGCCAAGGGCTGGCATCGAATTCAATAGCGCCCCGGTAGTAACACAATTGAATTGCTAGATTATTGCCTTGCGCGGCGTTAAACATGTCGCGGTGTAAGCGACTGGCGTAGGCCCATGTCGGCGCGCGACTGGCGGTGGCATCCAAGGCAAATAGTAACCGCGGTTGGCGCTCGACCAGCGCGCGAATCGCCTTGCTTTTACCTAGGAAAGCCGCAACGTCGTTACCCTTAGGTTTTTGTGGCAGTTGGTCGGAGATAAGCGCTCGCTTTAATGGTGAGAATGTTTGCTGATCAGACCGCGATCTGCCAGCTCGGTCAAGTAGTGCTTGCGCTGAGCCAGCTCTTCAATGGCCGCCAAGCGATAATCGTGCGCGGCTTCATCCTGCGCCGTCGATGCGACGAGTTCGAACAGCTTGCGACTGCTGAAGTCGCTGGCGGTAAAATGTGGCTTGGCCGATGTCTCGGTACTGCCAGGTGTATTCATGTTCATCGTTTACTTCCTTACATGGTGGTGCGTTGTGCTTTACTGAATGTTGATTTTTGTCTGAGTTGGCAGCGCTCTCGGCAAATTTGCGTTTGATTCGCTATAACTTGATTTCGGTTTTTAGCGACCAATAATCGCGGGCAGAGAGGCCTTAGGGCGTACACTAGACTGCCACTATGACAATTTGTTGACGCCGCTTTGGTTACTTATGACCCAAAGTGGCAAGGAAGGTTCCCGATGACACTTTTTGATATTCGTAAAAAACACGCGCTGCCCGCCAAAGATCAGGCATTACCGGGGCGGGAGGAGGCGATGGCGGTGACTAACCGACATACGGTATTGGGCACACCCATTCAGCCGCCCTTTGCTGAAGGCCTGCAGCAGGCCATTTTTGGTATGGGTTGTTTTTGGGGGGTAGAGCGGATTTTTTGGCAGTTGCCCGGGGTTTGCAGTACGGCGGTGGGGTATGCCGGCGGCCATACGCCAAATCCAACGTATCAAGAGGTTTGCAGCGGTCAGACGGGCCATAATGAAGTGGTGTTGGTGGTGTTTGATCCCACGCAAATCACCTACGCGCAACTGTTGACCGTATTTTGGGAAAATCACAACCCAACCCAAGGTATGCGTCAGGGTAATGATTTAGGCACGCAATATCGTTCGGCAATTTACGGCGTGGATGATGTCCAGCTGCAGGCCGCGCGCGCGAGTTTACCCGCGTATCAGGCGCAGCTGAGCGCCCATGGTTTTGGTGCGATTACCACGGAAATCGAGCCCGCAGGTGCGTTCTTTTACGCAGAGGACTATCACCAGCAGTATCTCGATAAAAACCCCGCGGGGTACTGTGGTATCGGCGGTACCGGTGTGGCTTGTGCCATTGGCACGGGCGTTACTGCGTGATTTAACCGGGGGTTGGCGCGCGACGAGGCCGTTCGATAGTGGCATTGGGCGTTAGGTCTTGCCCCTTTGGTGTCTGCCCCTTGGTGTTTGCCCCTCGCGCCGCCAGCTGTTTTTTAGTGTTGCGGTGCGGTGTGTCGTTTGGCGCTTAATGGGTGCAACGCTGACTGCTCAGAGCAGTTCTTGAGCCAGCACTGTGGTGATCGCGGTATCAACACTCAAAATGCGCTGACCCAAGGCGCAGGGCTGCAGGCCGTTTTCCATGGCCAGTGCCAGTTCAAAGGGGATAAAACCACCCTCGGGGCCAATCATCACCACGCTCGGCTGACGATTCCCATGCGGCAGTGGCGGGTGTTCGCCCGGGTGGGCGATAAAGCCTTGGCGGTCGCTCAGCAGTAGCGGCAGCGTATCTTCGACAAAGGGTTTGAAGCGATGGTGCAGCTGCACCTCGGGGAGTCGTGTGTCGCCGCTGCGCTCGAGCCCTGCGCGCAGGCAGGTTTCGATGTTTTCTTGGCTGAGCAGCGGGCTCTGCCAGTAACTTTTTTCGACCCGATAGCTGTGAATTAAATGCAGCGCCTCAACGCCAAATTCGGCTGCGGTGCGCAGCACTCGGCGCAACATTTTCGGGCGGGGAAGTGCCAAAACAATGTGGTACGGATGACGCTGTATGGGGTCTTGGGTCAGCACCACGGATAGCGTAACCGCATCGTCAGCCACCGATTCAACAACGCCAATACCCGCTTTGCCATTGAGCACGCCAACACGAATGTTGTCCCCGAGCTTTACAGCCAGTATCCGGCTGAGGTGCTGAAACCGCCGTCCCGTCAATACAACCCGATTAGCGTCGCGCCAATCGCTGGGTTCAAGCAGGACGATATTCACTGATCAACCTACCCAGAGGTCGTATTCATCGGCTGCGGTGACGGTGCCTTGAACAAAGTCGCCAGGCTTGAGGTCGGTGGCGCCCGGTAAATGCACAACGCCGTCGATCTCGGGTGCGTCAGCGGTTGAGCGCCCGAGCGCACCATCGGCGGTGACGCTATCGATAATGACCTCGACTTCCCGACCAATTTTGCGTTGCAATTTATCGGCGCTAATTTGCTGCTGCAACGCCATAAAGATCTGCCATCGCTCTTCTTTGACATGCTCGGGTATGTGGTTGGGCAGGTCATTGGCGGCGGCGCCTTTGACGGGGGA
>Ga0209652_1003056_pt1 | contig 12556 bp, 14 predicted proteins | sample SaaInl74LU_5_DNA_FD_184641 | JGI IMG/M metagenome (GOLD analysis project Ga0209652, IMG submission 184641) | Marine microbial communities from expanding oxygen minimum zones in the Saanich Inlet - ESP_74LU_5_DNA (SPAdes) (version 2) | ecosystem: Environmental > Aquatic > Marine > Intertidal zone...
TTGTCTGCTTGACGTGTTATGTCCGATGATAACCGCACCATCGAGTTACTAATGAATTCCTACGTGAAAGGTCTACGTTGACAGGGGTCCTCCCAAACACTTCGATGATGCCGAGGTTGATGACCACTTTGGGAGTCCTCAAGCTTGTGGACTCTGCACTTTGCGACATGATGTCGCAACGCCTTGTCACAAGATCGAAAGTTTGCATGCAACATTCAACATGATGCAAAAGCAATCCCATGTTGCGCAGAGAGTGAGCATCATTCAGGCAACAATCCCACCGAGGAGGTGTTCTCACTTGCTTCTTGACACAAAAACAACATCAAATAAATATCATCAACATGACCTCCTCTATATCACCTGCTTCCGCTTCTGAAGATGATGGAGCACCAACGGACAACACATCTGCCGGCTCACGCAAAGCCGACAGGCTTTCAACAGTCTCTAGAATGTACGACATTAGAGGCGACGGTGAACTGGACGAAGCCGAGCTAGCTATGCGCCACATGGACACATCTGGGCGCGGATACCTCACGAATGAGAAGGTATACCAATTGATGCAAGATCACGTTCAAACTCAACGGAAGCTGTTCCAGTTCAAGAGGATTATCATCGGCCTCGCAGTGCTAGTTGTAATCCTAGCTCTAAGCAATCTAGGAACGTCCTTTGCTGCTGCAATTTTGAGCAAGGATACTGTCACCAAGACTGAAGAAACAAGTGACGGCGAGGAGTTTGGTGCCGACCTCATTGACAAGAAGACTAAAGAAAAGGTCGGCACACAAACGGCGAATGATTCTATTGAAGTTAACCGTGCCACCTCCTTGTGTATTGAAGAAGACAGCGAGCTGAACTGTGCTACAGATTCCTATCTCAGTGTACCCGAAAGTGTTGTCAAATCCATGTTTTACAAGTGCTTAACGGGAAGAACTGTGAATGTAGCACGCACTTTCTCGAGTGGGCATGTGAAGTCCATCAACATTTGTTCCAGCTCCACAAATGTAGAATTCAACGAATTCGATAGATCTACCTTGGAGAACTACGGTGAAAGTATTCACTTCGACCCAATGGATGGCGACTACAAGGTATCAGGAGACGGTTTGCTTCAACAAGAACAAGAGGTTTGTGATGTAGATGAGGATTGCTTGGTGAATTTAGCATGTTACAAAAACCAGACCTCAATCATTGGCTGCCAAGACATTTGTAAGAGGAAGAGGTGGGCTCCTCATAGAGTGGAAGCATGTGTCGTGTCTTGCGATCATTCTACTTGCCTGCAAGAAGCAATAGATGAATAAAGGCATAGCGTTGGTTGACTTGTTATTGTAAAATATTGTTATTTACGAGGCTTCTTTACTATGTACATGTTGGAGAGCTTTCAAACGGTGCTCCTGCTTTGCCTGGCCAAGGTTACTGATGCGACCACGCTACCACATCATGTAGCGAAATGTTTTAGCTTTGTTTGTCTTGGCGTTTACTTGAGCTTCATCTGAAGCCGTCGGCGCTTTGTAGTTTTCGAGAGAGAGATCCGCGTCAACTTTTACTACAACTAAATCAGTGTCATCTCCGACAACCCAGGTAGAATCCTCTGCGCCGACGATCACACTAAGATCAATTGGTCCTCCATACTGAAAAGCGACATCGCTCTTGACATAGCTGAGAGTCATGAACATGTTTACTAGTGAAGCTGTTAGTGCCGTGTGCACTACAATGGCAAAAATCACAACAGAATAGATGTCTTTGTATTTCGTCATACTGATGAAGATGATCTAGGTATGTAGATTGTTATGATGTGACGCGAATATAAAAAGCAAAGAAGTGACGCTATTTCATGACGTTCCAACGACGATAATAGAAGCAGAACGATTTTTGATGGACCTCAATAAGCATCAGTCAGTATCCGTTGATGTAATGAAAGGTAGATAACGCAACGAGCGCTAGAGCTTCTGTTCTGCTCTGTTTCCAACAGAACAGAAAGAATAGAATGATGAAGAATCTTTCTACTGCGTTCAACCAGCATTCAACCACATAAAGATGTGATTGTTTCTTCTCCATTTCAAAAATTCGTTGCTCTTGACGCTTCTCAACGCCAACTCGAGAAGGAATGGACAAATTCAGAAGGAATGGACACCCCGTTCAGTCGGGTTGATGTACTTATTGGTAACCATCCCTTACATAAGTAGGATTTGAGCGAGGTAGGTGGGTAGGTACCTAGAGAGGTGCGTACCCACACTTTCAACATATAGGTACATACTTACCTACCTACCTACGAGAATTATGTGATGACAACCCTAACTGTCATTTTACTGTCATCCATACTGTCAAAAGATTTGAATTTCAACGGCCGTTGGTTCGTTGCAATTATCGCCACCCGCTCGCCAAGCTATCCTTTCGAGAATTAGCTCTTGTCAAAATAAAGGTTACAATAACATGAAACCTAAAGTAGGAATCAGTATGATATTACCACATTCCCTCCCAACTCCATTTCCTAACAAACACTTATTAGAGTCTCCTTAGTTACCATTGACATTGCCATTTGGCCAATATTTTGCACCACGTCAGCCGCTCCGTGAGAAAGATGTTCTCACCGCCACCACGCTGCCTCCAACGATTTTTGTTCTTTGCAAGATCAATGTCACGATGAACCACATACTTGACACTAACGACCATTCTGTTGGCATCGAAGCAATCAACGCCTGCATAATTAAAAGTTCATGCAAATCAGACAACAAGTTGCAGCATCGTCTCACAGCCATCACATCACTCCCATAATCTATTCATCGGATAACTTAAAACAACAATATCATGTCATCCTTCCTCTTGCACTCAGCGGCATTTGCAGCATTACTTGTGTCTCCTCTCACAAATTCGTTTACACTACCAATCAACCATGAAGTGACACGCTATTCATCATCGTGGTCGTCCACTCTCCAAGCAGCAGCATCTGCCGATGATCCACAACGTCGTCCATCGTTCCAGGAGGCCGGTCAACTCGATCCTCCAAGCATCTCCGCCGCCGCTGCACAAGATGGAATCTACGAGCAGCACCAACAATTTGGAGATGCTACCACAGACAGAAGCAACGACAAAGATGTAAACAGCTTCCTACGATCATCTGAGTTTGCCGACCTTGAACCACTAACTCACTCTGAAACACGGTCATCTCGTCTTGACGCTGAAAATCGCCTCCGCGCAATCTACACAACCGCCGGGACAGATCCCTACTGGTCTCTCCGTGACGAAATCATCCAGTTGGAGTCTGACCTCGAGACTGGCCGTGACGTAGGAATATCCGATGAAGCTGTGTCGGCAGTGAGGAATTTGTTGAGGAAAGCACAGAGTAAGGACCCTGAACATGTTTATAGAATAACCAGTGCAGCGGCAGCAGCAGCGGAGAGGATGGGAAGGATTGAGGAGAGTGAAAAGTACGGAGAGGAGAGCTTGAAGGCTAGGAAGATGCTTCCTTGGTTTAATTTGGAAGGATTGTGGGTTGGAAAGTATGGCACTCATGGCTTTGAAATGATCAAGTGAGTTTATGATGCCATTTTACCATGATTTTGTGACAAATTCTCCTATTCATTTCGACTAACCCTTATCATCACTCCTCTTCTCAAAGCGTCACATACAGTGGAGATATGCTAATTGCCTACAAGGTCACAGGAGACAAAAACATTCCTCGCGGCGAAATCTCATTCACTGCCGATCTAACCCCACAGTTTGAAGGATCAGCTAGCAAGCTCGATCCGATCGTCTTATCTGAAAACTCTGCGAAGAAGTGGGGCACGAAGAAACTGCCACGATTCTCTGGTGAAGGACATGCCGCTGAACCTGGCTACGTGAACAATCAATTCTTGGAGGGACAACTTGTTGTTATTGGAGAAGGAGATTACTTCTCCTTTGCGTGGATTCCGCTTGAACATCAGATATTTTTTGGTAGGCCCTCACCAGAGTTAACACTCAAAATGCTTCGCGAGGGAGGAGGCACTTCATTGACTGCCGGACTTGGCATGTCTGTGCCTGGATTGGATGCTCACGTGAAGGATCAAACAGATTACGTCAATAGGTGTTTAGAGGTTACTAAGGATACCTTTTTGGATGAATGGAACGAAGGTAAAACTGACTCATTTTCTGGAATTTGGCATGGAAACGAGGAAGAGTGTTACTTTGAGTGAGTACGAGAGTATAATAGAATGTGAAGTATCAGATAGACTTGCTTATCTGATGGTAAGGAGTTGCGCACATCATGTAAATATAATAGATTGGATAATCATAGACGCACGCACATCTTTGGTGCAGGACATCTTTATTTAATAAGTAGACGATTATTTCATTAGAATTGGGTGGGAGAGTGAGGCAGGATGATGGGCTCTAGCAAGCTGAAAGTATTGCAGCAGGGAGGATCTTCAACTGTTTGTAAAGAGTCGTGCGGTACTCATTTAGCGAGTCGTATTGACGGAATTTGATATAGTATTGTTCCCTCTACCAAAATGGCGATTCAACAGTAGGAATAGTAGAAACATGATGCACAAATGTCCAACCTGACCGTACGACACTGGATTCTCTTCGAATCGAACGGAGTTCTGAAATCTTGAGTCATCTCTCATCTTCACATCTTCACCTCTCTCAAAGAACAAAAGCCGCATAAATAGAACTCCCATCTTGTCAAAAGTATAATGAAAGCCTTCACATTCCTATCAGTTGCACTCTTTTGGGTGGCAGCTACATCGGCGTCAGCACCTAATGGAGGCAGCTTCAAGCCGGCCTTCGTTGTAGCACCGCTGCCTTCTCCTCGCACCAAAAGTTCCGTCCGTTCTAGTAGCATCGATGCTAACACCAATCAACCTGACCTCGAAAAGTTCAATAATGTAATTTATGCAACTGATGATACGATGGATATGCTAAGAGGTGAGCTGAAAGCACGTCTTCTCAAGGCTGCTGACGACTATTCCGCCATGAGAACAAAGACGGATGATCTTGTGCTCAGAGCCAAAGAATTCGAAGAACAAACCAGCACTGTAGCATCTAAGAAGCAAAGGCTCGTTCCAAGGTTGCTGGGAAAGATTGTCCGCAAAATCTCAAGACGCAAACGCACGAAGAACGAGGACAAGACTCTCTCTCAATCACAAGGCATACTCACCACAGACTCGTTCAAACAGATGAAAGTTGATGTAGGAGTAACGGGCAACAAAGTAATTGAGCTGGCAGAGCAACTATCTCTTCTCAACCCTACCCCAAATCCTACATTGGGCTTCAAGGAATATGGAGGAGCCGCAGCAAATGAAAGCAAGCTCAATGGACAGTGGAAACTTCGCTTCACTACTGCATCAGATGCATCATTTGCTGCGACGAAGGAGAGAGGATTGGCAACTACTTCCCAAATCATCGATGCCAAGAAGGGCACATTTACCAATGTAGTAGACTTCGAGAAGGGAAAGCTACGTGGTTTTCGTGTCGTTGTGAATGGCAAGCCCTTGTCTAATACTGACATTCAATTGGCATTCAAAAGTGTCAAACTCTTACGCAAATCACGCTTGCCAAGGTTGTTCGGAGAGATCACTATCCGACTACCAAGTAGAGTAATTCGTTGGCTGGCTGCAAGGAATAGACCTGAAGATGAGCGAAATGCACCTTATCTGAGCTTGAAATATCTAGATGAAGATCTAAGAATTCACACAACAGACTCCAATAATTGGTTCGTACAGAGTCACATCTCGTAATGTTCACAGCTGACCTTTGTTTTGTTTTGTTTGTTATAGAATTGTAAGCCACAGTATATAGTAGGAATAGATAATTATTTCTTAGTACCATCTTTCATAGAGATTTAGATGCAATTCTCCTCGTCCACAATTGAATCATCATCGACAGTAAAATGTTCACCAACCTTCACAGCCAAAGCGCTTCCTCTTCGGGTGATGCGCTGATAGTCTGTCGGATCAACCTCCAACTTACCCAGAGCTTCCATATCAACCACACTTACCCCACGCTTAACAGGCCTCTTCCATCCCGCCTTGACAGCCTTTGTAATCTCTGGAATGTAATCCTTCTTTCGTGACACTCTCGACCCCAAATCCATCATGGTATGTGCATCATTGACTTTACAGTCAGGGAAGGCTGCCTTGGCCATTGAGAGTTCAGATGGCCCACAAAGCAGCAATGTTCCCTTCAACTCAACAATATTCACAACTGCAACAAAAAGTACACTCAAATTCTTCTCCTTTTTGCATGCAACAATCTCTGGAAGAAGCTCATCCAACCGATCAATGATCACTGCATCATCCGTAGTTTCCACGACAGCAAAACCAACATCACCAGTGAATGTCTCTGTTGCGAAGGAGAAGCACTTTTGGTCTCCATTCACCAATCCATGCGCAGATAGTCCGGCCAACTCCTTTGACTTGGCCTTGAATTGTTGGGATGCCAAGAATTGAATATCATCGACTGCTGCAATTTCACTAAGTGTCGCAACCATGAGCCTAGTTTGCGAGTGGAGTAGTGGATATATATGCAGAGACAGAATCAGTGCGTTAGTAACGAAGAAACATAAGAATAGAACCGACAATTAAAGAAGAAGGAAGAAGAGGTTACTTGACCACAATCACAAGCTTGTCTCCTCTGCACATCTCTCAATGTAAACTCACCTATCCCATTCTGTAGTTGTGGGCCCCTGCAAGTTAAGAGTATCACTCAAAATCGCACAAAGCAACATTCCTGCAACACCCACCGAAGGACGCTTATGATGAGTCAAAAATGTATGACTGATAATAGTACTCATACTCCCCCACGGACGAATGTCAATATAAATAGGACGATCCGTCACAATCGTCTTGGACTGCAATGCATGATGATCAATCACTCCCACAACATTATCCGGATTAATCGCCAGATTCATCTGCGACGTCTGTTGATGATCCACCAGACAGATCTTGGCATCTGGATTTTCTTTCAACACCTCTTCAATCGTTGGTGGTTTGTCTACTCCCCACTCGTCCAACGCAAATGCCGTCTCACTATTGATATCGGATGCCAAGGCCGCCTTTCCATTGTATAGTGCCGCTGCTCCAATAGCACCCCCGACAGAATCAAGATCGGTTACCAAATGACCGACGAATACGGCATCCTTTAATGCTTCTGGGAGGAACAAATTGATAGTTGGAATGGTGCTACTCTCTTCGGGGAGTGCATCAGCAAGTTCATGAGCGGCCTTTTCACGTGCCAACACATCCGCTTCAACTTGTGTCCGTTTACGTAATACTCCACCGTCGTATTGCTTCGTTTTGTTGTCGGGACCGGCGAGACGGAGGGCCTCGGCACCTCCACCATGGTGCTCGCGATAGCCTAGGAAGCCGACTGAGTGGCCGCGTTTCAACATGACCAAATCAAAGTAAATTAACAGCAATTGCTGAAACCTGAGATGGGTATTGTAAAGGGAATCAATTCAACCTCGCTCTGCTTCGCTCCACGCCGCCTACCTGCCGATGTTGTTGGTGATTGAGAGTTGAGAGCTGAATCTTTTTTCAGGTTCATGCTGTATGAGTTCCTCCGTCAGAAGATACTTTTTGGTCGAGTCAAAACAACGTAGGAACTGGTACTAGTTTTTGCGGTGGAGGAGACACATAACACGAAAGGGCGTGAAAAGACAACGCAACCAAGATCCAAGATCCACCCAAGGTGCAGCCGTGCAGCCAAGATGCTCCCGATGGGGCCCTCTAATAATAATACACAACAATAACATGATCACCCTGAAAAACACTGCCACTACTCTTACTACTCTTGCACTCTTGGTTTCCTCTGCTGCAACTGTCGGCGCTTTCACAACACCCAGAACTTCTTTCGGTCCATCGATCATCAGCGCTCCTGTACTTCAACTTCAACCGATTGCCCAAAGAACTTGTGTCTCCACTCCTCTTCAGTTGTTGAAGAACGACATGACGACGGCCGAAGCCAAACCCTTGCTAAAGGCAGTAGAAAACCCCGCAGACATTAACAATGGTAAAAACGACCTCATTGCCCCCACCATCTATGCATTATATACCGCTGCGTTGATTTACATCATTTACCAGCTACGTGATGCAATCGTCGCACCTACTCTGGGTTCCTTTGCGCTGTCTTTCGTTACCGGTGCCCTTATTTGGGATAACTTGATCATCTCTATCGGCAGCTTTTTCTTCAAGGATATTGATACCAACCCGAAGAAGTATCAGATTTTGAAGTGGTTGTCGTATCCAAGATTCACTTTTCATGCGGTAGGAGTGCCCCTCCAATGTATTACTGTTGCAGAGATGGGAAAGTTTGCTGGAGTAGGGTTCCTGCAGAGTGATATCGTTCAAATTGGGATAATGGTTGCAGCTGTTGCGTTGGTAAGATATAACTTTTTTACTATTGATCCAATTTTGTTTTGTTTCAAACACGCACAACTGACCAAGCATGCTTCTCCCTTAGGCCATTGCAGATCGTGTGAAGTTCGCCAAGAGCCCTGGAATTGAGCAAACAATCTGGGACAAACCTCCTTTCGGCGCTTTAGAGCGTGATCTCGTGAAATTTGGTTATGTAGAGCCGGATTTCGCCTATGTCATTCCTGCTATTATTTTAGCTCTATCCAATCTTCTCGTCGGTATTGCTGCACTTAAGGCGGGAGCCGAACCTGAAGTTGCAAAGTGGATGATTTTCGCGGGTTTGAGTGCTCTCATTGGAAATGCTTTGCCAGGCAACATTAATACATTCTCTGGTAATCTAGGAGAGGCAGGCATGCAATTTGGCCTTCTCGAAGCAGCAAGAATCGTTTATAGTGGGATGTAACACTCAAAGGTTAAGATATCTGTTATTGTTAGGAGATTACACAGGTGTATAGATTGATTGTCACTTGCTGGATCTGCTCCTTCTGCCTCCCATTGTTTGGTATGACATGGTTAAAGTTTAAGTTAAGCACCTTAGAATGATGTCACTACCAACTACTACTCATCCCCAACGGATGTGTCTGCTCGATTAGTGTATTATTTGAGTAGAAACCTTCTAGGTCATCCAAACACTTCGGGAAAATGACATAGTGTTCTTCTATGTACCAAGAGGAAGGAGCAAGATTGGCTGAGAATGAGTCTTAGTTGTTCTTTGGAATGAGAATCGAGATGGCGTCTGCGTAGAAATGCTACGGTGGAATTCATAAAAGCCTCTTTCGCGATGATAGGTCACCACCTCTTTTTGCTGTGTGGCAGGTAGCAGCGCAATGGGGTTCGGGTTGGCTGGGTTCGCTTTGGTATCCTACATCCACATCAACAACATGGCGAGGTACAATAGTATCATCCAGATAGGCGCTTCCGACGGTTCTTCTTCCTCTCCAATACACTAATTTGTAGACACAAAAATGGCGGACAACAATAATACCGCTACTGTTGCACAATTGCTCCATTCGGGGGAGGAGGAGGATGGCTGTGGCGACATTGAGCAGGGAAGAAACATCATCTCTGAAAATACCGACGGCCTACGCTCTTCCTCTTCGTCATGGGCAGCCGCTGTCATCACCGGCGGTAAATCAGCAAATACCGCGTCGTCGACAACGACGATCAAAAAGTGGCCTCTACCTCTAGGCGGACTCGAGCACGCAGACGTGGAAGATGCAGCTCCGGTGCCTTCGATACAACAGATAGCTGATGTAGAGCTTGAGGAAGATAATGTGGCACCAGTTGAAGATTTTCCGACGTCACTACAGCCGCAGCCACCTACACAAGATGCGATGTTGGAGCAGATTGAGGATGAAGAAGAAGCCGCACCCCGTCCATTTACAGATTTTGAGGACGAATCCAGATCAAAGATAGATTTGGAAAACATATCCACCGACGAAGAAGACGGGCCTCCTCTGCCTCTCACTTATCAGCGAGATTCTCTGAGTGATGCCGAAGAAAAAGTGGTAACATCACGAATATCAGCATCTAATAATAGTCCAAATGAATCGTCTGCTGCTGCTTCTATATATGGCAATGAATTGATTGGAGGGGATCAGCAAATGGACGAAGGTGAATCTCCTCGTGATGAAGAGAATTTGCAACAGCACTTTTCTGCCAGTGAAGACGAGGATGCGCATCAAGGCTTACCAACACCAAAGAGAAACCCGTCGTTGCCTATTCTCGAAGCATACTTGGTGGAAGAAGAAGAAGAAGAGATTGATGATACACTTGCTCAGGCTGCTGGTTCAACTGTTCCTATTGTCACTCCAGGTATTCATGATACTGTGTATGAAGCAACTCCTGTCGAGCCCGAACTTCCATGTTGGAAACAGAGGCGAAACATAGCAATGTTGGCGATCTTTTGCGTATTGATTACAGCGCTGGCTGCCGGTCTTGGAGTTCCACTTTCACGTCTCCCTGTCTCTGCCGCTGCTGACAAAGTTACAGCTTCTCCTTCGATGAGTCTTTCACCTTCTCATTCACCAACTGAGCGCTATTATGCTTGCTTTGCAGATAGCAAAGAACTCAAGTCTGCCATAGACCGGTATGTCCAACATGGCTGTAATGAAGGGGCGGCCTTTTGCCCTGCTAGTATTGTTGAAAAGTATGGATGGCCTATGGGAGCATGGTGTGTTGATGACGTAGATAACATGACAAGCTTATTTGAGGGCCTCGATACTTTTGACGAGGACATTTCTGGGTGGAATGTTGGTCGAGTTACCGATATGAATCGAATGTTCTGGGGAGCTTCATCATTCAACCAAAATTTGTCGTCTTGGAACATGTCATCTGTTTCAAGCACGAGAGAAATGTTCAAAGAAGCAACCTCTTTCAACCAAAACCTGTGTGCATGGGAGTATAACTTTCCTTACAGCAATGCAAGCGGCATCTTTGTGGATTCGGGATGCACTATCAAGGTTGACCCATCGTCTGTACATCAAGGCCCATTTTGTGCTTCCTATTGTAACGTGGTATCTCCTGCTTCTGCTGACTGCTTCGTCGACCGTGACGAGCTCAAGGCAGCAGTTGATCAATATGTTCAAGGAGACTGGGGTACTGCTGACAGTTCAACGTATGGATGGCCGATTGGATCTTGGTGTGTTGATGACATAACTGACCTGTCTGAATTGTTTCAAAATCTTCGTACATTCGATGAAGACATTTCTGAATGGAATGTTGGTCAAGTTACAGATATGTATCGAATGTTCTCTGGAGCTTCATCATTTAATCAGGATTTGTCAAAATGGAATACTTCATTGATTACTGATATGAGATACATGTTCTTTGAAGCGTCATCCTTTGATGGCAATGTCTCATTTTGGAATACGTCAGCAGTGACTGATATGAGTTACATGTTCTATGGAGCTTCAACATTTAACCAGGATTTGTCGAAATGGAATACTTTAGCTGTCACAACTATGAAAGCCATGTTTGATAATGCATCATCCTTTGATGGCAATGTCTCATCTTGGAACACATCAGCAGTGACTGATATGAGTTTTATGTTCCGGGGAGCTTCATCGTTTGCTCAAGAAGATCTGTCTCATTGGGATACTTCAGCTGTTACAACTATGAGGAACATGTTCTATGAAGCTTCATCCTTTGATGGCAACATCTCATCTTGGAGTACCTCTGCAGTTACTGATATGAGTTTGATGTTCCTGAACGCTTCATCCTTCAATCAAGAAGATCTGTCTCGCTGGGATACTTCAGCTGTTACAACTATGAGGTCCATGTTCAGTGGCGCATCATCTTTTGATGGCAATATCTCATCTTGGGACGTGTCTTCAGTGACTGATATGACTCAAATGTTCTATGGAGCTTCATCATTCGCTCAAGAAGATTTGTCTCGCTGGGATACTTCATCTGTTACAACTATGTACGGCATGTTCTATGAAGCATCGTCCTTTGATGGCAATGTCTCATCTTGGAACACTGCGGCAGTGACTGATATGAGTTACATGTTCCTGAACGCTTCATCATTCAATCAGGATCTGTCAAAATGGAATACTCCAGCTGTTACAACTATGCAAGTCATGTTCCAAGGAGCATCGTCCTTTGACAGTGACATCTCATCTTGGAACACAGCTGCAGTGACTGATATGAGTCACATGTTCTGGGGAGCTTTATCGTTCGCTCAAGAAGATCTGTCTCGCTGGGATACTTCAGCTGTTACAACTATGTACGGCATGTTTGGTGGAGCCTCATCCTTTGATGGCAATATCTCTTCTTGGAACACGTCTGCAGTGACTGATATGACCGGCATGTTCTATGGAGCTTCATCATTCGCTCAAGAAGATCTGTCTCGATGGGATACTTCATCCGTTACAACCATGCGAGTCATGTTCTACGTAGCATTATCTTTTGATGGCATCATCTCAACTTGGAACACGTCAGCAGTGACTGATATGAGTTACATGTTCAGAGGAGCTTCGTCATTCAATCAAGATCTGTCAAAGTGGGAAACGTCTGCGGTGACTGATATGAGTTACATGTTTGCATTTGCAACCTCATTCAACCAGGATCTGTGCGCTTGGAAGGATAACTTTCCTCACAACTACGCAGATGATATCTTTGTGGATTCAGGCTGCACATTTCAAGGCAGCCCGCTTAGAGAGCAGGGA
>Ga0209652_1003058_pt1 | contig 12550 bp, 8 predicted proteins | sample SaaInl74LU_5_DNA_FD_184641 | JGI IMG/M metagenome (GOLD analysis project Ga0209652, IMG submission 184641) | Marine microbial communities from expanding oxygen minimum zones in the Saanich Inlet - ESP_74LU_5_DNA (SPAdes) (version 2) | ecosystem: Environmental > Aquatic > Marine > Intertidal zone ...
GTCTCCAATGGCAATTTGGGTTGTCTCAAAGCCCTTCTCCAACAAACTCACATTCAAAAGCGCCGAATCGAGGATGATATCGCGATGATTCGACAAAAAGAGATAAGGCACTCCTTTTTCAATGGAGTCCATATTCGAGAAAGTTAGGCCGTTCGTTGTGGTTTGTGCAATGACTTTAAAGGCAGGTGCACTCACTTCGATTTGGAAATCTTCTGTGGTTTTAACGCTTCTGAGCATTTCGGCAATCTCCTCTTGCTCAAGGTCTGGATAAACAAAGTGCATCATACGAAAAGTCTGTTCTTTCTTGAGCAAACGTTCTATTGCAGCCGGGATTTCGTCCTCTTTGTACGGACGTAAATCATCGAAATTTCTTAAATCCATGGTTCCTTCTTGTTACTTGCAAAGGTAGCAAACGAAAATTGGGTAATTTCGCATTATGACTTTCGAAGATCTTAAGCTTACCCGTCAGTTTCTCAATGCCATTGAAGATTGGGGATTTGAACAACCCACAGAAATCCAAATTAAAGCAATTCCCCCAATCCGCTCCGGCCAGGATCTGATTGGAATTGCACAAACGGGTACTGGGAAAACGGCGGCTTTCCTGCTCCCTATTCTTCATTTATTGAAGTATGCTCAAGGCACACAGCCACGTTGTCTAATTTTGGTTCCTACCAAAGAACTGGTGATGCAAATTGTTTCTCACGCGGAGCATTTAGCGAAGTATACCGACCTCAGGGTGATTGGTTTATATGGGGGTATTGGTCCGAAAGCTCAAGCCCAAGAGATGGAGAAAGGCAAAGACATCATTGTCGCCACTCCTGGTCGGTTTATGGAGATTTACTTCAAAGGCGTTATCGACTGTAAGAAGATTAAACATCTCGTTTTGGATGAGGCAGATCGAATGATGGACATGGGCTTCATGCACCAACTTCGTAAGATTTTTGAAATCATCCCAAACAAGCGCCAAAACCTACTTTTTTCGGCAACCTTTCCTGAGCGTGTAGAGCATTTGGCAGAGGAGTTCTTGCTTTGGCCTACTCGGGTTGAAGTTTCTCCTCAAGCCACGCCTGTTGAAACGGTGGAGCAATTTTTATATCGAGTGCCTAATTTTAGAACTAAAATCGATCTTCTTGTTCATCTATTGGAAACGGATGAAAGCATGGAACGGGTAATTGTGTTCACAAGAACTAAAGATTACGCAGAGAACATCTCAAAATACCTCGATCGTAAAGAACTCGGAGAAGTGCGGGTAATTCACTCCAATAAAGGACAAAACTCGCGAATCAATGCCATGGCTGATTTCCGAGCCGGCGATGTGCGTATTTTAGTTTCAACAGACGTTTCGGCTCGTGGAATTGATATTCCCGAAGTGTCGCATGTGATTAATTTCAGCATACCGCGCGACTCCTTTGATTATGTGCACCGAATTGGTAGAACAGGAAGGGCTTTTAGAGCGGGTACTGCCATTAGTTTTGCCGACCATACGGAAAGCTACTATATCAGAAAGATTGAAGATGTTACAAAACAACTGATTCCAGTTTTAGAACTTCCAGAATCGCTGTTCATTCATCCTACTCCAAAAAGCGAGAAACAAGATCAGGCACGAGAAATCGACAAGCAGAAACACCGTGAAGACCCTAATTACAAAGGCGCTTTTCACGAAAAAAAATACAAGCTCAAAGGAGAGAAAAAAGTGAGCAGATCAACCTCAAACAGAAAACAAAACAAGTAAAAAGCTCGCTTAACTTGTTAATTTTCCAAATTAAGGCAACTTACGTATTTGAAAACCGCAGAAAGCTCCGTAATTTGTTCACATGAAACGATGGCTTAAACCTCTACTCCTCATTGCGCTGGTCTTTGTGCTTAGCATGTCTTTTAGCTCTTGTGCCCCAAAACAAAAATGCGCGGCATACAATGAAGTACCCGCGCATCAGCTAGATTAATTCAGCTAGCTCACAATTCCATTCGTTCAATCAGTTTACAGAAAAGTCGCGTTAACTTCAATTCGCTCTTCTTTGCAATAGCAATAATTTCTTCAATATTAACCGCTTTCAAATTATCGGGATCGCATTCATCCGTAAGCACTGAAATTGCCGAACACGGAATCCCCATATGATTGCAGGCGATCACTTCTGGAACCGTTGACATACCAACAGCGTCTGCTCCAATGATCTTCAAGAAACGGTATTCCGCTCTAGTCTCCAGGTTAGGCCCCAAAACCGAAGCATAAACACCCTCGTTGAGTTTAATTCCTTCTTCTTTGGCGATGTCCAACAGGCTTGCGTTCATCGATTTATCATAAGGAGCCGACATGTCGGGGAAACGAGGTCCGAATTCATCCAAATTAGCCCCTCTGAGAGGATTAGCCGGTTGAAGGTTAATGTGGTCGTCAATCAACATCAATTCTCCCTTTTTCATTTCAAGGTTGACTGCTCCAGCGGCATTACTCAACAATATTCGCTTCACCCCAAGCAATTTCATTACGCGCACAGGGAATACGATTTGGTTCATGCTGTAGCCCTCGTAATAATGGTACCTGCCTTGAAGTGCGATGACCTTTTTTCCAGCAATGGTGCCGAAAATCAACTTACCGAAATGAAACTCCACTGTTGCAATTGGAAAATTCGGAATCGCATTGTAACTCAGTTCTTTCTCTACCTTAATTTCACTTACTAAATTGCCCAAGCCCGTGCCCAGTACAATCCCAATTTCAGCATCAAAAATCCCTCTTTCTTTGAGGAAATCTGCTGTTTCTTGTATCTCTTTAATCATCTTGTTCTATTGTCGTTTTAAACCACTCGCCCCAACTCGAACGTATTAAGTCGCTTTTTGTATCGACATCGTTCAGTTGGCGAATTTGGCCAATTTTTAGTTGTTTTTTTTCTGCGTGAAGGATTGATGTCGCCAATACCCCAGGCGTACTCCATTCAATATCTTGAAATAGTTCTTGGTGAAGGGCCTTCATGCCAATGAGGTAGTAGCCTCCATCTTCGCTTGCACCAAAAACCACGTCGTTTTGATTCAGCTCTTCAAAAGCTTCCAAAAGTAGATCCGATGAAATCTCCGGACAATCAGTTCCAATCATCACAACCGAATCGCAATCGAGCAGGACCTCTTCAAAGGCGTGGTGCATCCGTTCTCCTAAATCGCCATTACTTTGTTCTTTGGACGAAAAACTTTGACTCACTTCCAAATGGCCTTCACCGCTTAAATACAAGTGAGTTGGAATACTTGTTTTCTCCGCTGTTTCTAAGGTATGTGAAAGTAACTTTTTGTAGACGAGCAGAGCACTTTCCGCGCCAATCCCTGCGGCTAGGCGTGTTTTACACTTGCCTAATTCAGGGCGTTTAGCCATAATAATTAGGGCTTTTCTCATTGAAGCACGATCTCTCCTTTTGTTACCCATTTCGACCACTTTTTATTGTAGCCGTGAATTTTTGTGGTTGAACCGGCATCATTTTCCATGGGGTGTTCATCGTTTGCCCACTGAAACAAACCGCCGTATAGGTTGAACACCGTTTTGTATCCAGCTTTTTCCAGCTTTTTACCAATTTTGTTGCTTCTATAGCCAATGGAGCAGTACACGACAATCGTATCGTTCGAAGAGAAACCTTGGAGCTTCGATAAATCAAAGTTGTCGTAACCAACGTAGATGGCTCCAGGAATTCTGCTCACCTCGAACTCCTCTTGTTCTCTGGCATCGAGAAAAACATAGTTGTTTTCGGCAGGAATACTGTCTGCATAGATATAAGGTACCTCTTCAGACACCGTATTCTTCACCATCACATCAAAATCATCTGTTTGTGTACAGCCAAAAAGTGTACTAAAAACAGTTCCCACAAGTGCCAAGATTCTTTTCATGTTCAAATATAAGTTGCTCAAATTAGATGGAGGGATTATTTCCCATTCAAATTCCAATTATAGCTTTGGTAATCAATACTCGCATCTGAATTGATGCTCGTTTTGCTGTATTTGTTCAGGAAGGCAATGAGGCTTTGTCCTTTCGTAAAGTCTTCTTTAAACCAATCGAAAATAGAGGAAATGCTTAGTTTACTTGAGCTAATGGTATTTCTGCTTTTATCATTAATGAAGCGAGCGGTTAACATTTCAAGTGTGGCATTCACGTTTTCGGCATAAAATGCTTTGTTGTGAAGTACCGGACAACTGATGCTAGCGCAATTGATTCCAAAGTGAATTCTTGGATCTTGAAATTCTTTTCTCAGGATTTCATGCTCGATTTGATTGAGGGAGAAGGACTTATTTTCAAGAACGATGAATTTCTGATCCCAAGGCTCCTTTAGATTGGTAATGCTCTTCAGTGGAAGATGATCCACAATCAGCTTCAAGGTGTAGGCGTTATAGACATTCATCCAATAGGCCATTTTCTCGTACTTCGTCCATAAATCCTTTGGTAATTCTTTAGCGAAAGATGTGAGCACCTTATCGAAGTTGGGATCTTTCTTCAGTGCTGTATAGTTCACGTCACCATTGGCATTAACATGAGTTTGTAGGATGGTATTCCAAAGATCAGTTGAGGTATCTCCCGGGTCTGAAGCAAAACAAGTTCCGCTTAAGAACAAGAGCATGGTGATCACAAGTGTTTTCATAATAAGGTGTTTTTAGACAAATCGAAGGTAAAGTCATCAACTCACGATTTCATCACAAAAAAGTGATTAAAGCTAATGTAGCACGATTGCTTTTGCTCATCTTCAAAATTTCTGCCAAATTCGCACAAAATTAGAAGCATGAAGAAGATAGGTGTAATTGGTGCTGGCGCGATGGGTGCTGGAATAGCTCAAGTAGCAGCGCAAAACGGACATCAAGTTGTTCTTTCAGACACAAGCCAAGCGACTTTGGAAAAAAGTAAGGCCAAACTGGAGAAGGTCATGAACCGACTTGTAGAAAAAGGAAAAATTACCTCTGAAGAAGCTTCACAGATCCAGGCGAGAATTCAGTACACCACTGAGCTAGAAGACTTTGCACATGCCGACCTCGTGATAGAGGCCATTGTGGAGCGCTTGGATGTTAAAAAGTCGGTATTCACCGCACTAGAGCGCATTGTAAAGGATGACTGCTTACTCGCCTCAAACACTTCCAGCTTAAGTATTGCTTCTATTGCTGCTTCTTGCGATTTAGCTCATCGTGTTTTAGGCATTCACTTTTTCAACCCAGCGCCGCTCATGCCTTTGGTAGAAATCATTCCCGCGGTTCAAACCAGTGAAGAAGTGCTTCGCGAAGCAAAAGAACTTATTGACTCTTGGGGAAAAGTAAGTGTTATTACTAAAGATACCCCCGGCTTCATTGTTAACCGTGTGGCGCGACCTTTTTATGGTGAAGCACTTAGAATCTATGAAGAAGGTATTGCCGATATGCCAACGATTGACTGGGCCATGAAAACCCTTGGAGGTTTTAGAATGGGTCCGTTTGAACTAATGGACTTCATTGGAAACGACATCAACTACGCCGTTACCGAATCTGTTTTTCAAGCATTTTATAACGACCCGCGATACAAGCCTTCTTTCACCCAAAAGCGCCATGCAGAAGCGGGATGGTTGGGGAGAAAAAGTGGCCGCGGCTATTATAACTACGCAGAAGGGTCAATCATGCCCGAAGCCATTCAAGATGAGTTACTCGGCCAGCAAGTTCTTGAGCGCATTTTAGCCATGCTGATTAATGAAGCCGCTGATGCCTTGTTTTGGAACATCGCCAGTGCAAAAGACATCGACTTGGCCATGACCAAAGGGGTTAACTACCCTAAAGGCCTCTTGAAATGGGCCGATGAAATTGGATTGCAGAAATGCGTCGACAAGATGGATGAACTTTACGACTTGTACCGAGAAGATCGTTACAGATGCAGTCCACTACTTCGCAAAAAAGCTGCTGAAAAGCGCCTTTTTTATCCAGCTTAGCGGCTTAAGATTTACGGTACACCAAGAAGACACCAAGAGCTGAAACAATTGCCAAGGCAAAGAGTAAAGTACTCGCCGTGAGCTCGCCGTAGATCAGTTTTCCTGTTCCGAAAAGCGCCGCATAAACCATGATGCAAGCTAAAAACATGCACAAGATTAAGCCAGGAAGCGATCTTCTTTTCATTGGTTCAAGTTCGTCTTCGTTTAAACCAAGTTGCTTCCACCCCTTTCCGAACGGACGAATAAGCTTGTAGTAGTTAATCAGTGTCTCTTTATTACTTGGTTTGGTGAAGAGGGTAACAATTATCCAAGCCACTGTTGTGGTGAATACCGACAAGCACAAGCCCAACCAAGAAGGCGCTTCCTCCGGGGCGAAGAGGGTCCACAAGATGGCAATCACAAAAGAAACCACCATCGCCGTTATTTCAGAAAAGGCATTAATTCGGTACCAGAACCATCGCATAATAAATACCGATCCTGTCCCCGCTCCGGCCAAAATGATCAAATCAAAACCATCTTTAGCAGAGTCGATTTTATAGGAAAGGAGTCCAGCCAAAATCATTAAACCCACCGTAGTGAGCTGACCCACCCAAACTTGTTTTTTATCAGAGGCTTCTTTATTAATGAAGCGCGTATAAAAGTCGCTTACCACATAACTCGCTCCCCAGTTGAGGTGTGTAGAAATGGTACTCATAAACGCTGCAATCAGTGAAGCCATCACCAAGCCCAATAATCCCGCGGGCAAATAGGTGAGCATTGCGGGATAGGCTAAATCATGGCCAACGGTTACGTTCATCCCAGGAAACGCTGCTTCAATTGAAGCCAAGTCTGGAAAAACCACCAAAGAAGCCAAAGCAATCAAGAGCCATGGCCATGGTCGGAGTGCATAATGCGCAATGTTGTAGAACAAAGTTGCCGCTACAGCGTGGTTCTCATTTTTTGCAGAAAGCATTCGTTGCGCAACGTAACCGCCTCCACCTGGCTCAGAACCCGGGTACCAAGCTCCCCACCATTGCACAGCGAGTGGAATAATGATGATACTGATGAAAAGTTCTGTATTGTTAATGTCTGGGAAGAAGTTCAAGGATCCAACTACATTTTCGTGGGTGAGCAGGGCTGTCATCCCTCCTACTTCGGGCATATTTACGATCGTTATTGTTGCCCAAACAGATCCAACCATGGCGATAATGAATTGGAAAAAATCAGTAATAATCACCCCTCTTAAACCTCCCAAGGTGGAGTAGATTACCGTTACCACACCTGCAATAAGTAAAGTTTGCAATTGCGACAGTCCAAGCATAATTGCACCAAGTTTAGCCGCCGCAAGACAAACGGTAGCCATAATGAGTACGTTGATGAGCACACCTAAATACAGCGCTCGAAAACCGCGAAGGAAAGCCGCTTCCTTTCCACTATACCGCAACTCATAAAATCCAAGATCAGTCATTACACCAGATCGTCGCCACAAACGGGCATAGACAAATACGGTGAGCATTCCTGTCAACAAGAAAGCCCACCAAGCCCAGTTTCCTGCAACTCCTCCTCCGTTTCTTACAATGTCGGTAACAAGGTTCGGCGTATCTGCTGAAAAGGTGGTTGCCACCATCGAAACGCCTAATAACCACCAGGGCATGCTTCGCCCAGAAAGAAAAAACTCTGCACTGCTGCTTCCCGCCTTTTTCATGGTTAGTAATCCGATAATAAGCGATACAACAAAAAATGCTGCGATGATTCCCCAGTCGATAGGTGCGAGAGTATTCATAGTTAAGGCTTTACTTTTGATTTGAAGTGGGGTTTATTTTGCTTGAGGCAAATTTCTTTTGATGATTCTTAATTGGTGCGAATAGATTTTTTGATCTGCATTGTAGATTCCTTGATGGTCTAGCGCATCTTTCCTCACCCATCCGCTGGCATGAATAATTTTGGGACCATCGTCTTCCATTTTCACCACACCAACATGGATGATTTTGCCCTCTTCATTATCAAAAAAGGCCAGATCTCCTGTTTGGCATTGTTCGATAAAGTCTATGGTTTCGCCCTGCTCAGCTTGTTGATAGGCATCTCTTTTTAATTGAACGCCTTGAAAAGCCATCACAACTTGGGTAAATCCGGAACAATCTACCCCAAGAACGCTCTTCCCTCCCCATAAATAGGGAGCGCCTAGAAATACATCTAAGCATTGTTCAACATTAGGGAGCTTGGTTGCTATATGGGCCACTTCTTTCATTTTGGGATGAATGAACGCCCCAAATGGGATGTAGCTGCCCGTGCTGCTTTTTTCCAAAACAGGGCTTGATCGTTTTATTTTCGAGAAATAATCTGCTTCACTTCCTTCCCATGAACTCAACATTTTTCCATCTACCCAGCCTTCGTATTGATCGATTCGCGACCTTACTTTGCGCCATTGCTTTTCTGCATCTAGTACCTCCAGAAGTTCTCCAAAAAGCAATTGATTCACCATTTCAGCGGCATCTGAATGGCTTTTTCTTTGCGGACAAAGGGCAGAATTGACAAAAAATAGTTCCATGAGAAGTTTTTTCAAATCTAATCATTCTCTCTTTTCTTTTGTCGATAAATACTCGTGATTCAGCGAAGGCTCAACTACGCATAATAGCTTAAATTGTTTCGACGAATGACAGCTTCTTATCGATTAATTGATTTTATTAGAAAAAACATTCTATCTTTGTCCACGAAAACTATTCTTCTATTCTTCTTCTCCCGTTCTGGGATCTTACAAAGAGGGAGTGACTCCCCTCGGATATTATAAGCTTTTATTGATTGATTGTTTAACCAAAAACCTACAACATGACAGATTCTACCTGTTGTTGCGTAGAGCGTCCTTGGCACGTAAAAAATCGCCTTGCGCTCTTGAATGTCGCAACTTTTATTCTCATCTTTTTCTCAGTCCTTTTGGGCACAAGCTATGCTTCTGCACAAGCGGCTGCGTTTGTAACTCAGTCCACACCTTGGGGATCTAGCAGTTACGCAAATGCTATGAACGCCCAATTTGGAGCGGGTAACTGGACAAGTTCAAGCTTCTCCAGCGTTGATGTGAACGACTTGTTCGCTAACAACACCTTTATTTATCTCGATGGTAGTGATGGTTCTGCCGATGAACTTGAAGCATTTCTTGCTACCAATGGCGCTGCTCTGGAGAGCTGGGTTGCCGATGGAAATCGCTTGTTTTTGAACGCCGCCCCAAACGAGGGTGACGGAATGAACTTCGGTTTTGGAGGCGTTGCTTTGGAGTTTGATGCCGATGGTACCTTTGTTAACGATGTTGAACCTTTTGATGCCAACGATATTGTATGGGATGGAATAACAGTCGATTCTTTTTACGGCAATTACTTCGGTCACGCTATCATTTGCCCAGCTGGAATGGTTGGTCACTTGAAAGAAATCAACAACACTGGAAAAGTGGTATTGGCTTCGATGTCTTACGGAGATGGTTTTGCCCTTTTTGGAGGAATCACTGCTTCGGAATATTGGAGTCCATCTGGCGAAGCGCTTGCTCTTAACGTGAACATCTTAAACTTGGCCGTTACAGGTGAAGTAATAACTTGTGATCCTGAGTTGACAATTACTTGTTCAGCAGATGTTACTTTAGAATGTGGTTCTGACATTACACCAGAGGCTATTGGATACCCAAGTATCGAAAGCAACGACTGTGTTGGTGACTTGGAAATCTCGTTCATGGACGATATGGTATCAAACAACAACTGTCCTTTGATCATCGCCAGAACATGGATTGCCACAGACGGCGAAGTAACTGAGATGTGTACACAAACCATCACCCTTGAAGACACTACAGCTCCTCTTATCGAAGCTGATTTTAGCGATATTGAGGTTACTTGTTCTGAAGTAGAAAATAACGAAGAAGCACTATTGGCTTATGCACTTGATCTCATTGGAGAACCTGCAATTGCTGATTGTTCAGCTTACGAAACTGAAGTTCTCTCTTCTTACAACGCATTGGATGCTTGTCCGATCGTTGGTGAATTGAGCGTTGAATTCATTGCTACTGATGAGTGTGGAAACACTTCATCTTTTGCCTTTACTATTAGTGTTACTGATACTGAAGGACCTGTATTTGATTACGAAGAAGAAATCCTTGTGTCTTGCTTGGAAGAAGTACCAGCTCCTGCTGATTTAGTTGCTTTTGACCTATGCTCTAACGAAGAAATTCCAGCAGACCTTTTCACTACAAACAATGGTGAATTGACTGATACATGTTCTCTTTCTACAGCTTTCGGACCTGGTGACGACTGGGCTTTCTGGTTGCCTACTTTGTCTGAAGATGGATTTGCTTCTTCAGCCAACTACAACTTTGATGCTAATGGTGGTCATTTCGATCAATTCAACGACGGAACAGCTCACATTTACGGAACCGTTGTTAACGATGCTAACCCATCAGAAATGTTCGAATTGAGCATTTGGTTGGAAAACAAAGCTGATTGGGCTACTTGGAGTGGACTTGGACGTAACTACAAAGACGATCTAGGATGCGCTCAGCCAGATCTTTACGAAGATTGGACTTACTATGAAATGGTGAACGGATTCTCAACTGCTGTTGGTCTAGGAGATAACGCAGGAGACGTATTGTACTTGGATCACATGCCAGGTAACTACTACTTCGGTTTCCAAATTGGTATGGGTGCCAACAACAAGAACTGCGATTACGGTATTTCTGGTTGGTTCACTTATTCTGGTTTTGTTGATGGTCAGTACATCGACGGACATGGTGATGTGAATGCTGATGCTTCTTGCGGACCAGTAAACGAGCAAGATTGTCCTCACAACACTGAGTTCACTTATTTCTACCGTGCTGAAGATGCTTGTGGAAACGCAACAATCGTAGCTCAGTCTATTATTGTGAATGATGAAATCGGACCAGAATTCATCGATTTCCCAGCTGATCTTACTGTTTCTTGTGACATGTACCCAGTTGAAATCCCTGTTCTTGAGGCGATTGATAACTGTGAAGGTGAAGTAGTTGTTGTAGGTCCAGAAGAAATGATGGCTCCTGGTAACTGCCCTAACGAGTATATGGTTGAATTTACTTGGGGTGCTATCGATATCTGTGGAAACAGAACAGATCGTACTTGGACCATTACTGTTATTGATGAAATCGCGCCAGAGTTTGCTGGACTTCCTGAAGCTGAAATCACTGTTGAATGTGATATGGTTCCTGAAGCAGCAGACGTAAGTGTTTCTGATAACTGTTCAGCAGTAGAAAACATTGCTTTTGACTACAGCGAAGAAATTATCGACGGAAACTGTCCTGGTAACTACAGCATTATCCGCACATGGATTGCAATGGACGAGTGCGGTAACGAAGCTGCTTTCGTTCAGAACATCAATGTTCAAGACACGACAGCTCCAACATTTAACGATTACCAATACTACACAGCTATTTCTTGTGAAGAAGTAGATGCTTACACTTTGACCGCTTCAGACAACTGTGGTGATGCGAGTGTTGAAATTACTTTTGAGCAATTAAATTCTGGTGGTTGTATGGGAGTACTCTACCGCGAATACACTGCTACTGATGAGTGTGGAAATGAAGCAACTGTTGAACAGTTCATCACCATCACTGATAACGTAGCTCCTTCTTTGGTAAATGTTCCTGAAAACAACACGCTTGAATGCTCTGAAGTTTCTCTAATGGAAAACGGTAATTTCTTCTCTCCTGGTCTTGTTTCAGGTGAAGATAACTGTGCTCTTGAAGTAACAATTGATTACGCTGAATCAGTTCAAGACGATGGCGATAACTGTGAGAACTCTTACATTATCATCAGAACTTGGATCGCAACTGATTACTGTGGTAACGAAGCAATGGCGCAACAAGAAGTAACTGTAGTTGATACAACTTCTCCTGAGTTTGTAGAATTCCCAGCAGATATTACGGTTGAATGTTCTGACGAACTTCCTGCTGTTGTTTTCCCTATTGCTGAAGACAACTGTGACGACTTGGTTGATATTGAATTAACGGTTGAAGAAAACGATGGTGATTGCGATGGTGAGTACACTATTTCTCGCATCTTCCGTGGATTCGATAACTGTGGTAACCAAGTAATTGCTGTTCAAACAATTAATGTTATTGATACTACGGCACCTGCTTTCACTTTCGTTCCAGAAATGGCAACTTATGAGTGTGATGAAGAAGCAGAATTGGTAATGGCTGAAGCAGCTGACCTTTGTTCTGATGCTACTGTAACTTATGTTGATGGAGAGATCTTTGCAGGTGAGTGTGCAAACGAATTTGGTTTTGTTAGAACATTTACTGCGGTTGACGCTTGTGGAAACACCAACAGCGTTGAGCAAAGCATCTACTTCCAAGATACCACTGCACCAGTATTCGCAGCTTACGATGTAGAAATCGACATGCCATGTGACAACATCATGCCAACTACTTTGGAAGCTACAGACAACTGTGGAGATGTTGAAGTATCTTACGAAGACACCCCTGTATCAGGTGGATGTGCAGGTCGTATCATTCGTGACTTCACGGCAGTTGATGCTTGTGGAAACGAAGCTACTGCTCAACAAATCATCACCTTGGTTGATGAAGTTGCTCCAGTATGGACCTTGTTCCCAACTGACGTAACGGTAGAGTGTGACAACGTTCCAACTAACGACGG
>Ga0209652_1003059_pt1 | contig 12546 bp, 9 predicted proteins | sample SaaInl74LU_5_DNA_FD_184641 | JGI IMG/M metagenome (GOLD analysis project Ga0209652, IMG submission 184641) | Marine microbial communities from expanding oxygen minimum zones in the Saanich Inlet - ESP_74LU_5_DNA (SPAdes) (version 2) | ecosystem: Environmental > Aquatic > Marine > Intertidal zone ...
TTGACGCTAGCATTATTTTCGAAGAGCTCGCCATGGGCTGCACATCCACTACCGCTTACCTGACCATTCACAATATGGTGACCTGGATGATTGCCGAGTTCGGCAACACCGAAACACGCAATGCATGGTGCCCGAGTATGACGGCAGGTGAGCGCTTAGGTTCATACTGTTTAACTGAACCCAATTCAGGCTCAGATGCCGCATCACTTAGAACCAGTGCCAAGCGTGATGGCGATGCCTATCTAGTAAACGGTAGCAAGATCTTTATTTCGGGTGCTGGTGAGACAGACCTGCTGATTCTAATGGCAAGAACTGGCGAGCCAGGTGCAAAGGGAATATCCGCCTTCGCTGTCGATGCCCGACTTGAAGGCATTAGCTACGGCCGTAAAGAGCAAAAGATGGGGTGGAATAGCCAACCCACACGCATGATCACCTTTGAAAACGTGCGTATCCCAGCCACAGCCTTGCTGGGGAAAGAAGGTGATGGATTTAAAATCGCCATGCGTGGTTTAGATGGTGGTCGTATCAATATTGGTGCCTGCTCTATTGGCACAGCCCAGGCGGCACTACAAAAAGCGCGCGATTACATGCGAGAGCGTAGTCAGTTCGGTAAAGCGCTGAGTAACTTTCAGGCCCTTCAGTTCAAACTTTCCGATATGGCAACTGAACTTGTCGCGGCTCGCCAGATGATTCGACTTGCGGCAAGTCGCCTTGATGCGGGGCATCCAGATCGCAGTGTTTACTGCGCAATGGCCAAGCAATTTTCAACCGATGTAGGCTACAAAGTGACCGACGAAGCACTGCAGATTTTCGGTGGCTACGGCTATATCAAAGAGTATCCACTTGAGCGCTATCTGCGTGATAACCGCGTTCATCGTATATTGGAGGGCACCAACGAAATTATGCGCCTGATCATTGCCAGACGCATATTAATGGAAGATACCTCAGAGCTACTGTGAACGCATTAAGGAGACCCCATGTCAGACACACTCATTTTTGAAAAACAGGGCCACACGGCCGTCATTACGATGAACAATCCACCGGCCAACACCTGGACAGTAGAGAGCCTTAAAGCGCTAACCACCTTAGTGGCTCAACTGAATGACGACCGTGATATTTTCACCCTTGTACTGCGCTCAAAAAGCGAGAAATTTTTCTGTGCAGGCGCTGACCTAAAGCTATTTGCTGAGGGTGATCGCTCTGTTGCACGTGATATGGCCCGAGGGTTCGGTGAGGCCTTTGAGGCACTCTCTAACTTTCGCGGTTTATCTATAGCCGCCATTAACGGGTTTGCAATGGGCGGCGGTTTAGAGGTGGCGCTTGCCTGTGATATTCGTGTGGCAGAAGAGCAGTCGCAGATGGCGCTGCCAGAGGCTAGGGTGGGTCTTTTACCCTGCGCAGGTGGCACCCAGAATCTGACCATGCTGGTTGGCGAAGGTTGGGCAAAACGGCTTATATTGCTGGGGGAGCGGATCAACGCAACACAGGCTAAGGCGATAGGTCTGATCGAAGAGTTAGTTCCACTAGGCGCATCATTTGATCGTGCGATGGAACTTGCCAAACAGGCTGAACAGCAGAGTCCTATGTCAATCGCTGCCTGTAAAACGCTGATTCAGAATAATCGCCATCAGCACTGGGATGCAGGCTATCGCTTGGAACGAGAGCTCTTTGTAGACCTTTTTTTTAGCGAAGATCAAACAGAGGGTGTAAACGCATTTTTAGAAAAACGCCCCGCAAACTGGAAAAATCGATAAGGATTAGAGATGAGCGCTGTACTCTTTACTGAACATCCAACTCAAGATGGGCATTTAATACTCGAAATCTCTCTCAATGCCGAACGCTCACTCAATGCGCTGACGCTTGAGATGATTGAGCTTATTGAACCAAAACTTACTGAAGCCGCTGATGATGAACGCGTAAGCGCGATCATTCTGACCAGTGCAGGACAAAAAGCATTCTGCGCCGGTGGTGATGTTGTCAGTTTATACAAGTCGATCGTCTCGCAAGAACAATCAGCGTTTGGACAAACCTACTTCACTGCTGAGTATCGCCTTGACTACCAGATTCACACCTATCCTAAACCAGTAATTTGCTGGGGTAGCGGGATTGTAATGGGCGGTGGCATGGGTTTAATGAATGGTTGTAGCCACCGCGTCGTCACCCAGACATCTCATCTTGCTATGCCTGAAGTCACTATTGGGCTCTACCCTGATGTTGGCGGCAGTTGGTTTCTCAACCACATGCCCGGCCGTACCGGATTATTTCTTGGTCTTACCGGTAACCCAATATACGCCGCAGATGCCTTGTTCTTGGGCCTAGCCGATCGATTTATCGACGCTGAACGTTTCGCCGATCTAGTGAATCATCTGCAAGCGGCTGATTGGCGCGTCAACGCATACACCCAAGTAACACGCGTATTACGCTCACTTGAAAAGGCATCAGTCGGTTGTTTTCGCGCTGAATCCCCCATACAAGATCATTTTGCCTTCATTCAATCGATAACCGATCAGGATTCGCTTGAGGAACTAATGAGTGCAATGCATAACCTTGAAAGCGATGATCCGTGGATTCAACGATCAAAACGTGCCATCACGCACGGGTCGCCCCTATCGATACATCTAATTGCAGAGCAGCTCAAACGTACTCAGCATATGTCACTCAAAGAGGTGTTTATGGCGGAGCTTGTGTTATCAGTACAGTGCTGTCGCCACCGTGAATTTCCAGAAGGTGTTCGGGCGCTTCTGATTGATAAAGATGGAGAGCCCAATTGGACTTACACGCAGGTAAAAGATGTTGAACCTGCGTTTGTAGCCCCGTTTTTTGAGTCACCTTGGGAGCACAATCCACTGGCACACCTTTAACGGTTTGAACAACCTAGCTAACCCGCAAAATAATGATAAGAGGGCAAGAATAATGGCAACAATCGGATTTATTGGACTGGGCAATATGGGGGGGCCTATGGCGGCAAACCTAGTTAAAGCCGGTCATCAGGTACAGGTTTTTGATCTATCAGAGGTAGCAGTCGACAAAGCCGTAATCGCAGGAGCCACTGCATCAAATAGTGCTGTAGCAGCTGTAAAGGGCGCTCAGTTTGTTATTTCAATGCTGCCGGCAGGCCAGCATGTAGAGGGGCTATATATTAGTGGTGACCAGCCACTGTTCGATGCCGTTGAACAGGGCGTACTTATTATTGATAGTTCAACCATCGATTCAGAAACAGCAAAACGGGTGGCGAGCCTTGGCGCCGCTAGAGGGATAGATTTCATCGATGCACCGGTTTCAGGGGGTGTGGGAGCAGCCACCGCGGGCACCCTCGCCTTCATGGTGGGTGCAACAGAATCGCTTTTTGACAAAGCCAAACCAATCCTTGAAGGCATGGGGATTAAGATTTTCCGTGCCGGTGACTCAGGCGCCGGTCAAATAGCAAAGTGCTGCAACAATATGATGCTCGCCATTCAGATGGCAGGGGTATCAGAAGCCTTGAACATGGGCGTTATCAATGGCCTTGACCCCAAGGTATTGTCAGAAATCATGAAGCAGAGCTCGGGCAATAACTGGCCACTACAGGTCTACAACCCTTTCCCCAATGTGATGCCTGATGTGCCCTCTTCCAAGGGTTATCAGGGCGGCTTTGCTGTTGACCTAATGTACAAGGATCTCGGGCTTGCGATGGATCTAAGCCAACAATGCGGTGCGCCAACGCCTATGGGAGCAGCTGCGCGCTCGCTCTATACATTGCATCGCAGTAAAGGTACGGGAGCACTCGATTTCTCCAGTATTCTTAAACTCTATCAAGCAGATTGATATCTCCAAACCTTACTAAAACAAAAATAACAGGGTAGATAGATGAATTACGAAGATGAATACACCTTGGCGCTTAAAGAGCCAGAGCGCTACTGGGCTAAACAGGTTGATCGTATTCGGTGGTTCAAACGCCCGGATACTATTCTTGAAAAAACAACCTTTGGTACTGATAGCTGGTATCCCGATGGCGAACTTAATAGCTGTTATCTGGCGTTAGACCATCAGGTTGAACAAGGCCGAGGGGAGCAGGTGGCACTCTATTACGACTCACCGGTCAGCCAAACAAAAGAGGCGATTAGTTATGCTGATCTTCTGCAACAGGTTGAGCTGTTTGCCGGTGCTTTACAACAGCGGGGGGTCAGTAAAGGCGACACACTTTTAATCTACATGCCGATGATCCCGCAAGCAGCCGTGGCAATGCTCGCCTGCGCCCGTTTGGGTGCTGTGCACTCTGTTGTGTTTGGTGGGTTTGCACCACAGGAGATGGCGATCCGCATTGACGATGCTAAACCTAAGATGATACTTACAGCCTCCTGCGGTATCGAGTTTGATAAACAGATCGCCTACAAACCCTTAGTCGATAAGGCGATTGAGCAAGCCGAGCACAAGCCAGATCATACCATCGTGTGTCAGCGACCTATGCTGACAGCCGAGCTAAACCAGTCCCGTGATCTAGATTGGTATGAGTTCCAAGCCGGTGCAACGCCTGCCGCCTGTGTCAGTGTAAAGGGCAATGATCCTCTGTACATTCTGTATACCTCAGGCACAACCGGTCAGCCTAAGGGTATAGTTCGTGATAACGGCGGGCATGCGGTTGCGCTTAGCTATGCGCTGCATAATGTCTATGGCATGAAAGCTGGCGATATCTGGTGGGGCGCCTCCGATATTGGTTGGGTCGTTGGCCACTCTTTTATTGTTTATGGGCCGCTTATGGGGGGCTGCTCGGCCATATTTTTCGAAGGAAAACCCATTAAAACCCCAGATGCAGGCACGTTTTGGCGAATTATCGATGAGTATTCTGTCAATTCAATGTTCTGTGCCCCCACTGCGTTCAGGGCAATACGCAAAGAGGATCCCAATTCACAGTTGGCTAAGCAATACGACCTGACAAGCCTTAATTGGGTATTTGTAGCCGGAGAGAAGCTCGACTCATCAACCTACGGTTGGTTAGCTGAACTATTAAAAGTACCTGTTATCGACCACTGGTGGCAGACTGAAACCGGCTGGCCCATGACAGCCCCTATGATGGGATGGGAGAACCCTTCAGCAGAGCGTCTTGGCTCTACCAATAAACCAATTCCGGGATACGATATTCAAGTACTAGATAATCAAGGGCGCAGAGTCGCCACGGGCGAAACAGGTAACATTTGCGTTAGGTTACCCATGCCACCCGGTGTTGCTTGGAGCATTTGGAATAATAATGATCGCTATCGCAGTGCCTACCTTGAGGCCTTTCCCGGTTTTTACCATACCGGTGACGGTGGCTTCAAAGATGAGGATGGCTACATCTATATAACAGGGCGTACCGACGACGTTATAAATGTATCAGGTCATCGCCTATCGACTGGCGAAATGGAAGAGGTGCTCTCGGCACATCCTGCTGTGGCTGAATGTGCCGTTATTGGCATCCACGACGAAATCAAAGGGCAATTACCCTTAGGCCTAGTGGTACTCAAAGGGGGCGTGAGTATCAGCGAGTCAGCACTCGCCGATGCGTTAATTACACGCGTAAGAGAACAGATAGGGCCCCTCGCCTGCTTTCAGCATGCACTTGTTGTAGAGCGTCTACCGAAAACGCGTTCAGGCAAGGTATTGAGGGGGGTACTGCGTAAAATCGCTGCACAGCTACCATACACCCCACCCTCCACCATTGATGACCCCGACATTTTATCGGAAATAGATGAGGTATTAAGACGCTCGGGCTACTGATGTAGATATGATATCGAGCGCTTGAGCCTACTCAATAAAAGGTTTATCGGGACACATGTACATTCGTGTAAAGTTGCTCATAACATTAATACGTGGCATGAATATTGCTAAATTCTGCTAGGGTTTGTCATTTAAACCCAAAGAGTAAAGTCAGTGAATAATTGAGTGAATAATTGAGTGAATAGCCTATTCAAACGCGTCTTTCTCCTGAGTGACCTTGAAGTTGCCTCTGAGCTAGATCATCTGCGTCTGTCGCACTCAATGTTAATAGCTATTCTGTCTGTTATGTCTGTTGTACTTGCCGCTATTATTATCGCAGCTAACGTGAATTGGATACCCGAGGCAACTGCAAATTATACGCCCGTTTATATCAGTTTCCTAACCGTTGCTGGACTTACCCTCGCATTAATGAAAGCGCGCTCGCAGCGCTTAAGATTGTTCGTTATTCGATGTTGCGCGCTTTTCCCATTATTTGCGATTTATGTGATCTACGAGAATGGTTACTTACCCCTGACGTTTGCGCCGGTTACACTGTTTATTACACTTCTGCTTTTACCCAGACCGCTAAGAGTTCCAATGAGTATAGGGGTCATCATCTGCTGGACGATTGCACTTTGGCACAGTCCAGTACAAGAAGCACAGCCCTATGCGATACGATTGCTCGCCGTTTCAGCCATGCTTATCTGGCCCATCAGTACTCTGCTTAAATATCAATCCACACGCGACCAGGTGTCTATTACGGCGATATCCCAACTGTTTCTATCTTTTGTAATTTTGTCTATACCGCTTATGCTCGTATCGACAGACTCTCAAATTTTGTTAATTCTTACAGTAGATACAGTCATTATTCTATTTATTGGGTTAGTCAATCGAATCAGAACCCCGTTCTCTATCATGCTCAAACGTCTGTTCACCCTAGTCTTAACAGGGCTCTATTTCTTAGGCGTGGTAAACGCAGGATTTGTAGGCGCTATGATTCTTCCTGCGGTCTGTTTGGCCCTCTATTTAGCACTTCCAAAAGGGGAAGCCGCCTTTATGTCGGCCGCGGCGCTAATCATGGGGGTATACGGTTATTTCAGTCATCCGCCTACAGCGTTTGATCCTGTTCCACTCTTCGCACGCTGGGCGATGCTTAGTATGGTATTTATTTCTGCTTTGCATTTATTCGTTGATACATGTGAAAAGCGAGATCAAAAGAGCCTTCAGGTTAACGATTCAATTCCCGCGCGTACCTATCTATCTATTGTGCTCTTAGCATCACTGGGGGCTGCGCTATTTATCTGGACGATAAACCAGGGCTTTAGCGAGCAGCTCAAAACCGCTCTAATTAACACTGATGCCTTAAATCATCTGGTACTAAATGCCTTTGGGTGGTTGTTTATTACATGGGTTTTAAGTTCATTTGCACTTACGCTCTTTAAGTTAAGACTCAATGAAGACTCATTACGCTTGGCACTCACCAAAGAACAGAGCGCCAGCACTGCACTCAGAGAGAACCGCGAGAGGCAGTTGAGGATGTTTGCAGTCATCAGCCATGAGCTGAGAACGCCAATAAGTGCGATAAAGATGATTCAAGACGACATTGGCCTTGAATATGCGAGCCCTCAAGGAAAGGAGTTGTGTGAGACCACAAAGAGCGTGCTGGCGGTACTCGAAGATTTACGTTTGATTATGCAACCCGATGATTCAAAGACAATAACATTCACGAATGAGTCTCCTTTTAGAGTGTTAGAGAAAAGTGTCAACACGATTAAATATCTATTTACCGAGCACAATCTAACCCCTCATATATCGGGCAACACAGATTCAAATATTAGGTGTTTTCTAGCTGAACAGACTTTGCGCCAAATTATTATAAATCTGGTTAAAAACGCTGCCATACACGCAAACGCGACAGACCTTTGGGTCAATATTTCCGCTCAGCCCTTAGAAATGGATAGGCTCAGACTGCAACTGACCATTGAGGATAATGGCAGAGGCATCCAGGGTGATAAACGCAACGCACTCTTCCAACCCTTTAGCCGAGGCCAAACAGATGCCGACGGTACAGGGTTAGGCTTATATATTGTAAAACAGCTGGCCGATTCGATAAGCGCAGATTTTGCCTACTTTGACAGCCCATATGGCGGTGCTGGGTTTAAGCTAAGCCTATGCGTTGAGTTGAGTAAGAACATTGAGGTAAGACCTGACCCCAATACTGAACTCAGGAATGAACTTAACGGATTGCGTATACTTCTAGTTGAAGACCAGATCACTTTGCTGTTACTCAGCACTAAACTGCTTGAAAAACAGGGAGCGAATGTCGTGGGTGTAATGGATGGCATTGAAGCACTTACAGCAGTCTCAAATAATGAAGTACCTTTCGACCTTGTCATTACTGATCTAAACATGCCGAACATGAATGGCATAGTGTTGTCTGAAACCTTACGTGGCAAGGGGTTTAACAATCCGATAATTGCTCTTACGGCGGCTGTTGGTGGGGTTGAAACCGATCGTTTAATCGCCGCAGGTGTTGATTCAGTCCTTGCTAAACCGATCAGTGTCGGTGCACTTAATCAAGAAATTTCGAAACTAAGCTTATCAACGCTTTAGATTAGAACTTTCTATTTAAATTAGCGCTTGAAACATAGGGTTATTTTACCCATACACAGACATCTGGGTGCTTTACGTGGGTGCTTTACGTGGGTGCTTTACGCAGGTATTTAAGGTGGGTATTTAGAGTGGGTACCTAAAGCGAACATCCCCGGCAAAGGGCCACAGACTTTATAACATATTTGCGCAAACACGCGGCGTTGTAATCAGCTTAATCGATATTGACGATGCCCAATTGTGATTTTATGAAAAATTCACAGGGGAAACTAAAAGTGTCGCAATCGGAATTAACCTGTACGAGTTTGAGTTAAAGGCGAAAAATTAGATGATTTCGCGTCTTAACAGGGGATAAAAACTAGCACCGAGGATAGGCGCTAGTTGGTGTCTTATCTATCTAGCGCTTGGATGTCAGAGCTACCAACTGTTCAAGCTTGTTGGAAAGTCGCTCATCTTTCTCCGCTTCACGGCTTGCTTTGCGCTGCTCTTTTTGGCGTTCAACTCGGCGCTGCTTATACTCGGCAAGTTTAGCTTTTGCATGCTCAGCTTCACTGGCGTTTACAGTACCCACTGAATCGCCATTTAAATCAACGCGCCCAGCTCCCTCAAGAATCGACTGAAGATAACGCGGACTTCTGACATAGGTCGCCAATGCGCGCTTGATTTTCCCGCGACTGACTTTCTCTTCAGCGACGAGATCCTCTTGGATACCGATTTTAAGCGGTTTTGGCTCAGCGGCATTGAAGGCTTTGGGGTAGTTAGTCTCCAGCAGTTCAACGGCGGCTTGGTTGGCAACGCGATTTTTATTACGCGCTTTATCTGAGGTCTGTTCGCTCACTCTACTCGTCTCTGTATATCATTGTGGTCATTCAACACTGTCGTAATCACATAACACATTGTGATATGCGGCATTCTACCAACATATACGGCGATGTCTTTAGTTTGGGTATAAGAACAGCTATTAAATGTAAATTTGCCGGTTTAAACCCTATTAACGCCTACAGCCATTTAACCGCCTTTGCGAATTAAATAGGTATATTGGTCACCCTCAACTTGCTGACTCACTAGCTCATGTCCTAAAAACGTACAAAACTTAGGCACATCCCGCTGCGTAGAGGGATCAGTGGCCAATACTTCAACCAACATACCCACCTCCATCTTCGCAATCTTAGTATGTAGCATCATCACAGGCTCAGGGCAGTAGAGACCACGGGCATCAAGCTGAGTGTCAACATCAGGTATCACAGGCAGTATCTCGATAGGTAAACGTTGGCTTATTGTCGCAAATCGCACTAGCGCTGAACAGTGCTCTATCGCTTTACGCTAACACCTACTTAGGTCTATCCTTGGGTTAAATAGATTAATGCGATGGATAGCGAGAGATCAGATGATTCGAGTATTTATTGAACGACGCGTACCCTCAGAGCTTATCGACGTTTATAACGCTTTAGCGCGCGAAAACCTGCAGTCAGCCATGTCTACCACGGGATTCATATCAGGTGAAGTACTCTTCGATATTAATGACACTGAAAAACGATTGATCGTCGCAACCTATCGAACACTTAACGACTGGTCTCGCTGGTATCACTCTGAAGAGCGCCGCAACATGATGGCCCGCATTACACCCATGTTGGAACAAGCCGAGAAGATCAGCATCTACGAACTCTAATTAACCCACAGCGGCAAAAGCTGAACGGAATAATGCAGGTCTAATAAACACGGAGCCAGCTAGCTTAGTTCTAGATAAACCGTAATCTCTTCACGGTCATGGTACAAATGTTTGGCCTCTAGCTGGTAGCCAATACCTGCATCATTCAGTGCGCTTTCAAGGTCGTCTAATCGATCTTCTACCTCGTTAAAGCGCTGTTTCATCGGCAACTTTAGATTGAAAATCAGAATCTGCGCCCAGCGATTAAGCGCCCAGCGCGCCATCAAATCGATTACCCGTGAAGGTTTCTCCACCACATCACAGACCAACATATCGACGGGTTTGGCTGGTTTGAAGGTAAACGCATCTTCGGTACGGTGCTCAACCTGCCCTGAATCCATCAGCTCTTGTGACATAGGTCCATTGTCAACGGCTGTGACAAACATACTGTGGTTAACCAACTGCCAGGTCCAGCCACCCGGAGCTGCACCCAGATCAACAGCGCGACGACCAGCATCAATCTTCTCAGCCCACTGTGCTTTTGGGATGAACCAGTGCCATGCCTCCTCAAGTTTTAGCGTCGAACGGCTAGGTGCGCCAGCCGGAAATTTGAGACGTAAAATACCTTGCTCCCAACGACAGCCGTTTTTAATTGGCGAGACACCTAACCAAAAGTTTTGGCCGTCGATCACAAACAGGTGCATACGCCAATCGGCCTTGGCTTTGCGTGGCAACATAACGTCGGCTTGGCGCAGCGAACCGGAGAGCGCAGAGCCAAATTTGCGAGCAAAACTATTTAGGTTTCGGCCATCAGTCGTATCAGCTGTCTCTACAAAGAGCTCAGCGCACTGTGGAAGCCCCTTTGCAAGCGCAATAAGGGGTGTCACACGGTCTTTGGTACTGACATCCGTCACTGCATCGGCACAGGCGATCCATTGTCGTGCAAAGATAAGTGAGCGAAATCGGATTTGCTGCATCAAATCAAGTGCCGATTGCGGGGCCTGTAACTTAAATACCACAAACCCAGAATTCGCAGTGAAACTTGGGTAACCGTAGAACTGCTGCTGTGCTGCGCGTGTAGCAATTTCGCTAGCGGCTTCAGACTCAAAACCTGCTCTGCAGTAGATCAGAATGTTTGTTAACACGCATGTTCCCTTAAACAATAGCCTTTAATGGACGGCTTATACCGAGCACCAACAATAGCACAGACCGCCTTACAATTTCCCATGAGTATCAACAGAGCCTAGCGTTTTAAACTGATGTTTTGTTAGACACTTTTCGTTCTTTTATCAGAACACTATCCCAAGGGTACTTTTTAGAGCAGGCCTTAACACTGCTTTTTAGCGCTACTTAAAAAGGGGATGACTGAGTCAAAACAGGGACGCCAGTGAAAACCTAAAGCTGGTCAAGCCAATTGAAACACTCAGGCTGACGAGGCGGTTGATCTGGGTCAACATAATGAAAATATCAAGGTAGTACTCTTTGGGCTTGCAAATCACACGGCCGATTGAATGCTGAGAATTTGAACGGCCCCAGGCTTATTGCTTTTAATTACAAACTAATAACGTATAGCAATAACAAGTGAAGGGATTATACTTTGCAAGAAAAGATCAAAAAAATTGATCTAAACTAAAGATATTCGCCTAAATGCTCCCAGAATAACGCTATCAAGCCTGGGAAAATTCTTAGGTCTAAAAGTCGCTAATGAATTGAAATACCTGCGGGTATCAATGATAATTCGCGCGAAAATTTTTAACCCTTAACATTCACCTAGCTTGATGAGAGTCTGAAATGAGCACTGTAACTGCAAATTCGACCTACAATTATCGAGTCGTGCGCCAATTCGCTATTATGACAGTCGTCTGGGGTATCGTAGGCATGAGCCTCGGTGTCCTTATCGCTGCACAGTTGGTCTGGCCTGCACTCAACTTCGATACGCCATGGTTCTCTTTTGGTCGTTTACGTCCACTTCATACCAACGCGGTAATTTTTGCATTTGGAGGATGTGCGCTTTTTTCAACCTCCTACTACATTGTGCAGCGCACCTGCCAGACTCGTCTTGTTTCAGACGGGCTTGCTGCCTTTACGTTTTGGGGTTGGCAAGCCGTTATAGTCGCAGCGGCCATTACACTGCCTATGGGCCTGACCTCTACTAAAGAGTATGCAGAACTAGAATGGCCTATTGATATTCTCCTAGGTGTGGTGTGGATCTGCTACGCCTTTGTATTCCTAGGTACCGTTAAGAACCGTAAAACATCTCACATCTATGTGGGTAACTGGTTCTTCATGGCGTTCATTATTACCGTGGGTGTTTTGCACATTGTTAACAGCATGGCTATCCCTGTCAGCATGTTCAAATCCTACTCTGTCTACCCAGGTACTGTAGATGCAATGGTGCAATGGTGGTACGGACACAACGCAGTAGGTTTCTTCCTGACAGCGGGTTTCCTTGGCATGATGTACTACTTCGTGCCAAAGCAGGCTGACCGTCCTATCTACTCCTACCGTTTGTCAATCGTTCACTTCTGGGCGCTTATTGCGACCTACATGTGGGCAGGCGGACACCACCTACACTA
>Ga0209652_1003063_pt1 | contig 12539 bp, 7 predicted proteins | sample SaaInl74LU_5_DNA_FD_184641 | JGI IMG/M metagenome (GOLD analysis project Ga0209652, IMG submission 184641) | Marine microbial communities from expanding oxygen minimum zones in the Saanich Inlet - ESP_74LU_5_DNA (SPAdes) (version 2) | ecosystem: Environmental > Aquatic > Marine > Intertidal zone ...
CGATGCCGACGACGTCGATGGTGCCGATGGTCGATGCGTGCATTCGGCATTTTCGGCGCAAAGATGAGTGTTTGTCTAAGAGTGACGCATTCTCTTAGAGTGGAGAGTTAAGTGTGCTGCCTACCTGAGGAGAGGGGCCCAGCTTGCCCAGAGTGTAATTCTTGAGTACTAAACTAACGTACAATACATCGGAAGATGGAGGGAAGAAGCTTGATTGACTTGTTGTATGATGATGTTATCAGTGCGTGCTTCTTGCAAAGTGGTTCTATAATTCTGGAAAGAATTGTTTGTGCCAATCCATCCATTTATCTTTCATCTCATCTTCACAACTTTGAAGCAAACGCTCAATATTTCCTCCAGATTTGGCAACCAATTCATCAAATGAAACCTTCATTTTATCCAACTGGTTTGCTATTCTCTTTTCTATTGGAACGTTATATTTCACGTGCTCAACATCTTTACCCGTTGCCTTGGCGACTAGCCCATCGAAAGCGAGCTCTAGGTCATTAACGTGCCTCCACACATGCTGATCAATTGAAATGACGTTGTTGTTAACATCACTCAAAAGTTTAGTCCAGTGATGAGATACAAGTAGTGCCAACGAAGGTGTATGCTTGACATCTTCAATCCACGCTCCAACTGCTGTTAGTATTGGCACAGTCCCATTCATCATTCCATGCCAGATGCTTTCTTGAGTGTGGTGCCATCCTTGCACGATAACCTCCCACCAATGATCAAAATGCATATCTTGTGTCTTCAGTAGATACTGATACAGTTGTTCTTGCGCTATATTGATCGTTCGATCTTTCAGTTGTTTCGTGAATTCTGTAGTCGTTGTCAAGCTGTTTCGAAATGCTTTCTCGGCCTCTCGTAAAAGGTGGTGCCTAATCGAGTGAGAGAATGCAGTCTCGAGAAGCGGCTGAAAATGCTTTCTGTCGATACCTCTAGGTGAATTGGCAAGTGTCAGGTTCGTAACAGGAGAGAAGAGCTGATTGGGAAGTGTCACCTTCATTAGTAAATTCGTGGAAGAACCGCTGCTACCTCTCCCTTCATAAACATTCATCGTCACGTTTGTTATGTTTACTACACCAATCCTTGGATACAATCCTTCTAGTTCTGGTGGTTTTGGTAAAATTTTCAACAATTCGGGAATTTTCATATCGCCCACAAGTAATTTGTCATCAAAGCGATTCTCATCCTTTTGAATGATGATATTTATAGAAATCTGATTCAGATGAGCGGATACAACTGGGTACTTCCATGACTGGAATGAAAAGTCAGCTGATTCAATATGGAGAGATGCTGATTCCTTCGACGATGGTGTAACTTCAATCTGAGCAGCGTCATAAGGAGCTAATGAGCTTTGCACGAGCCTCCTAACAATGGTACCTATCCTCCAAGATGTCCCATCAGTTTTGTTTACAAATTGAATGTCTTCCGTGAAAGCATGAAGAGCCAAGCCCTTCAATTTGAATTCAGTTCTGTAATACCAGTTCCATGGGAGAATCAATTGTTGTACCCTTATACGTGTTCGTAGGTCTCTATAGTTTCTGCATATGGGATGCAGTTGTTGACATCCTATGACGGCGCGTTCAGGTTCATGATTTGCTCCAACCGTCGTCACCGGGCAAGTATCATCATCACCTCCTTCTTTATGATTCAGTACCAACAAGTTCCACGTCAATGAGTCTACAACACGCTGTAGTAATCCGTGATAGTTTCCTTCTCGACCCTCTCTTTCATGTTTGTTGCGACCATCATTGTGGTTCAAGCCATCTACACTGACACGACGAGCGCTTGCTGGTTTGTCCAAGCAGCAGTAATTTGTGTCGGTCAACAAGAACTTATCCACATGTCCCGGTAGGAAAAGAAGAACTTCACAGAGCAGCACCAAGAGAAATAATGTGGATATGCAGCAGCACAATATCCATATGCAACAACTTCTTTTTCTGCGTGAGGATTGTTGTATCATAGCTGTTGTTTCACAAGCATCGCATCATCAAACAACAAACAACAATATATCCTGTCAAGCTGCTAAGATGCCCACGACAGGATACACCAGCAACAGTAAGCGCCGCACTCTGCCTCGTGTCAACAACCAACAACCTCCTCTCAAGCAGCAAATAGCTAGCACGCGACATACCGGTACGTAGCGTACCGGCAGCTACCCCCTGTCCCCTCAACTAAATGAACTATGAACACGGCCCGCCAGAAAAAACCGGCCCGCCCGCCAGTATTGTACAAAGATCGCAACATGCTGTTTACGATCTCTTACGTGACATCGGTCATCGCATGAGAACTTGCTGCAGAACACTGAGCCCTCACTGTATTACGCACTTTCTAACCTCTCCTACGCACTCTTGCAGTCAGATGAGGTGCCTACGCTAAACTGAATTGGATTGAAGCAAACAATGGGCAATATTGCGATAGCCTTCGCGACTTCGACTATCTCGTTCTCTGAGTTTGTCGAAGTGAAGAGACAGAAGCAATTGGAGAACAAACGAGTCCGCACTCTCATTCCCTCTTATATTGCTCGCCTCAATCGAAGTGATGAATCCATCACAACGATCAATCTCAACGGATTGGGGGTAGATACCAACATTCTGCGGCTCCTGACTGCGCCGATCAACAGAGGGCAAACATGTGTGACAGAACTTTATCTCGAGCACAACTGGTTTGGTTCCGAAGGAGCCGCGGTCGTAGCTCGAGTACTGAGCCATAATATCCACCTGAAGATTGTAAGCCTAGCTCACAACCACATAGGGAGTATTGGTGCAATGGCAATTGCCAACGCTCTAGAACAGAACACTGTTCTGCAAAAATTAAATTTGGGTTATTGCGAAATCGATGACGATGGAGTAAAGAAGCTAGCTACATCCCTCAAGAAGAATCACTCACTGAAATACCTCAATCTGGAAGGAAACTTTGTATCTTCTGAAGGAGTCCGCAGCTTGCTCAATTGTGTGTATGACACAAGTGGTGGAATACAGAGCCTTTTCGATAGTAATCACAGTTTGATCTCGTATCATAATGGTCAAAGGACCATCTACAATCCCAACTTTCCTGAAACAACAGTATCCAATCGTCAATTGGTATTTCAGTTAGCTAGCGTATTGGCTTCTTGTAACTTCCGCTACTCACAGCCTAGATGGACAACAACAACGACTTCATCATCATCGTCATCACTAGTCAAGAAATCCAAAGATCAAATTTCAAGAAGGGTAGCAGCATGTAAGATTCTTCAGTACTGCCTCAAAGAACATAGGAATGACTACTGGAAGTGTATTGAGAAGTTGGAAGAGAAAATTGTGCCCCATATTGTAGGATGGTTGGTTAGGTATGGCGGGGTTGAAGTTATGTATATTGTGTTGCATGATATGCCTTGGTTGCTTGAGAAGAATCAGGAGGACGTGAACCAGAACCCATTGATTGAAAGTTGCGACGAAACTTCCGATGGAACTGTGTTCATGGAAAATGTATTGGCTTGAAATTGAAGCTGGGTCTGGGAGCAGTCAAGAGATAGTTTATGTTGTCATGTCTGTCATGTTTTTTGGTTGTAGTAAATGTAAATGTATGTAGTATGTATCTATTAGATGATAATAAACTCTAGAGAGGTTATAGTAGACTAACCTTTGGTTCCATAGTCACGTCAACACTTCTTGTATATACCATAGTCGTAAGAGTAGAAGTAATCCAATGACAAGTGCAATCAGCAACTGGACCATGGGACATGGCATGAATCGGACTACAACTGGATGGACTCCCCTCTCCCCTCTCCCCTTGGACAATTGCGAAGAGGGAAAGAAGAGCAAAGAGAATGACGCAGTTTAGATCTTTCCTTCAATGTTACAAATGTTACTCATGTTACTGTAATCAGGACATGTTACCTCCGTTGAATTCACCCATTGTTCAGGAACTTCTCGGCAGCACCACGTATGCGAAAGTTCCCTTTCCTGAGGAGGAACAAACGGCTCGAAAGTTACCTGTGGTGTCAATTTTTAGTACTAATTCCCACATGCAATAGACTGCGATCTAGCGATCAAGAGCGATCCAACGCATAGCATTGCTGCGAGAACCACAAATCGCCGGCAACCGACCATCCTCCAAACAATCTCCTAACGATCATAATTTTCCACCGCACAGAACTTTGACAACCAATCAGTCAAAGCCAACGCTAGGAAAGTCATCCATCACAAGTAATTAATCATGGGGAAAGAAATCGGTGCGGACAACCCGCAGATGACGGAGCAGGCTCCATGGCACACCATGTCCATCGAAGAAACCATCTCCAAATTGGGTCTCCCTGAAGACCTTGCGAAGACTGGTTTGAGTGTTGACGAGGCCGCCTCCCGCCTTGCAAAGTACGGTCCTAACCAAATGACTGAGAAGGAGAAGGTGACCATCTGGCAACGTATTTGGCACCAGATCAACAACGTCCTTGTCTACGTGCTCATGACTGTGGCCGTCGTGTCGCTCGTCCAGGCCATTACAACTCCTGAAAATGATACAACCAATCAACAGTTTACCGCCTCTTTCCAAGTCGCCCTCATCGTTTCTGTCATCACGCTCAACACTTGGATCGGAATTTACCAAGAGGGTAACGCCGAGAAGGCCGCTGATGCTCTGAAGAACATGCTTTCTACTGATGCTCGTGTCATCCGCGGCGGAAAGGAGATTATGGTCCCTGCCGGTGACCTTGTGCCCGGTGATGTGTGCTTGCTTGGACTTGGAGACAAGGTGCCATCCGATCTTCGTTTGGTGTCTGTTTCTAACATGGCTACTGGAGAGGCTGCCCTCACTGGAGAGTCCGTCCCAATTGACAAGCAGACTGATGCTATCCCCGTTCCTGATGGTCTTGACCCAGAACAGGTTCCCCTTGGTGATCGTAAGAACATGTCATACAGTGGTGAGTAAACTATTCAGTGTGCATTTCTGCTGAGCATATGAGGGCATTCTTGAACTAATAATTTCTTCTTTGCTTTTTCAGCCACTCTTGTTGCTCAGGGAAGTGGAATCGGAATTGCTATCGCCACTGGAGATTTCACACAAATCGGTACCATCAACCGTCTTGTTAACCAGACCGAGACTATCAAGACTGATGTATTGAAGCAAATCGATATGGTCTCCAAGTACCTTTTCGTCTGCATCTGTACCATGTGTTTGGCAACATTCCTCACTGCCTTCTTTTACTCCGAAACCTTCAAGGGTAAAGGCCTCCCATCTGTCAACATCGCTCTTGTGTGCGCCGTCGCCATGGTCCCCGAGGGTCTCGAAGCTATTGTGACCCTCACTTACTCCTACGCTGTCAAGGTCATGGCAGCTCAAAACGCCATTGTCCGTGCCCTTCCCGCAGTTGAGACCCTCGGATCAGTTACTGTTATCTGCTCTGACAAGACAGGAACTCTCACACAGAACATCATGTCGCTCACTGCATTCGTTACTTCAAACGCTCGCTACAAGAACAATGTTGATGCTGCCGATCGTGTTCCTGCCAACTTTGTGCGTGACGATACCTACCTCTGTGAACGTGCCGTGCTTGACTTGAAGAAGAAAGGAACAGATATTGTTGCCGATGGCCCTAACAACCCAGCTGGACGTCGTGGACACAACCCATCAAACCACTTCACTGTTGACAGTCTCCACACCACTGAGAACCCCGAGGAAGCCGCAAAGGTCGCACACCCTGAAGAAGCTCCATTTGAGAACGGTGCATCGCCCACAAAAGACTGGATTCAAGCTGCACTCTCATGTGGTGTTCTCTGCTCTAAGTGTGTCTTGGGTGAGAATGGTGGACGTACCGGCGAGATTGGTAACCCCACCGAGCTCTCAATCCTTCGTGCATCCTACTTTGCTGGTGTTGATATCGAAAATTTGAAGACCGAATGTCCCATTGTCGCCGAAGTTCCTTTCAGCTCTGAGTACAAGTTCATGGCTACCATCCATGAGTCTAGTGATGTTCCCGATGACAAGCTTGTTGCCTACGTGAAGGGTGCTCCTGATAGAATGGTCAAGGTTTGCAAGTACCAATCTAAGGGTGGAATTATCGGAGACGACGCAGTTGAAGAAATCAATGCGGACTACTGGATTGAACAGATTGCCATTCTCAGTTCCCACGGACTTCGTGTGCTCGGTCTTTGCCGCGCCGTCATTCCTAAGGATTCCGTGACGGCTGGAGAAAACCTTGGACAAGAATTTGTCAACGGACGTCCCGAGGGAGCATGGCTCACTATGGTCGGTCTCTGTGCTATTATGGATCCTCCTCGTCCTGAGTGCGTGCAAGCAATCAGGGAAGCCAAAGGAGCAGGTGTTCGCGTTGCCATGATTACTGGTGACCACAAGGATACTGCCACTGCCATTGGTCACATGCTTGGAATTGTTGACGAGAAATTCAGCGAAGCAGTTACTGGACCTGAACTTGACTCAATGAGTGATGAAGAGATCCGAGCATGCGTGTTGACTCACAATGTTTTCGCTCGTGCTTCTCCCCAGAACAAGATTCGTATTGTGAAGGCCCTTCAAGCTGAAGGCCAAATTACTAGTATGACTGGAGATGGTGTCAACGATGCTCCTGCTCTTAAGGCTGCCAACATGGGTGTTGCCATGGGTAAGGAAGGAACTGATGTTGCCCGTGAGGCCTCTGAGATGATTTTGGCTGATGATAACTTCGCCACCATCGTTTACGCTGTTAAGCAAGGACGTGTGGTGTGGGACAACTTGCGCAAGGTTCTCCTCGTGAACACTCCTATCAACAACGCCCAGGGTATGTCTGTGTTGTTTGGTCTTCTCTGTCAGTTGCCCAGTACTCCCATCAGTGCCATCCAGATTCTTTACTCCAACTTTATCTGCGCCGTGACACTTGGCTTCGTTTGCGCTATTGAACCCGCGGAAGATGGTATCATGGCCATTCCTCCCCGTCGCGTTGGAAAGCGTATTATCGGACGTTTCCTTTTGCTCCGAATTCTTCTCGGAACATTTCTTTTGACTGGCTGTGTCGTGGGTTCAGCAGTTATCGTCAACACAGTGTACAAGGATGTTGAGGAATTTGAACGTCTCTACAAGATCAGAGCCACTGCCTTCAACGTGCTTGACTTCGGTGCTATCTCTGTGATGTTGAGTGCCAGATTCGCCTACAACAGCTCCGTCACCCCTAAGGTTTTCCAGGGAAATCCTGCTGTTATGTGGAGTTGTGTGATTGTGGCCGTTTTACAGATTCTCTTGACTTACATCCCTGGATTGAACACCTTCGTGTTCAGTATGAAGGGAATGGATGGACTTGGATGGGGATTGACTATTGCTTCCATGGTGTTTGTTTTCACTGCTATGGAAATTGAGAAGGCAATTCGTAGAAGCCTCAAGGCTAGTGGTGCGGATACCGATGACAGGGAAGGGGCCGTTGATCCTATCCCCCCTGTTGACATGTCGATGCCCAAGGGTGCCTCAAAGCTCAACCTTCAGGAGCTTGCCAAGTAAGTTGACACTGTCTAGTCTGAACATGTGCCAGAAGAGTAAGAACTGGCTTTTGATGTGAACAATGAACAAATTTTTGAAAAGCAATCATTAAATATGTTAATTTAATGAATACACTAGAAAAATATTTTCATCTCTTATACTTCTATCTGGTTTGTGCATTCTTTTAGTCTTACCATACTTTGCATGAGATGACTTTTCGCTACACTGCTTGCTATATACCACGAGCCTCCACATAGAACACACTTCAACTTCGATGCAGCACAAATTTAAGTTGCAGGTAGACGTTGTGAGTAGGTACAACAATTCTATCCTAGAGCAAGTAAAGTAGAAGCAGGGATACAAGCAAAATAAGCACAGCAACCGAAAGCAGGTCGTTGTAGGTTGTAGGTAAGTAGTACGGGGGCAGCGCGCTGGAACGCTTTTTGTAGCAAGATCAAAAAATCAAGACCCGAATGAAGAAGACCCGCAGATCTGACAGAGAACTGCCAATGGCAAAAGGACATACTTAGTGCAACGATCAAACAGAGCTAACCAAAACATGGTCCGCTCAGCACATCGCGAAAAGCTCATCAAGCAGTATCCCTCGCTTATCAATGGCGATCCCAACTTCCGAACATCCGGCCACGTCCATCTCGGCAGGCGCATCATCTGCCACCGTCCAAATAATATTAGTATCAGCGGTCTCACCAACACGACACGTCGCAAAGGTGTCAAGGGGACCATCATCGGCTTCTTATCTGAATCTGACGTGGACAAACTGGGCAGTGCAGCGTTTGTCGCGACCAAAACTTCTCAATATTCGAAAGAAGGGGAGCCGTCGAGATTATTTCACATTGTGTTGGATGAAAAAGATACGGACAATGACACCGTTGTTGTTGACTTGGAAGAGTGGGAGATTGATGATTATTGTGAATGGATTACTGTGGATGAGGGAGGAACAAAGAATGATGGGGAGAAACAAAAGAGAGACAATAATTCAGCATCCAGAGTAGTGCACGCTCAGCCAAAAAGTAACGATCAGACGGGCACGAAAACTACCGAGTTTGAGATGTTGAATAATTTGGCTCTGGAAGCGGCCGCTTCAGTGAGTAATACCACTACAGTTGTTGATACAGCAATCGCCAATATCGATGATGGGAAGGTAACTCGTGCAGAGGCTGCAGCTGCTGGATGTACAAAGTGCAGAAAGGAACTGGACACGGGCAAAAAGGCCCCAGGACCACATGTGAGGCATTGTCCCAGGAATGGCCTGTGGAAGAGTGAAGAAAAGTTGAGCAACAGTAGGGACAACACTGTCACTCAAAGCAACAAGAAGATGATTGATTCAAATAGCAGTGGAGAAAAGTTGGGCAACAGTGACAAACGAGCTTCAGTGAGTAATACCACTACAGTTGTTGAGACAGCAATCAACAATACCGATGATGGAAAGGCAACTCTCGCAGAGGCTGCAGCTACTGGATGTACAAAGTGTAGAAAGGAACTGGACACGGGCAAAAAGGCCAAAGGACCACATGTTAGGCATTGTCCTAGGTATGGCCTGTGGAAGAGTGCAGGAAAATTTGGAAAAGGTGAAGGAGAAGTTGGTAATGTTGCTGAAGACGAAGCTGTGCAAGACGGAGCGAAATCAATCTCGCCCGCGCCCACATCAGAATCTTCTCCTGCCAAAGTTGGGAAGGACGAAGATATGGTGGAGACACAAATTGATGTTTCAGAGAAGAAGAAACCAGCTCAACGAACTTTCCCTGCGCTACCTACTCTTGAAGAGGCAGCTGCTGCTGGGTGTAAGAAGTGCAGATTGGAGTTCGAAACAGGTGAGAAGACTCGTAAAACACACAACGATAATTGTCCTCGGAAGTGGAAAAGTGCAGGGAAACCTCCTATCCCAGCTCCCACAGCTGGGAGGAAGAAGAACAACACTGACACTCAAAGCTGCAAGAAGAAGATTGATTCAAGTAGCTATGGAGACAAGTTGTTCAACAGTGACAAACGCGTCAAAAGCAGAAAATCCACGGGCACTCAAAGTAGTAAGAAGAAGACTGATTCAAGTCGTAGGGGCAACGTTGAGAATAATGAAGGACGACTGAATCAAGACCACGCTCGTGCATTGGCTAGCGCACCGTGCCCATCATTCAATGACATTCTCAAATCGGCACTCGCTTCATACTCTTCCAATGCCCAAAAGAAAAACACGAACAATCCACCACCACCAGTGCCTCCTCCATTTCTATCGCACGAAGAGAATTGTACAATCCGAACTGCTCTTGCATTCGCCATGGCGAAAGCAAGGAACAAGGGGAAACGCAGCAATAACACGTCTGTGCCTCGAGGAAACACTTCGAAAGCAGCTGAAAATGCAGTGGTAAAGATCTCTGCTGACAGAATCGGAGGAGCAATGCAAACAAATGGATTAGGTAGCCACGGCCATTCCCCTCTTGTGGGAGGTCTGCTTGCATTACCTCCTCGAGATTGCCCTCCTATCGGTCAAATAAATTTGAATGCTTCAAACGCAAAGATTGTTCTTGATAGAGAGCTGAAGCATATACGAGATGTCATGAATCTAGCAGTGTCGGCACTGCTACCATTGTACAAGAGCAGCACGTTACAAGTGAAGTCAGGCGAGAGCCCAGGTGTAGATGGACAGAGACAGTGTACCGTGTATGACTATGAATCAGCAGCAAAGCCATCGTCACATCAGGATTCTCAGTTTCAGTTGCCTGCATCTGAACGTCATCTTGCTTCGCTGGATGGATTGTGTAGGCACATCATCGGAAGACTTTCTTCAATTGTCAATGACAAAGCGTTGAGACGTAAATTGGCAAATGAGTCATTGACGACGATGCCCAAAGGTGCATTACAAGAAGATCATATGGAGTTCTCTATCAATGAAGACGAAATTGTATCCGAAGAGGACCCCAACACAGATATTGTCCGTGACGCATTAGCTCAACTTCAAATGGATTTCATGATTGACTCTTTCCGTCACTCGTCGGATCCAGTACAACAAATCCATCAGGTCTTGGCATCGTGTCATGTTTTGCATCGGCTGCTCCTTCTTGATGAAAATTGCACGACTCTTGGGAGTGATTGTGTTGCTATGGCTTGTGCTATATTGACCGATCTACATAATGACAAATGCATCCACGGTAGAAATGATGGAGGTTCGAATCAATTGCGTCAATTGGAGGGCTTTGAAAAACAAGATGGCAAGGATAAACACCAGGTTGTACCCTCGAGGTGGAGCTACTCTGCTTCTAGTTACAATACCAACAGAGAGGAACGCCGCAATCAAGCAGTGTATGCCATATCATCACAACGCTTCAATTCAAATGGGCCTCCACTCACGGGAATGAAACGATCTGCAAACCAAAGTCAAGACGAGAGTAGTGGCTATCAAACAATGCAGCTGCCTCGTTTGGGAGATGTCCTTGCGGTAAACCTGTTGCGCCTGCTTGAGGGTGCATCTGCCATCCGACTCCACTTCCATAGACGTTATGTGGGACAAAACAATGGATACATCGCGAGCAAAGTTGCCACTTCTGCAGCTGCCGCAGAAGTTCTCCAAGAAATTCGTTCCCAAGCAGACCATGATCTGCTAATGCCAATCCACATCAATGACGCAGCCTCAGTATATTATCATGAAACATTGAATACTCAAGAACGACGCGCTGGCAAGGTTGACCATCTCCGTCCAGGAGCAAAGATGATGCTTCGAATCCATCTATTCGGCCTCATCCAAAAATTGAGTATGTACGAGCAGGGATGAATTGAATTTTTCCTGATATTAGACTCAAATACTTTACGTTTCACAACTTCATTACCAAATATAAAACTAGAACAGTAATACACACAACCATGAATAATGAATATCATGCGTCACTACACTATATTCGTCTCTTTTCTCGTGCATTTGATATACAAATCAATATACGTACACTGTGAGATGATCGGCGCTCAACCCATCATCAAAGAAGACTTGCAGTTCCAATCAGCTTCTGTTTACCATCATTGGAACGAAATGAACCCGTCTTTGACCACAAGGTGCCCGTCTTGACCATTTTCAATAACCCTTCATCTCCAACTCCATTACCGCCAATATCTAAAACTTCGTCTTCCTTCGGAAGATTCACCATTAAATGAAACCCCGTATTGTCCATATCTTCCACCGCCTTGAACGCCTGCCTAAAATACATTGCCTTCTTCAACAAGTTGGGAGTTTCTTTCAGCTTTTCCAATTGCAAATTCCGTTCCGTTTCATACTCCTTGTATTTCAACTCTGCCTTTTGCTTCTCGACTTGCTTCTCTTGCAATGCTTTGGTGGACCATATCGGAAATGTCAGATACAAGTTTCCCTTTTCTAGAATTGCATCATTGCGATGTGCATCTTGATCAAGTTGGAAACCACAAATGATGAGACCGGCGAGTCCATCAATATTCCAAACCAATTCCCAAACACCATGTTTGAGCTGCACAGTTTGAAGTCCATCCATGTTGATGAATGAGCCATTGTTGGTAACGTCGATGCGATGAGGACCACTGGATAGATTTGGTCGAGGTCCATCTGCACCTGGCAGAGGGATCCTTACCGCATCGTTGTTGTTGGAGTTGTCGGATGTGTGTAGTAGAGGATCATTGCATAATTGGAACTGAAAGTTATCAATGACGAATAACTGATCAGATATGAGACCGATATTCAACCTTGCATTCACAACCGTGTCGATTTGACTTGTAAACTTGTTGAGTTCTGGTGGAGCAGCTGAGGTGATAGCTCCAGGAATCCAAGACGGTAGGAAAGATGCGACGACGGATATGTTGCATAAAAGGAGACCGATCACCAGAGGGTTGCGCCGGTAGGATGATTGCTTCATCATGTCTTTAGTGTAGAGCGTAGAAGAGGTAGAGAGGAAATTCGAAGTCCTACTCGATGAGGTAAATGTTATCCAAAGATTTATTTACCCTCGATCCAAAGTATATTCGTTTACTCTGGTTCAGGCAGCGTACAACACCCTCCCTGGCCTGTTGTTGTTGTTGTTGTTGTTGATTGCGTTGATTGCGTTGATTGCGTTGATTGC